>SDBS01006887.1_pt1 | contig 11055 bp, 11 predicted proteins | sample 2277091 | NCBI WGS metagenome assembly SDBS01 (sample SAMN10404972, study PRJNA504765) | marine sediment metagenome | isolation source: marine sediment core GS10_PC15, 163 cmbsf | place: Arctic Ocean: Southern Knipovich Ridge | collected 2010 | reverse complement strand
TCTATACATCGTATATTTGACATTGTCTCCTTTCCTGACATAAACCGTTTTCATAAAACCAGATAAATATACTCTCTCTCATTAATTTCCGTCAATATCTGCTTCTGATTATAATAGTGTATTTTTATAATATTACCTTTATCATCATATTCATGTTCGATGCTTTTAGTTAACACGCCCTTTGCTTTGAAGCTTTTTTCCGATACCAGCAGGCCGTCCTCGTACTCATAGTTTATATAATTTTCAAGTTTGCCATTGGGGAGAAAAAAACTTTCCTTGATCTTGTTGAAAGCGCCGTCATATTCGACAACAGTGTATTTTTCAAGTTTCCCGGATGGATTATAAAAATCGATTCCCGAGTTTTTATTATTTTCGTATGAATAGGTATTGTAAGCAAGCATTGCCCCCTCCCCGTCATACAGGCTCCATTTTATCTTGTTGTTATCAGCATCATACTCATATTTCGAGACTGACTGAGCTTTGCCATTTTCATCATAACGTGATTCAGATTCCAGGAGATTTCTGTCGTTGTATTCGTACACCTTGGATGACTTATAATCCCCATCCGGATTTAAGTTCCCTTTTTTAACAATGTTGCCGTTTTGATATTTATAAACGTAACGCTCAATTATTTCATCCATGTTACTGTAAACCTCTTCTTTCAATATTTCCGTGCTGTTTTCTTTGTAAAAATAAACTGTATACTCATCCAGCATACCATCAGAATAATAGGAAATTTCTTTTGCTATTAACGCCACCTCCTTAACGACAGCCTCCTCAATTTTCTCTTTATCTCCCAATTCGTTTTCGGGGTCATTTATTCCTCCCTGTTCCGCTTCCGTCTGCCTAGGATTCTTAATTTCCTGCGTTTCTTCTTCTGTTTCAGAAACAGCAGGGAGCTTTTGCTCTTCTCCCTTTTTTGGAACGCTTGTGCACCCGGCCAATAGAATAAATATAAACAAGGCGATGCTTATCGATTTCATTTCTTTTCTCCCAATAAATTGATTAATAACAAAATTCCATCCTTATATTTTAAAGTCTATGTAAAAAGAACAAATAATCAATTTTTTTTCCGAACCTATATAATGTAGACAGACCGCCTTCTTGATTGGAAACGGCATACAGGACCTGATTCTCCAGAATTCTATTGAAGAATACTGCCTTGAAGGGATAACACAATAAACACTTTAACAGGGGGGATAGAAAGACAGGTGTATGTTGTTGTTTAGTTTCTGGTGCGGCCTCTCAAGCTTTGTTTGAACTAAAGCCTTAGCACTCCCTGACCCCAGAACCGAAAACTAAATAAAGAAGAATATTGTAACATCATAATCGGTTATAACAAAAATTCTTATAAAGAACGAAGCGCTTTATCCGCTTCTCTGCCAACAACTGCCGGGTAACCTGCATATTTCGCCCTCAACAGCTCTTCGGAACCTGCCTTGCTTTTTGCATTTTTAATGGCTCTTATTGTAGCAATTACAACACGGTTGTCACGAGGCGTGATACCGGCTAATTGTCTGCTATTTTGAAAGGCCAGAAAGCGGGTCAATGCTTGAACCGCTTCTTTATCAGGCATAGCGCTCAGAGCTTCCAATGCGTATATTGTTTCGCTCAAGTCATAGTCCAGGTACAATACCTTCTCAATCAAGGGAACCGCCACAATGTAAGCTGTTTCATAGGTGATAAACATCTCGAGGGCAAGAAGACGTAATTCTCTGAGCAAAGCAATGTCTTTGATATAAGATGTTTTATAATACAGCCCCTGGTTTATTGCTTCACTGGCAACTGAGGCCTTGTTCTCAACAGGGGCGCTGGACATGGATTCGGCTTTAAGCGCGGCTAATTTCAATTGAATTGATGATTCGTTTTCAACTACATCCAATAGAACCTCAGTTGGATCTTCAAGTATAGTCGGGAGCGCTTCTTTTGCCGCCTTTCTTATTTTCCTTGAAAACCCGGAGTTTGAAGCCAGGAAAACGGGCATGTAGCCTACCGGGTCACCCAGCCTTTTAAGAGCGACAATACAGCTGAACGCGATAGCTTCCTCCCCGACTACATCGTCACCCCGGTATAGCGTCAGGTTCCTGAGTATTAATGCAATCTCCCGGGCGTACTGTCCGGCGCCTGTTTTGCCAAGAGCAATTAAAGCCCCCCCTTTAAGGTAAGGATCCTTTGTCTCTTTCATCACTGTGAAGATCACAGGAGCAGCCTCGACTACCCTTAAATCACCAAGCTCGCTGATGATGAGAACTTTCAGGTTATTCTGGATCACCATGTCACTCCTGTCAAAATACAGCATCTGTTCGGCCAGCTCTTCCAGAGCTTCTATTAAAATAGGTGCTACGTCTCTATTATCCAGTTCGATAATACTTAGCATGATCTCGTATTTTTGATGCAAAGTGTCGGCGGTGAAATAAACCCTCGACCAAACCTCGGTAACCTCATCCGCAGAAACCACGGCCGGCACCAGCAGGATGCTGAACAGAGCTAAAAACAAGACACTCTTTTTGAGTATTCTTTTCATTTTTTAAATCCTCTTAATAAAAAAGAATTTTTAATACGTTTATGTATCAGTCTCCCGGTTTTCCCGCACTTAAATCAATACAGTTTATCCTTGTTCAAGCCAATATCGAGGATGTTTAACATACGCGTGCATTCACTGATATTATTCTATTTTATACAATCTATAATCAGATAATTATCTATATAATTAAACTTTAGTACAAAAATATAATAATTCAACCTTTTTTTAAAAAAAACAGCATAATTCGCTATTTAAACCAAAAACACGCGCTTTTTTTATATATCCGGCTAATTATATAAACTTAATAATTTATTTAATAGATATTATACTAATACAAGTGCAAGGGGGATTCGATGGATCTTGGTCTCGAGGGAAAGATTGTGGTCGTGACAGGAGCCGCAAGCGGTATCGGGGCGGCGATTGCCGGGGCTTTTTATGATGAAGGGGCAATAACTATTTTAACTGACATAAACAGCGCGATGCTAAAAGAAGTTACAAAAAATTTTGAAAAACGAGCAATCGGCAAAGTATGTGACATTTCTAATAAAGAATGTGTAAATAAATTATTCAATGAAATAAAAGAGGACTTCGGCACAATTCATGTTTTAGTTAACAACGCTGCGGTAAACACAGCGGACTATATAGAGCAGATCAAAGAGGAGGACCTTGACAGGGTGATCAAAATAAATATGCTGGGTTATGTGTATACGACGATGGCAGCTCTTCCCCTGATGAAAAAAACGGGATACGGGCGCCTGATCTATATAAACTCCGGTTCCGGGTTAAAAGCGTCTGCCGGTCTTCCTCTATATTCCTCGGCAAAATATTTTAACAGGGGGTTTGCCATTTCCGCCGCTCTTGAGGCAGGGAAATACAATATCACATCGAACTCTATATGCCCATCGGATGTTTACCCTGAGGAAGATGCCGGCACCGGAAAAGACATGAGCGCAAAAAGCTGGACGAACGAATCTCTGCTGAGGATTTCCATGGAAAAAGAGGGGGTCAACACACTAAAAGAACTCATGAAAAAAAGAATTGAGTCCAATCCAATGAAACGCGATTGTAAAAAAGGGGATATTGCCAGTCTCGCGCTCTTTCTCGCCAGCGATAAAGCCGGATTCATAAACGGCCAGAGCATTGGCCTGAACGGAGGTTCTCTTCCCTATTGACATATTTTTTAATTACAATTAAAATACTTTAAAAATATTTTATATCATGTTATTATTGTATCATGCTGAATTCTCCAGTACTCACACTCAATTCCGGAATGGTTCCGATAGACATTTGTAATGTAAAAGACGCGATAATCCTGCAGGTTTTAAACAAAGCTGAGGCCGTCAAAGTAGATGATACATTCACTATACGTTCACAGTACATCTCCATCCCGCTTCCCCGCGTTATCATGCTTTTAAATTTTCATAAAATCCCAAAAAAACATGTCGTTTACTCCCGCCTTAATATTATTTACAGGGACGACATGAGATGCCAATACTGCGGAAAAAGATACAGCATGAACGACCTGACTGTCGACCATGTGATTCCTTTAAGTAAATGGAATACTGTTTTACCTTATAAAAAACCTGAAAACCCGAATTCATGGGAAAACCAGGTTTGCGCATGTAAATCCTGTAACGCGCGGAAAGGCAATATGCTGCTGAAAGAATGCAGATTAAAACTCATAAAAAAACCCGTGGAGCCCAAATATATGCCCTATCTGGTAATATCACGGGACAAGGCCAACAGGTACGGTTGGCTCGAATTCCTTAACTACAACGTGAGAATTGTTGAAGCGATCAGCGTCGAAGCATAAAAGTCGATCAAAGCTACCAACATATGGAAGAATTAAATGGAAATATCAATAGGTAAAACAAGACTAAAAACAATTACAGGTGATATAACAACCCAATCCACCGACGCAATCGTGAATGCCGCTAACTCCGGCCTTATGGGGGGCGGTGGAGTCGACGGCGCGATCCACAGAGCGGGCGGAACGGCCATTCTGGAAGATTGTAAAAAGATCATTGCAAAAATCGGCAGGCTTCCCACGGGCGAGGCTGTGATCACCACAGCAGGTAACATGCCGTCGAAACATGTAATTCACACTGCAGGGCCTGTGTGGCATGGAGGCGGCCAAAATGAAGAGAAAAAACTGAAAAATTGCTACGCAGAAAGTTTGAAGGTAGCGATGGATAACGGATTAAAAACGATAGCGTTTCCATCAGTCAGCACAGGTATTTACGGTTACCCGGTTAACCGGGCTTCAGATGCAGCAGTGAAAGCGGTTATTGACTTTATAAAAAAAAATCCCGGAGCGTTTGAAGAGGTTATTTTCTGCGGATTCGATTCGAACACCGAAAAAGAGTACGCCCGGGCACTTAAAGAAAGGATTTAAGCTAATGTTTCTCCCTCCTGTGTTCAGGCATCCTTTGCCTCTTCCCACAATTCATCCATTTCATGGATGGAATAATTATTCAACGGCTTCTCACCCCTTTTCTCGACAGCATTCTCAACATATTGGAACCTTTTCTTAAACTTGTTTATTGTCTTTCTCAGTGAACTCTCGGCATCTATCCCGAGGAAGCGGGAAATATTGACTATTGAAAAAAGAATATCCCCAAACTAATCCTCGATCTTCTTTTTATTCATTTCGGACGCCGCATCTTTCAGCTCTTTTACTTCCTCCCATATTTTTTCAAAAGCTCCGTCGATGCTGTCCCAGTCAAACCCCACTCTTTTTGCTTTTTCCTGTACCCTCCTCGCCTTCAGGAGGGCCGGCAGATGTTCGGGTACGCCCGCCAGAACAGAGAGCTTTCCCTCAGCTTTCTTGATCTCTTCCCAGTTCCTTAAAACTTCTTCAGATCCTCCGACTTTTGTTTTACCGAACACATGGGGATGTCTCCTTTTGAGTTTCTCAACTATTTTCCGGGCAACATCATCTATGTTGAAACTCCTTTTCTCTGAAGCGATCTGAGCGTGAAAAACGATCTGAAGAAGAAGATCTCCAAGCTCCTCGGCAAGTTCTTCCTCGTCCTGTTTGTCGAGGGCATCCAGAACCTCGTAGGTCTCCTCCAGCAGATACGGTTTCAGGCTTTCATGAGTCTGTTCATGGTCCCAGGGGCACCCATTTTCCCCTCTTAATCTTTTCATAACACGTACCAGTTTATACAGATCTTTCAAATCTCACCTCTCTAATATCCGGATTACAATATTGAATAATATACATATTGTATATATACTTGATTGATTTAAAATAATAAATGTTCTATTATTTTCACAGAAGGTTTTTTATATATACTATTAAACAAGACCTGTTTAGTCCTGATTGTTCATTCGGGGTCCTTTGCAAGCGAGATATTGATGAAAAAATTAATTATAATAATTGTCCTTCTTATTGCCGCGGCGGGCACTGCTTTTTACTTCGGGTGGGTAAAGGTTGGGCCTGACGTGATCGGAGTAGCGCATTCAACAATCACCGGGACGATCGATTATCCTGTAAAATCAGGGAGAATATACTGGTTCTGGCAGAAGCTGGTCCCGAAAACTTTTTATCTCTATACCGTACAAAAAAAACCTGCCGCAGTAAAAATAAAAATCACCGCATCTCTGCCGAAAAGTGAAAAATTGAAGGACTACGGGCGCTTTGATCTGGAAATCGACGTCAAAGTACAGTACAGGATCGATTTTGAAGCTGCCAGAGGCCTCCTGGACAGCGGAATTCTATCTAATTTTCACGATTACTTTGCTGACAATATTTCAACCCGGGCGGATGAAATCATGTCCTCATTTATTATCGAGGGCCTTGCCAGATACACAGACAATATAGAAAATTTCAATTACCAGGTGTTTGACCTGCTCGATCGGGAACTTGAAAATGATATTTCAGAATATTCATCTTTCTATAACCTGAAGGATGTTCGTGTTTCTGTGGTGTTCATCGAAGTACCTCAAATAGAATCCTATGTCAATGCGATAAAGAGCTATTCTAAATACATGGAAAACTTCTATGCCTTAAAGGAAGAAGAGATGCGGATGGACTCAGAGTATCTGAAGAAGTATAAGGCGGTGGAGTTTGAGCTAGGACGGTTGAGAAAGTACGGGGAGCTCATATCGGAATACCCGGACATACTTAAGTTCCTGTATATAGAAAAGCTGAGTGAAAAAATCGAGGTTGTTGTTCTGCCGCAGGATGAAAAAACCGGATTCCCGAAAATGCTCGAACACATGGAAAGCGGCAAAGAAAAACTTTTTCTCCCCGATGAAACAGTCCCGGAAGAATCTATTTTCCCTTCTGAACCCGAAGCAGAAAGAAATTTTTCCGAAAAGCCGGTAGAAGATAAAAAAGTTCCTGCCGGTGACATGCAAAAAAAGGGGATAGACTTTCTGAAATACTTAAAGTTCTGGGAAGTTTTTAAGCGGGTAAAAAACTAAGCAAGGCCGCGGTCTTTACTGTTAAAACAGGAAGTGCAACATGCTGCGGATCAGAGAAAGGAACCCCGAAAAATGCCGGTTGATTTTCATAATTTGTTCTCTGTAAATAAACTCCAGTATATAAAAGAAAAAAGTACCGGCACGGGCTGTATTCTATGTTCAATCGCCAACAGAGATACCGATGTTGTAAATCTTGTGGTAGCCGAAGGCAAAAAAACCGCTGTTTGCGTTAACAGGTTCCCGTATAATTCCGGCCATCTGCTGATCTTTCCAAAAAGGCACATAACCGACTACAGAGATTTTCTTGAAGAAGAGGAATTGGAAATAAATAAGTTCTTAAGGGCGAGCCTGGATGTGCTTGACTCGACCTATTCTCCTTCAGGATATAATTTCGGTTACAATACCGGTGAATTCGCCGGGGCCAGTATCTCCCACCTGCACATGCACGTGATCCCCAGGTACAGGAACGAGCTTGGCTTTATTGATATCATAGGAGGGGCTAAAATATTGGTCGAAAATCCGGCCCAGACCATGAAAAAGTTAAAAAAAGCTTTCGGTAAAATCTCATAAAAGCCCCGCCGCCGGATCCTCCTTTTTGTTCTTATCACTGTTTATTATAATTATAAGGTTTCCTTGCCCAACTTTTACATATATCTCTTCATCACTTGCTATATTTGACAGGCCTCTACTGTACGGTTCCAGAAACTCATTCCTGAGAAGATACTTGAACCCTCTCATTTCCTTTACCAGACATGGTCCGCTAAAAGAAACCAGTGAGCAGATACATCCCCTTGTTACACGCAATTTTATTTCATCAATTATATTGTGTATCTCGGTTTCCCGTTCGATAAAAACGACCGGGACCCTGCAGTGGGCCATGATGACGATATTTATTATTTCATGGTCCTTTCTTCCCCCGAGCGCGCCGTATACAAATATTTTTTCCGTTTTCATTTTCAGTGCCTTTTGTAAACCGAGCTCAAAATCTGAAAAATCCTTTTCCTCCGGAAATTGCATTACTTCAAATTCCCCGGTGATCATTTCACGCTCCAGTGAATCAAGGTCCCCGATAACATAGTCAGGCAGGATGCCCAAAGACCGGGCCATTAAAAATCCGCCGTTGACACATATGATTTTATCTCCACCCTCTTTTGTCATTCTCAAATGCTCGCTGTAAATTTCTCTATCAGGATTTAGGCTGTTAAGAAAAATGAATGTTTTCATGGACGGCTCCATCATTTCTGAACTGATTAATATTAAGACTATTTTAATAAATTTCTAAAGGAAAACAATATAATTCCGACACATTTCATAGGACAGGGACGTCCTAACCACAAATCAAGGAGGAGCAGATGATAATTAATCACAATTTGAGCGCTGTCTTCGCAAACAGGATGCTGAAGTTCACAGGATGGGATGTGACCAAAAGTATCGAAAAGCTGTCTTCCGGTATGAAGATAAACAGATCGGGAGATGACGCGTCCGGTCTCGCAGTATCGGAGAAAATGCGCGCGCAAATCAGGGGTCTTAGAAGAGCAGAGATGAATGTTGAGGATGGGATATCCTTTATCCAGACTGCGGAAGGCTATCTTGAAGAAACACAGTCCATTCTTCAACGGTTGCGGGAGCTGGCCGTTCAGGCATCTAATGGTATTTATTCAACCGATGATCGTACTTTGATCCAGGTCGAAGTGTCGCAGCTGATCGACGAAGTCGACAGGGTATCCTCTCACGCACAGTTCAACGGCATGAACATACTCACGGGAAGGTTCGCCAGGGAGACCGGCCAAAACACCGTGACCGCCAGTATGTGGCTCCATCTTGGCGCCAATATGGATCAAAGGGAAAGGCTCTATATCGGGACCATGTCGTCCCAGGGTCTCAGGCTAAAAAATGTGTCCGGGCCCTCTTTCGCTGCCACATTTATCAGCATCAGCACCCCAACAAAGGCAAACTCTGCGATCGGAGCTATCGATCGGGCACTTCTTATTGTTGCCAAACAGCGGGCGGATCTCGGAGCTTACCAGAACCGGCTTGAATACGCGGCCAGGGGACTTATGGCAGGTTATGAAAACATATTGGCTGCCGAGTCACGTATCAGAGATACGGACATGGCCGAGGAAATGGTGGAATTCGTGAAAAACCAGATCCTTATTCAAGCCGGGACAGCAATGCTCGCCCAGGCCAACACAACTCCGCAATCAGTTCTGCAACTGTTAAGGTAAAAACTTCTTGACCCTGAAAAGGCAGCCTCGAGGCTGCCTTTTTTAATATTGACAGTCAAAATCCAAGTACTTAATTTCCAAAGAGGGACACAGGTCAAAGCTCAGTCCGATATTATTCTCTATAAACAAGAAATAACATGAACATTCCTGATTATGTTTTGAACATTGCGACGACCCTTCATAAAGGCGGGTACCAGGCATGGATCGTCGGAGGTTCTATCCGGGATCTCATTATCGACCGGCCTGCTTACGATTATGACCTTGCCACAAACGCCCTCCCCGAAAGAGTAATGAAACTCATAAAAAGGACCGTTCCCACAGGTATAAAGCACGGTACCGTTACCGTTGTAACAGACAGCGGCAATGTCGAAGTCACCACATTCAGGAAAGAAGGCAAATACACCGACGCAAGAAGGCCTGACTCTGTTACCTATTCTCAATCCATTATTGAGGATCTTTCAAGGAGAGATTTCACGATCAACGGCATTGCCTATAACCCGATCACCGGAGAACTTTTAGACCCCCTTGACGGCAGGTCTGATATCCGGGGCGGCATAATCCGTACGATCGGTGATCCGGTTGAACGTTTTCTCGAAGATGGTCTGCGGCCGTTCAGGGCCTGCAGGTTCGCTTCTCAGCTTGATTTCACCATTGAGGACAACACATTTAACGCGATCCCGGAGTGCCTGGAGAGGACAGCGATGGTGTCGGTCGAAAGGGTCCGGGAAGAGTTTATAAAGATCATACAGTCAAAAAAACCTTCAAAAGGCATTGAACTGCTGAGAGAATCGGGCCTGTTAAATCTTTTCATACCGGAACTTCTTACCGGTTATGGAATCGACCAGAACAAGTTCCACAGGTACGATATTTATTATCATAATCTATATTCATGCGACGCTGCAGACCCGGAGAATTACGTTCTGAAGCTCGCCGCGCTTTTTCACGACATCGGTAAATTTTATGCCAAACGTGATGTGCAGAAAGGCGAAAGCGGGAAAAAATCAGTATTTTACAACCATGAGATAGTCGGTTCTGCGGTAACAAAAAAAATCTTAAAAAGACTGAAATTCAGCAATTCTGACATCCGTTTTATAACCCATCTTATAAGAAATCACATGTTCCACTATACGAACCAGTGGTCCGACGGTGCAGTGAGAAGATTTATAAGAAAAGTCGAGCTTGAGAATCTGGAATCTCTTTTCGAGCTCCGAAAAGCTGACAGGATCGGCAACGGTCTGAAAAAGGGTGAATCAAGGTCCATAATCAACCTCAGAAACCGGATCACCCGCGTTCTTGAAAAGGCAAACGCGATCACGGTAAAAGACCTTGCGGTAAACGGGCACGATATAATGAACAAGTTCAATATAGGGCCCGGACCATCGATCGGAAAAATACTGAACAGCCTGCTGGAAGAGATCCTTGATGATCCTGATAAAAATACGAAGGAGACCCTGCTTGCACTTGCAGAAGAGATGCTCCCTAAACAGCAGGTATCCGCGGGTAAAGGAAGGTAAAAAATAGCGGCCGATGGGAATCGAACCCACGACTTCAGCTTGGAAGGACTGCCCAGCGTTTAAACTTGCGTTTACTCACGTTAACTAACTTGTCATATAATAAGTCTTTACCTGATTTTTGTCAATTGTTTTTTTAACTTCCGTTAACTGCTTTATACTCCTTTTTACCCCTTTTTCAGTGTTTTTTCATGCAGGTTTTTTATGTAACAATAGAAAGCCTGGAGCTTTGCGAAAGGAACATTCACTTTGTCTCGTATATGAGTTTGGCAAGCCCTCCGCCCAGATCCACGCCCAGGAGACGGCCACCCCTTTTATTGCAACAATCTCATAGTAGCCGTTTTCCTTCATTTTACATTTAAAC
>SDBS01006886.1_pt1 | contig 11055 bp, 16 predicted proteins | sample 2277091 | NCBI WGS metagenome assembly SDBS01 (sample SAMN10404972, study PRJNA504765) | marine sediment metagenome | isolation source: marine sediment core GS10_PC15, 163 cmbsf | place: Arctic Ocean: Southern Knipovich Ridge | collected 2010 | reverse complement strand
ATGCACGGCAGTGATATCCAAGTCCTCAACAGTTAAGGTAGGTGTTCCTGGATCTGTTGTTCTTATGACTGCTTCAAAGGGGGTGCCTGCTGCCAGGTCGATTATACATGTCCCGCTCATGGCTTCCTCTTCATTGGCGAACTTCGTCTCCGTATGACCATGACCTTTCAAGACTGCTGCTCCGCTTATGGCAACTTCCAGATGGTCGTTAGCAGCTGTTGACTCAGTCGTTATCGAATAATTTACCAGATACCTTCCGCCTTTGGTGACAGTCATCTTCCCATTGCCGTCATGTGTTATAAGATGCAATTCCCTGGAATCCATTGTCGCGTCTGATATGGGATACCAGACGTTTTGAGCTGCGGCCTGAGTCCATGCCACATTCTCCCCTTCCACTTCCCCGTAAGGCAGGCCTGAGCCATCGCCTGTCCAGAGGGTGTCTGCTACCATGGTCACATTTCCAGAAGCATCAATTGTAACTTTGTCAGTAGTTCCTGCTCTAATCTTTAAAATATTTGAATAATCAATGTAACTATAAGTTCCTGCTGCATGTAAATTCAAGGATTCTGCACCTGTGTCCTGTATTCTTAAAGTTGGATTACTTGCTCCTTCAATATGTAACGCGGTTAAAGGAGTTGCTGTGCCTATTCCTACATTTCCACCTGTCAAAACTGTTAACCTCTCGTTTCCAGTAGGTCCATCTTCAACTATTGAAAATCTTGTCGTTGATGCGGGATTTACTAAACCCCACTGCTTCACCCCATCTTGTAAAATATCTAAATATACACGAGTTCCACTTGCCTGCGCTAAACGCATATCTCCACCTTGAACATGGAATTTAGTAACAGGACTTGCTGTTCCAATCCCTACCTTTCCGTCTCCAAGAATTGTTAAAGGAGTATCACTATTTCCCCCATCACTTTCTCTGCTTATAAATTCAAATCCTCCTTTAGTAGAAGCATCTGGTCCATAACTCCAAAATGTAGCAGTATCAGTTTCATAAGACATAGCAGCGGTTGAAACACCTAAAGCAACAACACCACTTCTTGACATTATCCCGCCATCAACATCTAATTTCTCAATAGGAGTTACAGTACCAATCCCTACTTTTCCATTAGGAACAATCAAACCATAGTTATTGTCTCCACCAACAGCAGAGAAAGACGCCCCGACATTTGTTCGAGAGCCACCTGTTTTTTCAACAACTATCCCATAAGCTGCTCCAGCGGGTGTTAATCCTGTATGTTGTATAAAGAGAGCTGCATTCTCATTGTCTGTTCGGGCATCAACTATATGCAGTGTATCACCCGGAGCTGCTGTCCCTACACCGACCTTACCTATCAGGTGCGACTCCCCTGCCACGTGCAGCGAAGCCCCTGAGATGTTCCCCAGACTTACTATGTTAGCCCCGCTTATCGTTCCCGTGCAGTTGATGTTGGCTCCCTTGAGCGTGCCGTACATGTTGATATCTTTCCATTTCTGACCTGGCAATGCCGGATGTCCAAGATTAGAGTTTGCCGCAATGGGTGTTATGTCAAACCCATTCCACACATAGACAACACCATCGGAAGCGTCCATTGAGAATACCTGTCTGCTGCCTCCGCCTAAAGGAAACGTAGGCCCGAACCAGTTGGTGATTGTTATGTCTCCGTACGGCTTAGTCGGACTTCCTATATCTCTTGATGATGCTGCCGTGTCCGGTACCAATGCTCGTGTTACCAGCGTCCCCGTCATCACGTCGCCGGACTTCTTAACCCACGGGGCGTCCGCCACCGCTATCTTAGCTCCGACTATCTCCTTCGTCGAGAGCACCTGAGTCTTCACATGCGGGTCTATGTTCTCCCTTGCGTTGTCGTAGCCTGCCTCGCCTAGCGGAGTCGGTCCTCTCGCCTTCAAAACAGGCGTTTTAAGCTCATTGACGGCTTTTGATAGTCTGGAAGCCATGAGAAGTTGTTGATGACTGTATTTAAGAATTAACCTGATGTCACTGTCTCTATCCCCGACGCCCCTATCAGGCACAGCTTGGAACCCGATATGAACAGGGAGCCGCTCATCATTGTCGGCGTAGATGCGGGTTCGTCTCCTGCTTTATAAGCCAGGACTATAACCTTCGCGTGCAGCGCATCAGTCACGTCGACCATTCAGCCACCCTTACAAGCTAGCATGTGACTATTCAGACCTTGAGGCGTTTTGCATACCTTGCTGCACTTCACGCAGACCAGCCCTTTCTTGGCTGCTTCCTGTGCTTCTGCCGTCTCAGCAGGTCCCGCTACCTCGTCCGGGAACTCCAGGCAGTAAGGATGGTCTTTCTTTCCCAGCGCGTTATAATGCCGCGCCAGTTTCCTTCTGTTGATGTCTGTCATAAATATCAAGCCTTTATTATCACGAAGTTAACCTGCTGGCCGTTCGCACTTGTTACCGAGACTACCTTGTCACCGACAACGGCAGCTCCAGAAAGATCAGCGATGATGTTCGTGTCGTCATCGACGCCTCTCGGGGTCGTAACGATTACGTCGCCGGCCATGCTATCACGTCTTGTCCGTGTTCGTTATCAGGCACACGGCCTCAGGGTTTATGAGCTGCGTAGCGCCCACTTCCCAGGCCCTTATCGTGGTCTTGATGCCAGGATCCTTTATGGTAACTACGGTCAGAGGAGCGGCAGCCTTCCAGGTGCCGCACTCCTTCGCTATCACGACCATCGCGTTGTCTGCCGTGACTGCGTTGGATTCTACGAAAGTAAGCCCGAATGCCCTGCCGACCACTCCGTTCTTGGTAACGTCCGCTGTGTAGAACTGCCCTGCGTTCCTGATGTTTGCGTTACCCATGAGCGTCGAGAAGTTCTTGGGATTGAGAAGGAGGAATCCGTTCCCGCCTATCTCGTAATTATCAGTCCTGATCTCTTTCCTGGCGTCCAGGATGTTCTGTATGGGGTCTCTGTTTGCTACAGTAGCTGAGTCCCATTCGTTGCCTGCTGTTATCGGTACCTCGTTTATCAGGCTAGGCGTCTGGCCTTCAGAAAGCACTTCCCATATCTCGTCGTCGACTGCCTTTGCGACAGCCCTGGCGATCCTAAGAAGCGTTCTTGCGATGACGTCGATGTTGTCTGTCTGCTCGTCTTCCCATGACACGACGCCTTCGAGTCCGTATTTCTCATGAAACTTGAATTTCTTTGTCCATTCGACCTCTCCGTAAGGGAAGCCGGCAAGCCTCGGTATGCCTTTGACTGCTCTGGTTCCGCTTGCTGTCAGGTCTGCAGCGGTCTCCTGGAAATATGACTCCTGCCATGAGTTAGAATTCTGTACCATGACGATCTGCTTCATCGTGTACGCTTCAAGAGCGAAGCCCTTGACCATCCTCTCGATGTTCTCTTTTCTTAGCGTGACTTCTCCTGTTGATACCATCAGTTAGCACCTACCAGTACTTCAACCACATCGCTTGCTGATCCAGCTTCCAGCGCTTTTCCTATTATGTCCCCTGTAAGAAGCTCTGCCGTTATCGCGTCCTTTATCAAGTTCGCTCCGCTCAGTGATACAACCGAACCCAGCGTCACGGTATTACCACACGTCAGCCTGAATATTCCTCTTGTGTGAGCTGCCAGCGTGGTCGCGTCATCGTTGTCTGCCTTTGCCGCAGCCGCTATGCCAGCGAATACCTCGCTATCTGCTGAAGAAGCAGAGGCTGTCCTGTCTCCGGATAGTTGAAGAAGGGCGCCTTTCGCGATGGGCGCTCCAGATGCTACTGTGTACTCAATCGGGTTCTCGTCTGGAAACAGCTGGACAATGATAGCTTCGTTGGCCATGTGAATGAATTACTGCCTTGGTTTATATACTTTCATTATTTAGAATTTGAGCGTAGTTCTTTCTGGAACCTATTGAACTGATTGCCTACCTCAGCCTGTATGAATATCAGGCCTTTCTTGTACATCCACCGGCCTATCAGGTAGGCCGCCACGGCGTACGCCACCATGTATATGAAGCCTCCCTGGAAGTCAGCCACGAAAGCTCCGAAAACAGAATACCTCAGGATCCCCATCTTGGCAAAGCCGGCGTTCATGTAAGCTTCTAGAACGAATAGCCTGAACCACCTGGAGTGCAGCAGCACGTCAACAGGGAGATTCGTGTAGTCCCTAAAGATTCTCGACAGTTGGAACATCACAACACAGCTCCTTCATACCATAGTGCTTGTTGCATTTCCTGCAGACGTAGTCGTCCTTCCTGATACCGACAGCTGTAACGTCCACGAACGGCCTGTGAATGTGCGGGCTCCTGACTATCCTGTCTTCGAAGCCCTCAGCGCCTACCGCCTTCCTGAACATCATAGTCAGCAGTTCATGCTTGTGGCCCTTTGGGGGATTCGGTGCGACTGTATTTAGAACCAACGTCCTGTGCTCTTCCGGGAATACGATCTCCAGCAGCTCCACTCTTCTGACTGCCAGCTGCACGCGTCCCGGCGGCTCGTCCGGATGGTATTTGAATGGTAAGTATATAGCAGAGAGGTCATTCATGAACCTCTCAAGCTGCAGCGTCTCTCCCCTGGCCGTCACGTATAGGTGCATTATACCTTCAGTCCCGTTCCTTCCAGGGCCTCGTTCAGCTCTTTCTTCTGCTTCTCCTCGTCCGTCTGCTCAGGAGCTGCCAGGGACCTTCCCTGTACTTCCACGTCAGCCACGAACTGCTTGAAGTCTCCCATCTTTTTGTCTATCCTGGCCTCGATATCCGTGAGCTCCTTTCGCTTGGTCTCGAGCATCTGTGCCTCGACGTGAGCCATCCTTTCGCCTAGTGGTTTATCTACCTTAGGTGGTTCAGAAACTGGCTCTTTGGGTGCATTCTGGGCTTCTGGTGGCTTCTCAGGCATCTTTAGCTTTTCCTTCTCTTCCGACATCCTTCTTCTTACCTCCTTCTAATCCTATGCTTCCTTCCTTGCGCATGTCCCCTTGCAGGTGTGCTGCAAGGTCTGCGGGGAAGTTAAACTCAACATCAAGTCCTAGCTGTGCCTTTATCTGCTGTTCAAGGAAGAGCTGGTTGTCTTCTATATTCTGCTGGAACGCTAGGTATAGAATCTTAGAGCTTGCTTCTGTCGTGTCCTTGCCCCAGCCGAGTATAACCTCTGGCACTCCTTCGGAAAGTATGAAATACTGCTGCAGGAGCTTCAGCCACGGCAGCGGGTCCAGCGTCGAGAACTGCGGTATGCTCATCCTCTCTAGTTCCACGGTGTCCTTCGGGATCACCATGTTCTCCATCTTCTCCACGGCGCTGTCCATTTTCAGCTTTATCGTGGCTATCTCAGCGGGGTCGTCCGTGTCCACCTTCGATATTATCAGCGGCTTCACGTACCTGTGGAACACTATCCTCATGTCTATCATCGACTCGTTCCGAGCGTCTATCACCGGCTGCAGCTTCTCTATGGTGCTCCTGCCGTGCGGCTCGTCGCTCAGCCTCTGCCAGGGCAGGTGGAATATTTCGTCGGTGTTGAACGTCTTCTTTATCTTCTTGTCGCCGTAGACCACGTTCTGCTCGTACTTTATGATCATTCCCGCACTGTTCGTCAGAATCGACACTGTGCCCGGGTTCATGGGCTTCAGGTTCACTATCCTGTCTCCCTTCCTGACTATCTCCGCGAACGCGTCACCGCCTATCTTGTACTGCCTGACCATGTTGTGTATTATGGTGTTGAAGGTGTCCTTGCCGAAACCGCGTATCCTCTCCAGGAGCGTCGTGGTCCCCTTGTTGGCCTTGAATCCTTTGCCTATGGTCCACTTCGAGAAAGTGTCAATCGTCGCCTGCAGCTCAGGTATGGACTTGTAATATCCGAACCACTTCGCCCAGTCGGTCGCGTACTTCGTTCCGGGGAAGTCCTGCTCGGCAGTCGGCACGGCCCTCCTGAAATCAGTAGATGTCTCCCCTGTCTGGTCCTTCGAGTTCATCGCTGTGTAATCCGCAGCATCTATCCTGGTATCTGCCATAAGAATCTAGTGGTACCTTTGTTTAAATATCATACGTCCACGACGAAAGGGATCTTGATCAGGGAGTCCTTCCCGCTGGCGTCTTCCGGATCGAAGTAGAACACATACGCGAACGTCCCTGCTCCCAGGCGGTGCCACAGCTCCAGAACCAACCTCAGGACGTCCCCTTTTATCAGGGTGGTCTTCGCGCACGTCAGCATCATCGTTTTTTCGGTCGGAGCTCCGGTTATGTCAGTCGGTAATTGTATCGTCCCTATACCCGTTACGCTGCTTCCTCGGACTCGTTGCAGCTTGTAAATAGGATACACCTCCCCTGCACCGTTCGCTGTCGTCACGCCGTAGTAGGCCTTGCAGAACGCTTCACCCTGGATCGTGTTTGTCTTCTCCACATTGCTGTCGAAGTTTATCGTAGTTTCCAGGACGAACACCGCTCCCTCGTTGATACCGCCTTTCGCGTAGTTATCATCGCTTGTCACAAAAACGTATGGAAGCAGCACGGGCGTCTGTGCATATCCTATGTAATAAGTGACAAAAGCCCTGCCTGTCAGGACGCTCGTGAACTCGTAATTGAAGAACTGGCGCTCGCCCTTCGAGACGCCCGTGAAGTTACGCACTCTTGGCAAACGTCTCACCCTTCTTGTCGATGAGAACCGCAATGCACTCGTCGGCCCTCTGCTTCAGGACGTTTATCATGATCTCGGCCTCCGTCCTGGAAGTGTAGCCTCCCATGTCGTAATTGATCATGTAGATGGCGGCCAGGTTGCTGACAGCCTCAGTCAGGGTGTCCTTCACTTCCGCTGCTAGTGCAGCGTACGCCGTGTTCCAGTTAAATCTTGTGGCGTTGTTCACGAAGCTTTCAGCCTGTGATATGAAATCGTCCGTGTAAGTGGCTCCGCTGATGCTGTTATTGAGTCCTACTCCGCACTTCCTTATCACAGATGCTCCTGATATCATCATGGTTGGATCGCCTTCCTCAGGTTCCTGAGTTCCTTTATCATGGTTATACCTATCAGCGCGAAGACGTAGTCCCGAATCTCCAGGTCTGGTTCATACGTCTTTCCGTCAAACTCTATCTTGCGTACTGTCATGCTATGAACACCCTCAGCCCGCGCTCCCGGATGCACCAGGCAGCGCGGACGAATGCCTCTGCTATATGTGAATAATTGCCCGTGAGCCTTAAATTCTTATCAGACGTGTACTCGTAGGTGATGGACTTCAGCGACTTCTCCAGTTTCAGGTCGGCTATCATCTCAAGCTTTCCCGCTTCCAGGAGCACCAGGGCGTTCGAATACAGATCCTCCTTCATTATGGCCTTTTTGCGGTCGTCACGGTCTATTGAGCGCTTCGCGTTGTTGATTCCCACGACCTTCCGTCCCATCTTCTCCAGGAGAACGTCCATCACGCCTCCGCCGATTCCCGCATCGTCTATGAATATCTTCCTGAACTTGAACCGCTCGTCCAGCTTCAGAATACGGCCTATCGTGTCCGTCAGCGGCATCTGGTTAGTCGTAAGGACCTTCACCATCCTCATGCGGTCCTTCCCATCCATCTCGCAGACCACGAAAGCGTTCTCGTCGCCTCCGTAGCGTGCTATGTCTACGCCCATGTAATAGCGCCTGTCAGCCTTGTATTCCCTGTCAGTGTCCCATTCTATGAAAGTTGACTGTCTCCTGATCAGGCTTGTCAGGAAGAACTGGTTGTATTCATCTGCATACTCGCCCAGGTACATCTGCGCGTATTCCTGTTTCGTCATCCTGCGCTTCTCCTGGTACAGGAACTTCATGTCAGCCCTCGGGCAGTCCTCCGAGCTCACCTGCCAGTGGCCGAACTGGTCGTCGCTCTCGCAGGCGTAGAAATACCCGCCCTTTCCGAACGGCGTGCTCAGGAGCCATATCATACCCAGGCCACGCAATTTCCTCGACACCATGACCATAGGCAGCACCGCATTCCACACGGGCTCAGGGATAAAGGCAGCTTCGTCCGCCACAAGAAGGTCAATGGTCAGACCCATTATGAAGATGCCTGTCTTTCCTGCCGGCAGGCAGTAGATGCTCGCCCCGTTCTTCAGCACGATCTTGGTCTTCGTCGGGATGTCCTTGTACAGCGACGCGTCCATTTGGATGCTTCTGAGCTCCTGGTACGTCGGGAATCGTCCTTTCTTCTTTCGGAAGTCCGCTTTTGAGGCCATGATCAGCTTCTCGTTGTCCCGCTCGAACAGCGCCGTTATCTTGTCATATATATAGCTTGCCTGCCTCACAGAGGCCGCTATGCACAACGTCGTCGTCCCGGGGTGTCCCAGAGCGAAATCATACGTCTTCATGCTTATGACTGTCGATTTGCCGACCTGGCGTCCCGTCCGGAGATGAACATTGCCCTTATGAGCCATTACCTCGCTCTGCCACTTGTCAGGGACGAACTTCAGGCTCTCCATACGCCCTCCGCCTTCGAAGCGCTCGCCCTTTCCGCAGGCTGCGCCTGATTCGGCTTCTTCTTCCTCTTCCTCGGCACTTTCGCAACTTCCGACTCCTTCGCTCGCCCTGTCTGCGGCCACAGCACCAGCGTCCTCGCTCTTCCCCTCTTCCTCCGTTTCTTCGGCAGGACCTCCTCCTGTAGCTCCCTGACCTTCTTTATCGCAAGCCTCACGCTGCTCCTCCACTTCTTCTGGGGCCAGAACGAGCACATCCCGTAGTTTATCTCCTTCCAGATGTCATACGGCGGAAGCACGTAAGAACCGCCGGCTATGTCTGTGATTGCTCTGAGGTAGTCCGTATACGACACCATTGGCTTAAGGTCAGCCTTCTCATTAAAGATCTTTCTTCCTTCGCGTATCAGACCGAAGTTTGGTACTATTATAGAAAAGCCCAGTGGGTTGCTATAAGGCAAGTACGTTATCGACTCCCAGAAGGCGACATCCTCCCTTATCATTCCGTCTACAAGTGCGTTCACTTCATTCAGATGGTCCATGCTCCAGTCTTTTCCTGTGAATTGGTAAAACAACGTCGTTCCTAAAGTAGCTTTCAGTATTAGTGCCAGTCCTCCAAACGTCGCTCCTTCACCCGATTCACATTCAGTTGGACCCCAACAGTCCGTTCTGAGCCAATTCAGCAGCACCTTCCACAGTCGGTCTTCCGTAAGCCCCGCTCTCCATCTCTTATAACCGTACGGGTCCTGCTCCTCCAATAAGCGCGCCTGCGACTGTGGGTTGATACCATAATCTCCGTGTATGTCGAAATATCTTGGTTCGGCCTTCATGGCACTCAATTCCGCCCTGTAGATGTCCCAGGTACTCCGCTTCCTTCCCGGGGGGTCTATCACAGGCGGCGGGTCGTATTGAGAAACCCCTGTGCTTGACATGTCGTTCAACCACTCTATCATCGTCTTGTGGCTTATCGTCGTTGTCTGCTGTCTCTTTGGCACTTCCCCGGTCAGCAGGTTCGATTTTGACGACGCTCTTTCATACACCAGTCCTATCCTCCAGTCCCAGTACACGTTCGTCACAGGTTCAGCAAATGCGGGCGTTCCCTTTTCCGGGCCTATATATGATCCGGGCTCGTCCCACCAGAAGCCCGGCCGCATCCCCGTGATATCATCCAGCCAGCTCATTTCTCCTCCTGAGCGTGTTTCGCCGCTTCTTTACAATATTCCATAAAATTCTTCTTGTTCACACCGGCTGTCTCATCATCCAACCTCTTCCTGAATGCCTTGTCATTCCACAGGGCCGTCATGGTCTTCTCAAGGTTCCTCTGCAAGCGAGCGGAAGCCTTGCGCATAGCGCGCTGGACTTTGGGATCCATAATAAAAAGAGTAGCGCCGGGATTAAAAAAACAACGGAAAAATCCGTGGAGGGGTCCCTAGGTGAAAGCTTAGTCGTCTGAAACTCGCATACCCACACATACAGGTGGGTGTGTATCATGGTCTTCAGACAAGGGTTGAGATGGGGTACCGGGGAAGAACTGGTATATACAGAGTGGACCAACTCACCCATGTACCGGCTTGAAACAGGACCAATGGCCCGCACCTAACCAACGTTCACCAACGGGCGGCGCCTGCGGAGCCAGCCGCCCGTTTGCGCGGGTTGCCGCCCCATGTCCCGCGCCCAACCAAGAGACCCAATGCTCCACCAACGAACAGCGCGAGGCACCTTGGGACGCCGAGCGCGCTAACCGATTTCCCCCATGCCAGGGCGCCCGACCTTGGATTTCCAGCGCATCTGGAAAACGAGGGGACTTGTTCCCGAGGAGAGGGTGCGATGATGGCACGCGCGCATAAACGGACACAAGGCGCGTTAAGCGAGCGCGGGAACAAGTGGGAAGCGCGCGAGCCAGGCCGCACGTATGTTGGTTTAGAGCTGACCTATATACTCCAGTATATATATTCCATTATATATATTGCGTTATATATGTTAGCGCACATACGACTTTATATTGCTCCCCGTGGGGGAAACATGTAAGGGGGCAGGGGGATTCTTACGATACGCCGGCTACGACGCCTCATCCGCGACTACTTCGCCCACGTTCGCAGGAACCTTATGGACGACTCCCTGACGTAGACTTATAAGCCCTGACGTTCCATGCTTCTCATGTCTTTCCTAGACAAGCTGATGCCGAGAGATGTGATTGCAGGGATGATGCTCGTAGGTGGGATTTATCTCAAATCCATAGGTATCAACGGAACTGTGGATATGTTCTTGATGGGGATTGCCGGGGTTTACTTCGGTGCTGAGTTGTTCATACAGAAGACGCGTGATTGAACCTCTATATTCTAGGATACATTTCTTTATAAGGTTCCTTAGTTATAATATAACTATGAGGCAAATGAACCACAAGGAGCTTCCTTGCACCTTGCAGACCTGTGACTGTGGTTATCTACAGCGGGTCACCATGTGGATGGCTAGGCGCAAATGGCAATGCACCAAGTGCGGCCAGCGGAACTTCGTGGTCGCCTCATTCTAGGAGGGTTTATTATGGATGAAAAGAAGATGAAAGCGTGTTGTAAACGCATTATAGACGTGTTCGATGAATACAGGCTACATCCTGTTGAAGAGCTTGGTCTTCTAACTGTTCTCGAACACACTCGCTATGACAGTATGAAAG
>SDBS01006885.1_pt1 | contig 11056 bp, 9 predicted proteins | sample 2277091 | NCBI WGS metagenome assembly SDBS01 (sample SAMN10404972, study PRJNA504765) | marine sediment metagenome | isolation source: marine sediment core GS10_PC15, 163 cmbsf | place: Arctic Ocean: Southern Knipovich Ridge | collected 2010 | reverse complement strand
GGATAAGGCGCCGTGGAATATGGACGCTAAGGGGCTAAATGGGGGGGGTGGCAAAGTGCCGCCCTGCAGCAAGTGTCCGAAGTGTTCGAGTGTCCAGCCGGGTCTGTGGGACCCCCCCGCCCCCCCCGGGCTGGTTGCAAAGACCGATCGGTGTCGGGATATCGATTGTTGGGACAAGAAACTCGTCGGGTACCTGAAGGGGCTACTGAAGGAGCTGAAGGGCCAGTACGGCCAGGTGATCTGTCTGGCGAGCAAGTATCCGGAGATGGCCTATACGCTGAAGAGCACCTACGGCGACTTTAGTCTTGCGAGCGATTTCAGTGTGGTCAAGAAACCGGCTGACGATCGGACGGCGGCGCTGATCGTTTACGGTGCGGGCATCGGTGAAGTGAGGTGGGTCAAAGCCAAGGCGGCGCCATCCAGCGCAGGCGATTCAGCCACTGGAGGATCCTCGGGCGGCAGCGGATCCGGGACGTCAAAGTCAACTGGGTCTGTGACCCCCAAACCGAAAACCCTGAAGGAACGCCGTAAGCTGCTGGACAGTAAGCGGTGGTTTGTGGTGTTGACCGAGCTGGCCGAAAAGATCGAGGCGGCCACTGTCGACGACATCACAGTCGAGGACAAGACGCTGTTTCTTATCGCGGTGGCTGCGACATTCGGCGCAGACAAGAAAGTTTTCCGCCCCGGTGACGGGTCTTGGGATGGGTTGAAGAAACGGCTGGACGGCTACTGCCTGGCCGAGACGACTGAGGCCGCCTACAGGGCTGCTCAGGAGGATATGTTGAGACTGGTTAAACCCGAACTAACCGACCATGTGAGTTACTGCGGGCCCATTACGCAGGTGCCGAAATATTTCATCGACGCAGCCAAGATAATCGCCGGCTATCTCGGGATCGATATCAAGGCGATGTTCGCCAAACAGGCCGAGGCGATCAAAGAGCCTGCCGGCTGGAAGAATCTCAAGGCCGACGGTACGCCTAAAAAGAACAAAAAAAAATAGTGCAACCACGGATTTCACAGATTTTCACTGATGAAAAAAAATAGTCAATCGAAAATAGTCAATCGAAAATCGAAGCGGGTCTGGCATATCTTTCATTTCGGTGAGCGGTTCGAGTTAGCGGCCGGCACGAAGGTGTGTAAGAACGGGCCTTTGCAGTTTGTCAAACTTCCTGTTGTTGGCGATCCTTACGACGACGAGAGCCATATCCTGGTCGAGCAGCTTGCGATGTTAGAGTGCCAGGGCGATACGCTCGCCTTAGAGGGGGCGTTTTGGCGGCTGGTGAGGCAGGCTGGCTGGAGGTCGAGGAAGTATCGCGGCTATCTTTTGAACGAACAGTACCTGCCGATGACGACAACGCAGATCGCACGGGTCGTCGGGCTGACCGTCGCCGAGACGGCTAAGGTCCTAAAGGTGCTGGCCAAATATAACCTGATCGAGCGGGTGGCAATGCCGGACTTTGGGGTCACAGACCCAAGTAATAAAGCCACAAGGGATTTTACCACGAAGGACACGAAGAACACGAAGGAAAACGGCCAACGGCCAAAAGCCAACAGCCAAAAGCCAACAGAGACGGATGTGGACGAGGCTGGGAGTGGTGCTGCACAAGGCGCTGCCCCAGCCGAATCTTTGGATATAGATAAGCTGTACGGCTCGGACGGTATGGACTTTGCCAACCAGGTGTATGCCAAGATCTTCGGGCGTGAGCCTAAGCTCGACAGGCGTGAGCCTCGCCGGGAAATAGGCTCGTTTGCCGGGGCATGGAACCGGGCGTTGATCGCCGGGCTCAAGCCCAGGCAATTGGAAGCCCTCTGGGAAAAGAGTATGAAAGAAGCCGATTCACGGCGGGTGAAGAAGGCGAAAAAGCCGGGTGCGGCGTGGATGCATATCTTCAACGGGCGGCTGATGGGGATGAGCCCTAAGAAGAAAAAAATCCTGTAATCCTGTCAAAAAAAAGGAAGGATGAATTATGGAAACTGAGGAACGGATTGCGGAATTGGTGGAGGTGATGAAGGCGGCTCGGTTGCTGGGTGATTTTGCGAAGTTGCCGGCTGCGGTCATGGCGGTACAGTTTGACAGTGAAGAAAAGAGGGCCGCCGCCTTTGCCTGCGCCACGGAAACGGTGATGCAAAATGTACTGGCGCAGATGGAGGTCGTCGCAAACGGCGTGGTCGACCTGGCCGGTGAACTTGCGGAGGCTAAGGAAGAAAACGCCAAACTGATGCGCACGGTGGCGAAGCTGGAACGCTGTGCCGAAGCTGCCCTGGCCGCCCACACAGACCCGCCGGCAACGGGCACGAAAAACCAGCCGCGAAAAGGCACAGAGGGCACAAAAACAAATAGCAAATCCAAAAGGGCCAAAGAGGGGGGGATGCCGAAGTATGTCGAGCGGAGAGGCAAAAAATTCAGATGTTCCGTCCAGAAAAAAGACATGGTATTCAGGAAGGACGGTTTCGCGACGGCCCAGGGGGCGCACGACTATGCCGTCGCGCGGATCAACAATGACGGCAAAGAAGAAATGGCATCCGGGAAGGACGGTTTCGCGACGGCCCAGGAGTCGCACGACCATGCCGTCGCGCGGATCAATAATGGCGGCACTGCACTGGAGGGTAAAAGCGTCGCCGGCAGCAGCACACGACGACGGCCTGGGGCCAATCAGGCCCTGCCGCGGTTTGTGTACGAGCGAAACGGCAAATACGATGTGCTGTGTAACCGCACGGGGAAGTACTTCTGTAAGACCGGCTTTACGACCGCCGATGCGGCGAGTGAGTGGGCTGAGGCGGAGTTTGCGCGGAAATCGGCTGAGATCGCGACCGAACCGCCAGCAGGCTCATCACACGCTAATCATGGCGATCCGAGCCGGCCGCGGACGCCGGCTGAGATGAAGGTGGCGATCGACAAAAAGCGAGATCAGACCGGCAACGTTGCGCGCCAATGGCTTGAGTGTGGCGACTGCAGCCATGAATACGGCGGTCTGGACGATCCGGTACCGGATAACTGTCCCAAGTGCGGTTCGGTAAAGGTCGCGAAGATGGAGGGCTTTGACGGTGCCGATGCGGTGGAGGTGAGGACGTAGCGATTGGTTGTTGGCGATTGGCGGTTAACGACTATTGACTAATTACTAATGACTATTTTTTAAGGGAGTCTGAGCAATGAAGTGGCAAAGTGCAATTATGGTGGTAGTGCTGGCGGTGGTTTTGCTGGGCGGCTGCGTCAGTAAACCGATGCGTTCGCTGTCGTTGGATTTGGTGGACGGCAAGTTTGAAAGCGTTACCGAAAACAGCGAAGTCGAAGTCGGGGCGATCGAGTATTCCGAGACGACGGATCCGAACGGTGTCAGTACGATCAAGATCAGGATCGAAAGCTACAAGGTTGCCGCCGACCGGGTGGCTGCCGAACGCGACAAGGCCCTGATCGATGGGGTCTTAAAGGCAGCCGGTATCGTTGGCGGGGCCGTGGTTACGGGGGGGGTGCCGGTGCCATGAAAGTATTAATATACGACGAAATCAGGCCGATGCTCAAAACCGGCGACAGTATATCGTTTAGCGGCAATGGCATTGCTTCGGGGATAATACGCCTGGCGACGCGGAGTAAGTGGTCGCATGACGCAATGGTGGTGCGCGTGGGGGACAGGGTGTTCTGTTGGGAGTCCACGACGCTATCAAAAGTCAAGGACATTGAGGCTGGCATAATCAAGTCGGGGGTTCAGCTGGTGAACCTGTCTCAGCGGATCGCAACTTATGACGGTGAGATCGGTATCCGGCGACTGCGCCAGCGGCTGACATTGAACGATACGGTGATCCTCGATGCCATGATGAAAGAGGTGCGGGATGTACCGTATCAGCGCGGACTGGCTGAGCTTTTCAAGGCTGCTTACGATGGGCCGTTTGGGCTGAACATCGAGGACCTGAGCAGTATCTTCTGTTCGGAATTGAAGGCGGAGTTCTATAGGCGGATTAAACGGCTGGTCAAAAGCCTTCCGGCGAATGAGTATACGCCGGACGATTTCGCCAACAAGCTGCAGGAGATCCTCGATGATATGATTATGGTTGTGGCGGGCTGAGGAAAGTAAATTGAATCGCAAGGTGTGCATATTGATTCTGGTGGCGGCGGCGATGGCTGGCGTAATCGGTTGGGCGCCAGCTCGGGCGACCACGCGGGGTCGCCCCTACGGGTTACAATCCTTTAACTTTAACTATCGACCCGGTGGGCTAAGAGCCCACCCTACCGACTATCCATCCGGGTTCGTTTGAGTGCCGGGTGAATGGTCAGAAGTTCCAAGAAGGTAAATGGTGGAATTCGCTTCCGGTCCCGTCTCCTGCCACGGCTGGCGGGGCCGGAATTTTGAAAATTAGTGGCAAAAAATGAACGGTGAGGGGTAATTCGTGAAAGATTGCGGCTGAAAATGAAAACGACGGGGAATAATCGACATGGGAACTGATTCAGGCATATCATACGTACATCACACATTGAACTTCTGGCGGGGCTGTACGAAGGTCTCGCCCGGCTGCGATAACTGCTATATGTACCAGGAACAGAAGCGGTATGGCAAGGATCCGACGGTGGTTGTGCGGTGTTCTGATGCGATCTGGAAGCAACCCTTCGCCGGCGGCAAAAAGGAATGGAAGCCGGGGGACAGGGTTATGGTGTGCTCGTGGTCGGACTTCTTTCACCGGGACGCCGACGACTGGCGAAAAGAGGCCTGGGCGGTGATGATGAGCCGACCTGATATTCACTGGATCGTGCCGACAAAGCGCACCGAGCGGATCATCGAATGCCTCGGACCGGCATGGTCGGCGGGTTGGCATGTCGAGAGCCTGACCATCCTTGCCTCGGTCGAGAATCAGGCGATGGCAAACAAAAGGATCCCGGAGTTGATCGAGGCCCGGGCACAGTGGCCGTGCTTCCATGCAGGGCTCAGTGTCGAGCCGATGCTGGAAGCGGTGGACCTGAAGGCAGTGGAGTGGACCATTGAGGACGCCGAGTGGTTGTGTAACGCGCTGACCGGGGAGGCATGGTGTCAGAATTCCGCATCGCCAAGCGGCTACGTCGATGACATCCCTAAAATTAAGTGGGTGATAATCGGCGCCGAGAACGCGCCGAGGGATAAGGTTCGGCATTGTCCATCCGTAACTATACACAACTTGAAGTGCGACTGTCAAGGCGCCGGTGTGCCGGTTTATGTCAAGCAGATCCACTTCGACGACGACAAGGGGATACTGGTCAGGCAGCCTGAAGGCTGGACGCGAGAGTATCCGGATTATATGGAGGTGAAGGATTTAGCCACGAAGGGCACGAAGGACACGAAGGTCTAAAGACTAACGACTAACGACTATTTGCGGAGCAAATCATGAAATGTATTAAATGCGGGTGTACGGACGAGGACTGCGGTCAGTGTGTGGCAGCGCAGGGGGAGCCCTGCCATTGGGTTGCCGACGGCAAGTGCAGTCGGTGCTTCGATGACGATGGCAATGCGAAATGGCGGCCGGAAGATGGCAATGCAACGGAACAGTGGCTGTGGGGTACGGGTATGCGAGAAGACTTCGAGGCTGCGTGTAAAAAAAAGGGCACCGCCGGCGACGACATGGAGTCCTGGTGGTTGCGGATTTGCAAGTGGGCCGAGAAGTACCTGCAGTTGTTAGGCGAGATTGTTCCCGCCGGGCACGTTGAAAGCCGTGTTGAAACACGCCAGCAATATGAAGACTTTTCGTTAATGGACATACTCACAACCTTATCGGCGATGGGCAGGATCGCCCGGCACCTTTACACTGCTCGCAACTGGGTATTTGAAGTCGACCACACGCTGAGGCCCGAAGAATACGACCCGATGGGCAAACATTACTACTATGTGCTCGAGGGGCTGGCATGGCAGGCGGCGACGTTTGTCGCGGGCACCGACTACTCGCTCACTACTATGCACGATCGATTGGCGGAGTTGTTTGCTGAGCGTGCGATGCTGGCGAAGTGCCCTGTGTTGGGCGATTGGGAGAAGATGGCGATTAGACAAGCCCTGACCGAAAGCGGCAGTCATAAGCGCAAGGCCGCCGAGTTACTGGGGATCAGTCCGGCGAAGCTACGACGTCGGATGGACAAATACGATCTGGACCATGTAGTGTGGAATATCGAGCGACATAAGCGGACCACGGATGACAAAAACTAAGAAAAAAACAACGAAGGCCAAACCAAAAACGGCGAAAGGGTCACAGACCCATTCAAAAAAGGCGCCGAAGCGTTCGACGAAGTCGAAGAAGAGCGCCAAGCGTAAAAAGGCATCGACGAAGTCGAAACGAGTCAAAGGGGCCGGGACTTCGTCCCGGGGTCGCGTCACGATTGCCTCCGTCCGTGCGGCTGCTTTTGAGTTGGGTTGTGTTGTTGCCGGGGCGAAGCGGCTTGGGATCGTTGATATTGGGGTGCATTTTAAGAAGCATCCGAAGCACAAAGCCGCCTGGGATCGTGGTCTGCTGCTTCGGGACCTGCGGGATATGGGTGCTTACGGGGTGCCGCGTGCGGCGGCTGCCGAGAAGATGGGTATGACGGCTGAGGCGTTCGAGGAGCTTTTGGCCGTCGATACGGAGGCGGCGTCGGTTTGGAACCGGGCTCATATCGATAAGACCATCGAAGTATATAAAGCCGTCGCCGCCGATGCGACCTCGGGCAAGCGGTTTGCGGTGGAGACGTTTTTGAGGGGGATGCGAAGCGACCTGGTCCGGCCGGATGTGGACTTTAATCGCGTGGACCTGGCTGCCGTGGTGGCGATCTGCGGGGTAACGCGCCAGACGGTGCATGCGTGGGTTACGCAGTTTGCCGCGCCGCAGAATGCCGATGGTACTTATTCGTTAGTTGCTCTTTGGAAATGGTACGAGGGTTTTATCGCTCAGAAGATCGAGGGCGGTAAGGTGAAGGTGCCTGCCGAGGTCTCGGATCCCTTGCGGTTTACGCGGGCAAAGAAGCTGTCGATGGAGGTGGATGTGTTAGCCGGCACGCTATTAGATCGCGACGAGGTGGTCGCCGGGATCTTAGCCAGGCATCAGCAGTTTCTAAATGCCGTCAACGGCAAGGCCGAGGAGATGGCGATTTCTCTGGCCGGTCAGCCGTCGGATGTGGTGGTTAAGGCGCTCACGGAGTTCTTCGACGGGATAAAGGGCGAACTGTGCTATGTGCCGGATGAGCTGCGGCTGGATGATAAGGCGAAAGTGTTGATGCTTGATCTTATGAAAGAAATTGGAGCCACAGAGGACGCAGAGGGCACAGAGGGCACAGAGGGAAAAAGCTAATTTGACAGGATATACAGGATTAACAGGATTTTTTGGAAGGATGAATGATTAAGAATATGATAGATACTGTAATACGTGGGGATTGTTTGGAGGTTATGCGGGGTATGGAGGCAGGGTCTGTCAATTGCTGTGTAACGTCTCCGCCTTATTGGGGCTTGCGGGATTACGGGGTTGACGGGCAGTTGGGCCTTGAGAAGACGCCGGAGGAGTTCATAGAAAAGATGGTTGCTGTTTTCCGTGAGGTTCGCCGGGTACTCCGCGACGATGGTACGCTGTGGCTGAATATGGGGGATAGTTATTGGGGAGGCAAGGGCAAATCCTCGCAGGCGTGGTCAACAGAAAACAGCGACCGGGACGTTATCCAAGGACCACAACACCAAATAGCAGGCATGGGCGAAACCAGGCCATCTGATGGGAAACACGATGTTATCAAGCCCAAAGACCTCTGCGGCATCCCGTGGCGGGTGGCGTTCGCCCTGCAAGCCGATGGCTGGTATCTCAGGCAGGACATAATTTGGCATAAGCCCAATCCAATGCCGGAGAGCGTCCGGGACAGGTGCACCAAGGCGCATGAGTATATTTTTTTGATGACTAAGAAACCGAAGTATTATTGTGATATGGAAGCGATCAAGGAGGACTCGAAATTATGTTCTATGGAAAGAATGGATAGGGGAATATCTGATAGCCACAAAAACGTAAACGGCGCACCGGGGCAATCACCCCATTCGCTTGCGCAGCCAAGAGAAAACAAGAAACACAAAATGCGTCCCGTTTACGGTGCCCCCGCAGGCAATGTGCCCGGCGGACATGACCAAACTGGCAGACAAAATGGCGGCAAAGACGTGTTTTTTGATGGCAAACGCAACAAGCGTTCCGTCTGGACAGTAACCACAAAGCCGTACAGCGAGGCCCACTTCGCCACGTTCCCGCCTGACCTGATACTGCCATGTATCTTGGCAGGGTGTCCGCAGCAGGTGTGCACAAAGTGCGGGGAGCCGAGGCGGAGGATTACGAAGCCATCTGCTGAATACGAGAAGTGTCTGTCTCACAACCCCAAAACTGGACTCAGTGTGGAAGTGGGACAATATCTCCAGCAAGCCAGAATTAAACAGGGTCTGTCAGCGAATGATGTTAGCAAGCACTTTCCATCAAAGACGGGCGGTGTTACAGGAAGGGTATGGAATTGGGAGAACGGAAAAGAACTGCCCACAATCCCGCAATGGGCGAAACTCAAAACACTCTTAAAATTAGACAAGAAATATGACTACATCCTCGACCTGCACACAGTCCACGGCGAACATGCTTGCGACTGGGGTGGCAACTTAGAAGTGGGCCAAACTAAAGCAGGCCCAAGCGTGTCCGCAGAAAGAGAAACCACCGGCTGGACCGACTGCGGATGCGGGGCCGGTTTCGATGGCGGCATTGTACTTGATCCGTTTATGGGATCGGGGACCGTGGGCCTGGTGGCGTACCAGAATAACCGGCATTACATCGGAATCGAATTAAACCCGGAGTATTGCAAGCTGGGCAGAATCGAAAAAGAAAAGGCGAAATATGCGCTTTTTGAAAAATATGATAATAAAAAATCCTGTGATCCTGTCAAAAAAATCAATGATGCAATCGACAATAGAAAATAGTCAATATTCAATGCCGACGCCCCTTCCCCTTCAGCCGTCGGAGCTGGAGCTTTTGAAGGTTCGGCGGATGCCTATGGACGAGTGGGCTGAGGCGAATTATGTCTTGACCGAGATGACGGCCTCTACTCCCGGTCCGTGGAGCAATGACTATACGCCTTTTCTGGTCGAACCGATGCGGCGGTTATCTGCTCCCGGTCCTGCCGAGGTTACTGTCATGGCGTGCACCCAGGCCGCCAAGACCGAACTGGGTAATATATTTTTGGGTTATGTGATCGATCAGTGTCCGGCGCCGTTTATGATCGTTATGCCAAACAGGTTCACTGCCAAGCGCCGGGTGAATGTTCGGTACCGTGCGATGTTCGAGGGTTGTCCGCGTTTGAAGATGCGGCTGCCGGGCGGGTCGGTTGATAATCTGAATATCGGGTCGGAGACTATCCTGCAGGGCATGCCGCTTTACCTGGGTTACGCCGGATCTCCGGCGGCGCTGGCCGATGTGCCGGTGTGTTACCTGCATATCGACGAGCCGGTTCTTTTCCCGCCGGTGTCGGGTCATGAGGGTGAGCCGACGGATGTGGTTGAAAAGCGGACCAGGACGTTTCGACTGCGGAGGAAGATCCTTACGACGTCGTCGGGCGGGGTGGTTGGCGATCCCCTGGACACAAAGCACAAATCCGGCACGCAGGCTGTATGGTGGGGCAGATGCTCGCGTTGCGGGCGCTATCACCAGGTGAGCGGGCGGGATAACTTAAAGCTCGCCCATAATGCCGATGGGCACCTGCTCGGCAGTGAGGCGTATAAGGACGACAAAAATTCATGGTATGAGTGCCCGGTGTGCAGTTTCCGCATGCAGGAAAATGACAGGTGGGAGATGATCAGTGCGGGACTGTGGGTGCCGGCGGGTGTGCGGATCGACGAGCGGGGCCTGCAGGTGGGACAGGGCAAGCGGACGAATCACTATTCCTATCGGATCAAGGCGGTCATGCTGCATCCGCGGTTTGAGACAATGGCCGGCGTCGCCGAGAAGTGGGCAAAGGCGATGGAGGCCAAAAAGACCGGCAACATTATCAAACTGCGGGACTTCATCACGAAACAGGAAGGTGAGAGCTGGGAGGAGCGTGGTCGTGAGGTTGACGAGGATAAACTTGCCAAGAAGATCAATAAGAATCTGCATAAGCGGTGCGTTCCGAACGCTTGCCGGCTGGTGGTTGTCGGGGCCGATTATCACGAGCCGGAGGGCCAGGTGCGGATCGATTACACGATCAAGGCCTTTGCGCCCGGGCTGATCAGTTCTACCTCCACCGCAGGAAGCGTCGACAGTTTCGAGGCTCTTGAGCGGGAACTGTTCGAGATACCGCTTGTATGGGTCGAAGACTCTGACTCGCCGGAGCCGGTGGTTCGCACGGTGTTTATGGACAGCGGCGCGTTTTCGGACAAGGTCTATGCCTGGTGCCGAAAGCACAAAGGGCGTTGCTACCCGACCAAGGGCGTCCAGACACAGCGGATCCCGCTGGATATCGTAAAGCTCGACAAGGTGGTGGAAAGGGCCGTAAAACGAGTCCGTCGCGGCAAGGCAAAGCAGTATACCGGCATGTACCTGATCCATGTCGATACGTCGCATTTTAAGGACCAGGTGTCGAGCTGGTGCGAGGCCGCGATCGGGGACGAGGGTTCGACTGAGTTCTACGCCGAATTGCCGGACTGGTACCTGCCCGAGCTGTGCGCCGAGCATAAAGTTCAGGAAAACCGAGGGGGGAACGTGAAGTTTGTGTGGAAGCCTAAAGGTGGTACGCCGTCTCACGCCCTGGACACAGAGGTATTGGCCGCTGCGGCTGCGCATTTTAATAAGGCGTATGCTATGGGTGCGGGATCCGGTGCGCCGAGGGCAAAGAGCCGGGTTGGGCGGGTGGAGCGATTTAAGAAATGACTAATGACTAATTACTAATTTTGACGGGATTACAGGATTAAAAATAGATAATAAAAAATCATGTTATCCTGTCGAAAAAAAACAAGAACTATTTTTGAAAGGAAACATCGTGACGAACAACGGACAAACCAAGGGCAACGACGGCGAGCAGGGTGCAACGCCACCGGAGACTACACCGACGGCAGAGCATGACGAAAAGCAAGAGGCATAGATGCACGCTGCC
>SDBS01006884.1_pt1 | contig 11058 bp, 15 predicted proteins | sample 2277091 | NCBI WGS metagenome assembly SDBS01 (sample SAMN10404972, study PRJNA504765) | marine sediment metagenome | isolation source: marine sediment core GS10_PC15, 163 cmbsf | place: Arctic Ocean: Southern Knipovich Ridge | collected 2010 | reverse complement strand
CTGGAAACCGAGAGCTGGAAACTAACTTTGATGGGAGGAGATTAGTGCGAAGAATTGAGTCGGGTCAACAAGATCTAAAAGAAAAGGTTGTCCACATAAACAGGGTAGCTAAGGTAGTAAAGGGAGGGCGAAGGTTCAGTCTAACCGCATTGGTTGTTGTCGGAGATGGCAAGGGCAAAGTCGGAATTGGCTATGGAAAAGGCAAAGAGGTGCCCGTTGCTATCGAAAAAGCTGTGCAAAGAGCCAAGAAAAACTTGTTTGAAGTTCCCCTTATTGGCTCAACCATTCCCCATCAGGTGACCGGTCATTTCGGAGCAGGCAGAGTTCTCCTAAAACCCGCATCTGCAGGTACCGGTATTATTGCCGGAGGTCCGGTGAGAGCGGTTGTTGAACTTGCCGGAATCAGGGATATCTTGACCAAATGCTTAGGATCAACAAATCCTATTAACATGGTCAAGGCTACAGTGGAAGGATTACAAAGCTTGAAAGATCCGAAAGAAGTGGCAAAAATAAGGGGCTTGGCACTAGAGGATCTTCCATATAGGAGGGCAAGCGGTGACAGCGAAGATAAAGGTAACGCAGACAAGAAGCCTAATCGGTAGACTAGAATCACATTGTCGTACAATGAAGGCTCTGGGACTAAAAAGAATCAATCATTCAGTTATTCATGAGGATAGGCCTGAGATCAGAGGAATGATTCAAAAAATTAGCTATTTGGTGAAGGTTGAAGAACTAGACTAAAGTATTGGTAGACTTATTTAGTTTGGCAAGAGGAGTTTATGTCCATGAGATTACACGAATTAAAGCCCCCAAGGGGTTCCAGAAAGAAGAAAAAGAGAGTCGGGCGGGGTGAAGGTTCCGGTCATGGCAAAACATCGAGCCGTGGCCAAAAAGGACAGAATTCACGTTCGGGCGGAGGTGTTCCACCCTGGTTTGAGGGAGGTCAGAATCCTCTTCATCAGCGAGTACCTAAGCTACCTGGTTTTAGAAACCCTTTCAAGAAAGAATTTTCTTTGGTGAATGTGGGACGGCTCAATGTATTTAGGGCCAATTCGAAAGTTGATCAAAAAGCCTTGTTGGAAAAGGGATTGATAAAGAGCACCAGCGTTCCGGTTAAGATACTCGGTCATGGTGAGCTGGAAAAGCAGCTCACAGTCAGATGTAAACACCTGAGCCAGGGTGCAATTGCGAAGATTGAAGCAGCCGGAGGGAAAGTGGAGAAAGACTGATGATCGAAGCCGTCCGCAACGCATTTAAGATACCTGACCTCAGAAAAAAGTTGATTTTTAGCATAATTGTGATTGCCTTGTATCGTTTTGGGGCTAGCGTTCCGGTTCCCGGTGTTGATATTGAAGCAGTAAAAGAACTGTTCAAAACCCAGGGAGGCGGTATTCTGGGTTTTATGGATATTTTTGCAGGTGGCGCACTTTCCAAATTTGCTGTTTTCTCTCTGGGGATCATGCCTTACATAACCGCTGCCATTATAATGGAACTCCTTACGGTTGTGATTCCTCAAGTAGAGAAATGGGCGAAAGAGGGAGAGACGGGGAGAAAGAGAATAACGCTTGTGACCAGATATATGGGCTTGGGTTTGTATTTTATAGAGTCGGTTGGTCTTACTTTTTTCTTTCAAAGCCAACTCAAAGTTTCTTTTCCCCCGCTTACGAAAGTTCTTATTATTACGAGTCTCACAGCTGGTGGAATTCTGATTATGTGGATGGGAGAGCTTATAACTCAAAAAGGTATCGGAAATGGTATGTCGCTTTTGATATTTATAAGCATTTTAGCTAGATTTCCCGAATCTATTGCCCAGACGCTTCAGGTGGTAAATCCTGCTCTTACTGTGGCAACCATCTTGATTTTAGTGGCAGTGACAGTAGGCATAATCATTATCGAAGGCGGTCAGCGGAGGATACCCGTTCAATATGCCAAAAGAATTGTTGGACGAAAAGTATATCAGGGAGCGGCGACCTATATCCCGCTTAAATTAAATCCATCCGGAGTGATACCAATCATCTTTGCTGCTTCCATCTTAATGTTTCCTGCCATGATTACCAGGTTTATTCCTGGTGAAAAGCTTCAGGTACTAAGCGATTATATGGCTCCGGGAGGAGCACTTTATTTGGCGTTCTTTGCCTTGCTTATTGTCTTTTTCACCTACTTTTATACCAGTATTGTTTTTAATCCGATCGACGTGGCAGACAATTTGAAGAAATATGGGGGATTTATACCGGGAGTTAGGCCAGGCAAGCCGACTGCTGCCTATATTGATCATATTCTGGGAAGGATAATCTTGCCGGGTTCGCTCTTTCTGGCTTTTATTGCGGTCTTACCGACAATTTTAATGGTTCAGCTAAATGTGCCCCTTTTTGCTCATTTCGGAGGAATCGCTCTTTTAATTATTGTAGGAGTGGCCTTGGAAACAGTGAAACAGATCGAGGCCCAGTTGCTCATGAGGCACTACGAGGGGATCTTGAAATAAGGGAAAACGAAGAATTGTCGAAAGCCAACTATTTTCATTAGTCATTGGGTATTCGTCATTAGTAATTGGCTGTTGTGGCTCTGATTTAGAAATCAAGGAATGCATGTATGAAGCTAGTGATGTTGGGTGCGCCTGGGGCAGGTAAAGGAACTCAAGCGAAACTAATTTCGCAACAGTTTGATGTTTCACATATCTCAACCGGGGATATGCTAAGGGAAGCTGTAGAGAAAGAGACTGAGCTTGGGATAAAAGCTAAAGCCTATATGGACGAAGGTAGGCTTGTCCCGGATAAACTGGTAATAAGCATGGTACAGGAACGTCTAGGGCGAGAGGATTGTCAAAACGGTTTTACTCTGGATGGATTTCCCAGAACGGTGGCGCAAGCGGAAGTTCTCCAAGATATGCTGGAAAGAATAGATAAAGGACTGGGCATGGTCTTGGATATAGAGGTAAGCGAGGACATGCTTATTCGCAGATTAACACAGCGCAGGCAATGTCGAAAGTGCGGAAAAATATATCATTTGGCTAACAATCCTTCTGCGACCGAAGGTGTTTGCGATGAATGTGGAGGGGAGATATATCAGCGGGTCGATGATGAAGAAAGTGCCATAAAGAAGAGGTTGGAGGAATATCACAGTAAAACCAAGCCGCTTATTTCCTATTATCAAGAGCTTGGTTTGCTAAGAGTGATTGATGGTCAACAAGGCACCGATGATGTCTTTGAGGATATCAAGAGAGTTTTAAAGGCATCCAGGGTATGATAATTAGGAAATCTGCAGATGAGCTAAATCTTATGCGGGAAGCAGGCCTAATTGTAGCCGAGATAATTGAGGCAATCAAGAAAGAGATAAAACCAGGAGTGACAACTGAGTACCTTGATAATATAGCTGAAGAGTATATGAGAGGAAGGCAGGCCATCCCGGCTTTCAAGGGATATCACGGTTTTCCTGCATCCATATGCGTTTCCATAAACGAGGCTGTGGTGCACGGCATACCGAGCAAGCAGTGCCTTGTGGAGGGTCAGATTGTCAGCATTGACATTGGCGTAAAGCATAAAGGATATTATGGGGATGCGGCTTTCACGGTGCCAGTGGGGCAAGTATCAGAGGAAGCCGAGGGTTTGATTAAAACTACCCAGGAGGCATTGGTAGCCGGTGTTAGGCAATGTTGCGTTGGCCGGCGGCTTTATGATATTTCTAATGCTATTCAAAAAGTAAGTGAGGGTGCGGGTTTCTCGGTAGTGCGTGAGTATGTGGGGCATGGAATTGGTAGAACAATGCATGAAGATCCTCAAATACCCAACTTCGGTGATTCCGGAAGAGGGACACTGCTGGAAGAAGGTATGGTTTTTGCCCTGGAGCCCATGGTAAACATTGGTGGTCATGAAGTAGAGGTTCTTGAGGATAATTGGTCAGTCGTGACAGTTGATAGAAGCCTCTCGGCTCACTTTGAACATACAGTTGCTGTTACTCTCAGTGGCCCACGGATTCTTACATCCTTGTAGACGCTGTTGTTTGTTTTTGCTATAATGCAATTTTGTGGCTTATAAAAGGGGGCCTCTTTGGCTGAGAAAGAGAAAGCGATTGAAGTAGAGGGGAAGGTTGTTGAGCCGTTGCCCAATGCCATGTTTCGAGTGGAGCTAGATAATGGGCACAAGATATTGGCTCATATCTCTGGAAAAATGAGAATGCATTATATCCGTATTTTGCCGGGAGATAGAGTTGTGATTGAGCTGTCCCCATATGACCTGACTAGAGGCCGCATCGTTTATAGATTTAAGTAAGGAAGGAAAAGATGACTAGCGATAAGAACATTGAGAATTCATTGCATGTAAGAAGATACAGGATACAAGATACAAGATGCAGGAAGTCGGACTTGGATTTTTTATTTTGTATCATGGATCATGAATCTTGGATTGTTCTTGATTGCTGATCGAAAGTCGAAAACCGGAACTAATTGCTCGATGCTAGCAGAGAGCAGCTAAGCAGAGGTTTATCAATGAAGGTTAGAGCGTCAGTTAAAAAAATGTGTGAGAAATGTAAAATAGTCAAGCGCAAAGGCAAGGTTATTATTCTTTGCAAGAATCCCAGACACAAGCAGCGGCAGGGATAATTTGGCATATAGCAAATAGCCGAAAAGCGACTTTCGACGAGCGACTAGCAAAAGTAAAAGACGACGAGCGACTAGCGATAAATAAAAAGACGATTAGCGATTTTGGAAAGGTGACTTTCGATTGTATGGTATGCAGCTAAAGCCTTTATCGGTCATCGCTGATCGAAAGTCCAAAATCGAATGGGCAATACGCATTAAGAAAGATTGGAGGGAATAAGTTGGCTAGAATTGCAGGCGTTGATCTTCCTCGAGACAAACGAGTGGAAGTTGCCTTAACTTATATTTTTGGGATTGGGATGACCCATTCCCGGCAGGTTTTAGTGGCCGCGGGGGTAAAATCTGATACGAGGGTTAAAAACCTCACAGAGGATGAGGTGATGAGACTTCGTGAGTACATAGACCACAACTTTAAGATTGAGGGAGATTTGCGTCGTGAAGTTTCACAGAATATTAAGCGATTGATGGAAATCGGTTGCTACAAAGGAATACGACATAGACGGGGTCTTCCTGTAAATGGTCAAAGGACCCATACCAATGCCCGAACCAGAAAAGGGCCTCGTAGAGCTGTAGGAATAAAAAAAAGAAGTAAGTAAACTAATTGCATATAGCAAACAGCAAAAAGTCGAAAATCGATTTTCGACGAGCGACTAGTGATAAAAAAGCAAGAAATGATAAGTAGCATTCGATCGTATAATATGCAGCTAAAGCATTTATCGCTCATCGCTGATCGAAAGTCGAAAATCGAAGTTGAGTGAGCTATAAGCATGCGAGGAGGATGAGTTGGCCAAAAAAAAGAAAGGTGCCAGGAAAACCAGACGGAGAGAGAAAAAGAATATTCCGTTTGGTGCGGCTCACATCAAATCCACTTTTAATAATACGGTTATTACTATTACTGATGTTAACGGGAATACTATTGCGTGGGAGAGTGCGGGCAGCGTTGGTTTTAAGGGATCCAGAAAGAGTACGCCGTTTGCTGCTCAAGTAGCGGCAGAAGCTTGTGCCAAGAAAGCACGAGATCATGGCGTAAAAAGAGTAGAAGTTTTTGTCAAAGGCCCGGGCTCGGGACGTGAGACGGCAATTCGAACCTTGCAGGCCACTGGGATTGAGATTACCAGCGTGAATGATGTAACCCCAATTCCTCATAATGGCTGCAGGGCCCGCAAACGCCGGAGAGTCTAGAGCAATAAACACTGTATGTGAGATGCTTGATACCGGATGTGGCATATGCGAAGTTTAACGTTTGCAATTCGGTGTTTGGAATCTGATATAAAAGATGAAGAGGGAACAAACCAAAGATAACTTTAGGAACATGTAAAGAGGAGCAATAGGGAGAAATGGCTAGATATACTGAGGCAGTCTGTAAACAGTGCAGAAGAGAGATGGAAAAGCTTTTTCTTAAAGGTGAAAGATGTTTAACTGATAAGTGTGGTGTAGAAAGACGCGCCTATCCACCGGGAGAACACGGGCGCAAACGGCCTAGAGCATCCGAGTATCGGACCCAGCTGCGGGCGAAGCAAAAGGCCAAGCGCATATATGGAGTTCTGGAAAAACAGTTCAGGAATTATTATAAGGTTGCTGCCAAGAAAAGAGGTATTACTGGGCAGATACTTCTGCAGTTATTAGAGGCTCGGCTGGATAATACGGTATACAGACTGGGCTTTGCTGCGTCCAGAAATGAAGCGCGCCAATTTATAGTACATGGCCATTTTATGGTAGATAATTGCAGAGTTAATATTCCTTCATTTCGGGTTAGACCGGATAATATTATCAAGCTTTCCGAGAGAGGCAAGAAAGTGGCGAAGATTAAAGCAAATACCGAATCAGTCTCTAAAGCGCAACAGCCTGAATGGCTTGAGGTAGATTATGACAAAATGACCGGGAAGGTACTGAGTATCCCTGAGAGGGATCAGATTGACACAGCGATTCAAGAGCAGCTGATTGTAGAGCTGTATTCAAAGTAGTCAAAATACTCTCTGCCCAACTTGACCTTTAAGGAGCGAGAAAAGTGATTGAGTTCTTGAAACCAGCGATTTCGGTTAAGGAAGAGACAAAAGATTTTGCGAGGTTTACTGTACAGCCGTTGGAACGTGGTTTTGGCAGTACACTTGGCAATTCACTTCGTCGGGTGTTGTTGTCCTCACTTCCCGGAGCAGCTGTCACCTTAGTGAGGATTGAGGGAATACCTCATGAGTTCTCTTCGATTCCCGGAGTAAGAGAAGATGTAACGGACATAATACTTAATCTTAAAAGTCTAGTGCTCAAACTGGAATCGGAGGAGCCAGCTGTTTTGAGATTGAGCGTCAAAGGTCCGGCCGATGTAAAAGCGTCTAGTTTTGATGTACCCAGTGAGGTTGAAATAATTAATCAGGATCTTCATATTGCTAAGTTGAACGAGGATGGCAAGTTGGAGATGGAGGTTACGGTTGAGACAGGAAGGGGCTATGTGTCAGCGGAACGCAACAAGAAGTCATCTGATCCAATCGGAGTTATTCCTATTGATTCGGCTTTTTGTCCGGTGAGAAAAGTCACCTACAATGTGCAAAACACTAGAGTTGGCCAGAGGACAGATTTTGATAAGCTCACGCTAGAGATAGGGACGGATGGAAGTCTGGAATCCAAAGAAGCAGTGAGTCTGGCATCAAGAATTATGAACGAGCACATGAACTTGTTTATGGAGCAGGCTCCGGAAGAAGCGGAAGAAACAGTTTTTGTTATCGGCAAGGAAGAAAAAGATCAGGTTTTGGATTCTCCTATCGAGAATTTGGAGCTTTCAGTTCGTTCCTATAATTGTCTAAAGAGACAGGGAGTAGACAACTTAGAGCAGTTGGTTGAGTGTTCTGAAAATGATCTATTAAATATAAGGAATTTTGGTGCGAAATCTATTCAAGAAGTGAAAGATAAGCTTGATGAGTTGAATCTTTCACTTTCACTGGGAGACTAGAAGAGGTCGGTATAGTTGAGGCATAAAATAAAAGGTAAAAAAATCGGCACAAGTGCCAGTCATAGAAAGGCTATTTTAAGGGGTCTGGCGATCGAGGTTTTTAAGCACGAGAGGATCAAGACGACCAAAACCAAAGCGCGTGAGGCAAGACCTTTGGTGGAGAAAATCGTCGGCTTGGCCAAAAGGGGCGATGTTCATGCACGGCGCCAGGTACTTGCTATCGTAGGAGACCGGGCACTAGCCCATAAGATCTTTGAAGAAATTGGCCCTCGCTTTCAAGATAGAGAAGGTGGGTATACCAGAATCCTAAAGCTTGGACCGAGAAACGGGGATTCGGCACCCATGGTCTATTTCGAGTTGATTTAATAAAATAATCTTCACGTAATCTCAATTACGGCTGCGATAGGGAAGCTGAGCAGTTCCGAGATTGAAAGAAGAAGATATTCTTAATATGAAAATCATCAAGGCAAAAGCAAAGAGCTTTTGCCTTCATTTTCGCTTACGGCTGCATATGCTTGCTTGCCATTAATCCTAGAAGTATTTACTCCGGGTAGTGAGACTATGATCGAGATATCAAACCTTAGCTTTTGTTACGAAACGTCTGGTAGAGGGAAGGTTGTTGCGCTAAGGGATGTAGACCTTGGTGTACAAGAAGGTGAATTTGTAGCGATCTTGGGGGCTAACGGATGTGGTAAAACCACCCTGGCCAAACACCTCAACGGACTTCTTGTTCCTACCAAAGGAACGGTTCTTGTCAACGGCTGGTCCACTTCTGATCCTTCCACACTCTGGAAGATAAGACAGAGTGTCGGTTATATTTTTCAAAATCCGGAGAATCAAATAGTTGCCACTTTGGTTGAAGAAGATATAGCTTTTGGCCCGGAGAATCTGGGTCTCCCGCCTAAAGAGATAAAGTCCCGGGTCAAGAATGCATTGAAAGCCGTAGAAATGTCGGATTTTGCGCGCTGGGAACCTCATTTCCTCTCAGCGGGACAACAACAACGGATAGCGATGGCAGGGGTATTAGCAATGGAACCCAAGGTAATTGTCTTGGATGAGCCTACTTCTATGCTGGATTCGGCGGGACGCAAGCAAGTCTTGAAATTGATAAAGGACTTGAAGCAATACAAGGGGACGACAATTGTCTACATTACTCATTTTATACAGGAAGCAATTGAGGCAGACCGGGTAGTAATTATGCAAGACGGAAAGATTTTTCAGGAAGGAGCACCCCGGGATGTACTTACCGACCCGATGCGGTTAAGAGATTTAGGGATCAGCCCTCTTCCCATAAATGAATTGGCGGTTGGATTAGCGCGATCAGGTCTTAACCTACCCACAGCAGTTCTTGGAGTAAAAGAAATGGTGAAAGCGTTATGTTCCTTGAATTAAAAGATGTGCATTTTTCCTATATGAAGGGAACAAAGCTGGAGAGAGCTGTGCTCAAAGAGGTTGATTTGAGCATCAAAGAAGGTGAGCTTATTGGTCTTGTGGGCCCCACGGGTTCCGGTAAGTCTACCTTGATTCAACATTTTAACGGCTTACTTAGGCCGGATAAGGGCAAGGTTTTTGTAGAAGGAAAAGCAATCGGAGAGACGATTGCTGCACGTTTAATCAGGCAGAAGGTCGGACTGGTTTTTCAATTTCCCGAAAAACAGATTTTTGAAGAAACCATATTCGATGAAGTTGCTTTTGGGGCAAAGAACATGGGGTGTCCTGAAGCGGATTTGGAAGAGCAAGTATCCGATGCAATCTCGATGGTAGGATTGGACTTCAATAGATTTAGAAACCGGTCACCCCTTGCTCTAAGTGGTGGTGAAATGAGACGAGTGGCAATTGCAAGTGTACTGGCTATGAGGCCGAAAGTACTCATTTTGGATGAACCAACTTCCGGTCTTGATGCCAAGGGTAAGGATGAAATCTACCGGAGCATCCTCTATCTTAAAGAGAAAGAAAATATGACAGTAATATTGGTCTCTCATGAAATGGATGAAATTGTTACCATCGCAGAGAGAATAGTGGTAATTGACCAAGGTAGGATTATCCTCGATGATGCACCGGATAAGGTTATTTGCCATACCGAGGAGTTGGAGAAGATAGGATTAGGGATACCCCAAATAACAGCTCTTTTCATTGAACTGTCCCAAAAAGGATTTGATTTACCGCTTGATATTTATGACTTGGAGGAAGCAAAGGTTGCCTTGCTTCGACACTTCCATTAATAAATCATCCAAGGTTTAGTCACCATGGTTTGCATTGGTGTAACCTAGTTGCTGATACTGGTATCTAGCAACCGGTAACTAAAGTAGAAGAGAGTAGACGATGGCTCGCATGCGATATATGCTTACTATCTCAAAACAAGGGGACAGGCAGGTGAATTAATGAGGGCATTTAATATCCCAGTCGGATCTTATTTTCCAGGGAATTCTCTCCTGCATCGGCTTGATCCGAGAGTAAAGATAACCCTGGTGTTCCTGTTTGTTGTTGCCCTGTTCGCAATGGAGAATCTTATTGGATTTATCCTTGCCTCTTTTCTCCTAATGGTAGTTATTCTCTCTTCGGAGCTTCCCGCGAATTGGATAATTAAAAGTTTACGTCCTTTGAGATATATTCTGGTTATTGCTTTCCTACTGCATGTGATTTTTACATCTTCAGGCAGAATTCTGTTTTCCATTGGTTCTCTCACTATCTTTGACCAGGGTTTGATTAACGGTCTTTTGACCGCTCTCAGGTTGATCCTTCTGGTTTCAGGGACCTCTCTTGTGACTCTGACAACCACTCCGATTGAGCTGACAGATGGTTTGGAGCGTCTGTTGGCCCCCTTAAAAACAGTAAGGATTCCTACTCATGAGCTGGCTATGATGATGACTCTTGCCTTGAGATTTATCCCTATTTTGGTGATGGAAACAGAGAGGATAATGAAAGCACAGATGGCAAGAGGTGCGGATTACGAATCAGGAAATATGGTGCGGAGGGCCAAGAGTTTTGTTCCGCTGCTTATTCCGCTTTTTGTAAGTATTTTACGGCGTGCGGATGAGTTAGCGCTGGCAATGGATTCCCGCTGTTACCGAGGGGATATTAACCGTACTCGCATGCACCAGTTGAAATTGAATTACGCAGATATTATGACTTTTATAATCTATGTGTTTGTTTTAGCCGGATTGGTATTTGCCGGAAGATATTAGGATTAAGCCCGGTTAAAAGAAGGACTTCTTCAATGATTGGAGAAAACCTGGTATACGATAGCATTTGGAGGTGATCAAGAGCAGATTCAACAAACAACGTATCGACTTTATAATCTCTAATTAATGTTGAACATATGTAGCAATTGTTCCAATTCATATACAGCAAGGAGAGTACCATGATCGTAATAATATTCCTCTATTTTGCAGTGGTCTTTGTTTTGCTCAATCTGATTGTGCAGGTTTTACTTTATTTGAAGGATGCCAAAGAACGTCTAAGCCTAAAGCTAAGTTTGAGTAGACAGATCGGACCGCCTAAAAACGCTAACGCCAAGCTAACC
>SDBS01006883.1_pt1 | contig 11058 bp, 20 predicted proteins | sample 2277091 | NCBI WGS metagenome assembly SDBS01 (sample SAMN10404972, study PRJNA504765) | marine sediment metagenome | isolation source: marine sediment core GS10_PC15, 163 cmbsf | place: Arctic Ocean: Southern Knipovich Ridge | collected 2010 | reverse complement strand
CCTAAAACCCGACCTGTCCCCTTTTCCACCACTAATTCCAGATAGATCAGGTCCTTTTCAGGATAAAAATGGGCCCGGTCAAACTGGACAACAAAGACACTTAGGGCATCAAAACCCTCGGACAGCGCCTTTTTGAGGCTCATACCCGCACTCGCTAATGATATCAATTTCAGGGGGGGGGCTATGGGAATCATAAAAACAGTTGGCAGTAGGGTATCGTGAGGGATCATGGCTGCGCCTATTGCCGTTGCATCCTGATCATGATTCCGCTTATCGTAGGGAAATGTGGTTTCGATAATGCAACAACGCTAATCTTCCGAGCATATATCACCCCAACATATCTGGCGCCACTGACCTCAGGCCTCTATCCTTTCCCGTCCTCCGACATCTGACATCCGCCCTTTCCATTTCTCTGAAATCTTTGAGTGCTCTGCGAGAGACTACCCCTGCCCCATATTCCAAAAATTCCTCTTGACTGATCGCCTCAAAGCCTGTATGATTTTGTCATACTGAGACCTTTGAAAAATGTTCAATTTCGAAGTCTGCGCTTATCTGGTCAAGATCAAGGAGGGCGAAAATTTCAACCACAGGAATATTTTGAATATTTCGCGGATTGAAATTTGAGCCTGACGCCGAGATTGGCCAGATAAGCGCAGACTTCGAAAGGGGGCGTTTTGCAAAGGTCTCATACTATTCTGGAGGTATCCCCATGAAAACGAAGAAAACGCGCGCAGCCATAACAATCTCCATGCCGCAGGACATGGCTGAAGAATATGACAAAATGGCTAAGAGACTGGCAAAAAACAGGAGCGTGCTTTTCAGGGAAATGTTTCTGGCTTACAAGAGACAGAATCTGAAAGAGGAGTTTCAAGAGCTTCAAACATACGGCGCAGCTTTGGCTCAAAAAAAAGGAACTTTCACGGAGTCTGATGTTGAAAAACTGGTTTTCGAAGGACGTTGATGTTGAAAATCGTTTTTGACACCAACATCTCTATCTCTGCCTTCGTCATACCCGGCGGCAACGCTGAAAAAGCCTATCTTCACGCTGTTGACGGCGATTTCGAGCTTTGCACTTCTATTGCAATCCTTACGGAATTGGCCCGGAAATTGGATGAAAAGTTCGGTTGGGAAAAACAGAAAATTGCTCAGTTGATTACGTCCATCAGCAATCTGGCAACCGTTTTCAAAACCACACCTTGGTTAAAGGTGGTATCGGATGACCCGGATAATCGAATTTTAGAGTGCGCTATAAAAGCAGAAGCGGATTTTTTAGTTACCGGGGGCAAGCATTTGCTCAAATTGAAGAATTACGGGAACCTTGAAATCATAAAATTATCAACTTTTCTCACGATGCTTCACCAACCGTCCATTGAATAGTCCGATATTTCCTCCTCCGACCTCTTTACCCCGTGAAATGATTGTGGAGGGATTCCTGCCGCCGGCAGGATTTCACTGGGGTGATCTCTGACATCTGTCTTTTCCCGACATCCTTCCCTTCCCGCCCTCCGATCTCAGCCTTCGATTCTTCTCGCTCGTCAATTCCATAGATTAGGCAGCTTGGTCCGTATTTATCCTTTGGATAATCTTCTATGACCTCGCCTGATAGTATAGCATACTTCACTTCCTTAGGCGAGATATGACGTTCTACGCATCGTTCGAAACCATATATAGTAAAACGATAATTTCCTGACTTAACCTGCTTTTTGATCCTTTCAATCATTGAGATAGATCCCTCATTCCCCAAGCAATTCTATGGGGTCTGCCCGTCAGGGCTTGGTGTGTTCTGATCCTGAGCCTGCCCCGCGCATGGCGGGGTAAATCCTGTTTACCCCGTAGCTCCGGTAGATGGTACTGGGGTCTAATATAAAAAGAGAGGTTAATGATTTGCACCATCTTGGAATTTTGTCAGGGTGGAAACCAGTGCCCTCCTCAAATGCTCAATCCGCTGCAACGTATAATGGGTCACCGGCTCCCGCTTCAAATCCTTCACCATCCACAAGGTCCCCAAGCTCACACCATTCTCCCTGAGCAAAGGAAGTTCCAGCTTCAGCAAACATTCCCCACAAAGATCCTTCTCCCCATCAGACCCATCCCGGATCCAGGTATAATGCAGCTCCCTGTTCATGCATTCTGAATCTCCAACCTCCGTCCTCCAACCTCCGTCCTCTGTTCTCTGTCATTTTCGCTTTCAGCTTCCCCATCTGCGTAACCTGCCCGCTCGTGCCTCGCAGTGGCAGGCGGGTCTGCGGACCCTTTTCCGCCCTCTGATCTTCGTCCTCCGACCTCCCTCTTCCGACCTCTGGATTCTTCCATGAACAACAATTTTCATGTTGACATCAACACCTTTTATGTGTACGATTATGGTTAAAAAGAGGGTGAAATGAAAAATACGGCAAAAAACACAATCCGTCGCAGCATCGCACTTCCAAATGAATTGGTTGAAGAATTGCGCACTATAGCTCCTCCTGAACTCCGGGATAACTTCAATCGCTTAGTCACCTTCATTTTGATCGATTTCACAAGACGTCAAAAAAAATATCAATTTGAAACAGCTATGGCTGAAATGGCCGATGACCCTGCAATCCGGGAAGTTTGCTCCGTTCTGTCCGAGGAGTTTACTGAAGCGGAAAATGATGGTTTGTGAATTATGATCAAGCGCGGCGAAATTTATCTGATAAATTTGAATCCGATTAAAGGCCGGGAGCAGGCGGGCCGCAGACCAGTCCTCGTGATATCAAGCGACGCCATAAACAAACAACCGCTTGTCGTTTCAGTTGTGGTGGGCACAGATGCGCGGAAGGTGCCAAAGGATTACCCCACAAACGTACGAGTGCCATCAGCTGAGACGGGCCTTCCCAAAGATACAGTATTTCTCTGTTTCCGAATGCGCGCCCTGGATCCTAAAAGATTTTACAATCCTAAGGCAAAGAAACCCCGGTTGGTTGGCGCCATGCCGCCACACCGAATGAAAGAGGTTGTCGAAGCCCTTAAGCTGGTACTAGAGATCGAATAGGCCCTGAGATTCTGCCTCCGTCCTCTCTCCCGTTTCCTGTTTCCCCTATTCTCCATCCTCTTCCCTTTTTCTTTCCCATCTTCCCGGTTTTCATTCGATGTTGGACGTTCGATGTTCGATGTTCATCTTTTCGCTTTCCGCCCTGCCCACACCAAGCCCAAAAAAAACAAAACCCCCGCACAATTCCACAAAAGATCATCTAAGCCGAAACTTCGCCATGGAAGGACCCCCTGATACACTTCGATAAAAACCCCATAACCAATGGAAAGCAGTCCCACATTAATCAGCGGAATCCGCTTCTCAGATCTGCTGAAATATCCTATACAAATAAGCAGTGCAAGAAGGCCAAACACCATAAAATGCATGAATGGATCAGAAAGAATAATTCTCAGAAATGAGTTCTTCGGAAACTTCTGGATTTCATTCAGCTCATCTCCCGGAAGCGATGCCACAATCAATATGAGCAGGGAAAAACCCCAGGCCGGGAAGAAATTACCTGCCACAACAGATCTCATAATTTGTCCCCGGTAAATCACCGTCGTAATCCTTTAATCTGTGCCTGTCGAAACGTAGTGGAGATCCCGCTATCGGCGGGGCCCTGTTTACCCCGTTCAATTCCGAAGGACAGCGAAGTTTACCCCGTAGGTTCGGAAAATCGTACTGGGGCGCGAGACACTCATAGGCCATCCCCACATCCGGACCCGAGATCAACATTTCTTACATCTTTTTTACCATTGACACCCGCCCATCAACAGGTTACATTTCCGATATGATTAAAAGCTTCGGACATAAAGGCCTTAAAAAGCTTTATGATACGGGAAGCCAAAAAGGCATAAATTCAGATCATTTTAAACGTCTGAAGTTAATACTGGCCAGACTTGACGCGAGTCTAAGCCCTCAGGATATGAACTTGCCGGGTCTTAATCTGCACCCGTTGAAGGGGCAATATGAGGCCTTTTGGTCTGTGTCGATTTCCGGCAACTGGCGGGTTATTTTCCGGTTTGAAGACGACAACGCTTTTGATGTCGATTATCTCGATTACCACTAAAGGAGAAGGAAATATGGTTATGCATAATCCACCACACCCGGGAGAAGTCATTCGGGAGTTGTGTATCGAGCCGTTAGGCCTGACGGTGACTGAAGCTGCCGATGGCCTTAGGGTGTCTAGAAAAACGCTCTCAGCGCTGGTTAATGGTCGTTTCGGAATTTCTCCGGAAATGGCCATTCGTCTTTCCAAGGCTTTTGGAGGTAGTGCAGAAAGCTGGATTACTCAGCAAGCCCAGTATGATCTATGGCAGGCTCTGCAAAAAACCGATGTTACTAAAGTGAAGGCCTTTGCATGAGATCGAGACCACGCGCCTCGCCCATCCATCTGATTCAGGTTACCCAAAACAATTTACCCCGTTAAATCTAACGGATGTTGGCCATTTAACTGGGGCTCAAGATCAGGCTAATCTTGTCTTAAAATGATCGGCAACCCGGAGGGCCTCTTCAGTCTCCATCACCCAGAAGGCCTTCAGATTTTCAATATCAAGACCCTTTTCGTTTTCCATGCGTGCTGTTCTCCTGTCCCTCGTCGTCAGGTCTCTATCTTCCATCTTTTTTCTTTTGAGGCTTGGCGAGAGAATCCATAAGTTACATAAGTTGCCAACGTCCCCTATTATCTCCTTTCTTCAGTCATCCTAATCATCCAACCACCCCTCTGATTTACCAAAAACGGCCTTGAGCCGAAATCGGTAGGTTAGGCCGAAACCACCCAAACGAAGGTACGTCAAGCAGGCCCATAAAAAATGTGCTTGACATAGTAATCATAAAATGGTTACATGTAAGCATGAAATACCGGGTCGTCATCAAAAAGAAAGCGTTGAAAGGCATCGCGAAAATGCCGCAGGAGATTCAGCGCAGGATGAAGATGCTGGTTAACGACTTGGTGCTAAATGGCCCTGTTCTCCTGACATGGCCTAATTTCAGTAAGCTTTCCCAGGATGAATATCACTGCCATTTGGCGCATAAATGGGTGGCCTGTTGGCGGATAAGGGAAGGCGAGATAGAAATAGAGGTGTATTATGCAGGTAGTCGCGAAAACGCCCCATATTAACATTCGGATCGAAGGGGAAATCCCGGAAGTTGTTTTGAACGTCCTGAAAGCGGAGCTTGGGGACGAACTGCACATCCGCAAAGGTGAAGATGAATACGTCGACGTGACGGAAACGGACTGGTACAAAGGCGTGAAGCTCATCCCCGGCGAGGCCCTGAGGCACTACCGTGAAATGCACAGTCTGACCCAGAGCCAGCTCGGCGAAAAACTTGGCGGCATCCCTCGTCAGCACATATCCAACATGGAAAAGGGCCGCCGAGCCATAAGCGTGGATACGGCAAAAAAACTGGCCGCCATTTTTAACACTACGCCTGTCCATTTTTTGGATATCTGAAGACCGGCTCGTTTTTCGGGATATTGCCGTAGACTTTGGGAACCCCGAAGAGAATTCAGCCCGATATTCTGAGAAGAGCCAAGCGTCGTCTGGAGTACGTTGACCTGGCTACCTGCATTGATGACCTCAAGGTACTACCAAGCAATCGATTTCACGCCTTGAAAGGTAAACGTAAGGGACAATTCTCAATCTCAATAAACGATCAATGGAGAATCTGTTTTCGTTTCATTGAAGGCGACGCACACTATGTTGAAATAACAGATTACCATTAGAAGGAGCTCTATATAACTATCAAGAATTCTATATTACGTAAAGTACAGCCCACCCACCCGGGTGAAATGCTTCGAGAGGATTTCATCCCCGATTTCAGGCTTACACCAACAACTCTCGCAAAAGCGTTATGTGTATCACGCCAAACAATAAACGAACTTCTGCATGAACGACGCGCCATTTCTCCTGCTATGGCTTTACGTTTGGCCAAACTATTCGGTAACACACCTGATTTCTGGCTTAATGCGCAGCGCGCTGTAGACCTTTGGAAAACTCGAGAGATTTATAGAAATGAGCTTCTGAACATACACCCGCTTAAAGCTGTCGGATTTCACAAGCTTGCTCCGTCCCCTGGCCCCTGACGCTTGCCAGTTTACCCAACCTGCCCCGTACAGTTCACGTCAGTGACGAGCGCAGTTTATCCCGTAGGTTCGGCAAATCGTACTGGGGCATATTTAACCGGGGTTCATAAAAAACTCTGTGATCCCTGTGTGCTCTGTGAGAGACATAGTCTTAATAAAGTGACAAAGTGCCAACGTCCCCCATTCCGCACACAAGGTCATAAGCGCTCATTTTTATGCCACATCCTCGGGAAAAATGCCTGTTCGTGAATGGCTATTGTCATTGGCCAAAGAGGACAGAATCGAGATCGGTGGAGATATCGCCAATGTAGAGAGACCTTTGAAAAATGCTTAATTTTGTTCAAGTTCAAGGAAGGCGAAAATTTCAAACGTAGGAATACATTGAGTATTTCGAGGCTTAAAATTTGAGTCTGACGCCGAAATTGACCAGATAAGCGCAGACTTCGAAAGGGGGCGTTTTGCAAAGGTCTCGTAGAATACCATTGGCCTGTCGGGCCCCCAAAATGTAAGCCACTCGGAAATGGACTTTTTGAAATACGGTCTAGAATTTCCGACAGGCGCACAGCGCGGGTGCTCTTTTCTGTTGAATCTGATCAATTGTACCTGCTTCATGGATTCATCAAGAAATCAACAAAAATCCCGAAACGAGATCTCGATATGGCCAAGAACAGAAAAAGAGAAATGGAGGGATAAAGGATGGTCAAGAAACAACATGTAGGCCAGGGCTTTGAGGATTTTCTCCAGGAACAAGGTATCTATGAGCAAGTCCAACTGAATGCCTTGAAGAAGACACTTGCTCACCAAATCAAAAACATGATGGATGAACAAGGCATTCGAAAAACAGAGATGGCAACTCGGATGAAAACAAGTCGTTCATCACTCGAACGTCTTCTTAATGAGCAGACATACAACATAACCATCGCCACAATCAGCAAGGCGGCCGCAGTACTGGGAAAACGAGTCGAGATGTCGCTTGTGGATAACAATCTTTCCTGATTTTCAATGCATCCAGACCTCCTTCCTCTTTCCTTTTTCCCCTTTTCTCTATCCCCTATTCTCTTTCCTATCTCCTATTTCCTGTATACTCTTTTCAGTATTCACTTGTTCTTTCTTTGCGTCTCTGCGTCTTTGCGCGAGACTTTCTTATATTTTTATGGACGTCCCGAAAGCGCGCAGATCATAATCCGGCATAATATCAAAAATCTTAAGTACCTGATCGAGCATCCCCCGATGCTGCGCTGTGACACATACAACAGCTTTGAGCCTTGAGCCTTCGGCTTTTAGCTTACGAATTACCGGCGCCATTTTAAGTGCTTCAGGACGGGTGCCAAAAACAGAAAGGACCTTAATTTTCATATTTGATCCTCGCGCAAAGGTGCCCCAGTACCATCTCCCGGAGCTACGGGGCAGGCAAAGGCGCTAAGATTATAAGTCCTTTGGTTTTTCATTTTTTAATCTGCGTAACCTGCCCGCTTGTGCCTCGCAGAGGCATGCGGGTCTGCAAATCTCTGATCTCTGTCCCCCAGGCCTATGCAGCCCAAGGCCGAAATGGGTATTTTCCTCTTGACATTGGTTTTTGAAATATGTATTTTTATATATATTTAAATACAGGGGGGGACATGCAAGTCGATACCGAGAGAATGATTTCCATAGCCAGGCTGCAGAAGGAGCTTACCGGAAAGTTGAGAGAAATAACCAATAATGAGGAACCTCTTTTCGTTATGAGAAATAATTACCTGGCAGCCGTGATTATTTCTCCTGCCGAGTATGAACTTCTGAAAGATGCAGAAGGCTTGTTAGAGCATCTCGAAATTGCGGAGATGATCGGGCAACGGCTCAAAAACCATGATCGTTCCAAAAATGTCTCATGGGATCAGGTAAAGGCGGAACGTGTCCTTTAAAGTTGAACTGCACCCCAAGGCAGTCAGGGATTTTGACGCCCTCGATGGTTCAATCCGAAAAGAAATCGTCAAGAAGATTGACGCCCTTTCTGAAAATCCGTTCCTGGGCAAGCCACTCGGTAACAAACTGGGTATGGACCTTACCGGATTTTTCAAGCTTTATGCGGCCAGAAAGAAATATCGCATCGTGTACCGAATTTTAAAGGGTCGTCTGGAAGTGATCGAAATCATCGGGATAGGGAAAAGAGAGAAAGCGGAGATTTATAAATTGATCTTCAGACGACTTCAGGATTTGGACAATACCTTGTAACGATTTTGTGTCCCCACCATATCACCTGAAACGTAAAACCTGAAAATGGTCTTTCTAAATCAGCAAGTTTACAAGTTGACTACGTCCATTCATAATATCCCATATCTCTTTCCTCTGTCCTCTCTCTTCTTTCCTCTGTCCTTTCCTTTCTTCGTTCTCCTCGTCTTTGCGCGAGACTTTATTATTTATATTTTCCTGGACGTCCCCCAGGCCCTCCCTCAGGCCCACAAACCATTTTTTGTTGACAAATATCAGAATATCGGATATGCTGATTATCAGAGGTAATAATTTATGCATAGTGAAACTATTAAAATCGGTAGGCGAGGAACAATCGTCATCCCTGCAAGTGTTCGCAAAAGTTATAGATTTGAAGAAGGCTCACTGATTATAGCAGAAGCCCGACCGGAAGGGGTTCTACTCCGACCTGTTGTGACACTTCCTGTTGAGATATATTCGGCCGAGCGTAAGGCTGAGTTTCTTTTGAACAATGCAATTACTCCGGGTGATTATGACTCAGTCCTTAAAGAGGTTCGTGGAATGGAGCTTGATCCGGAAACGATTCCCCACAGGAAACCGGAAGGCGCATGAGCAAGGATAAAATCTTCCTTGACGCAAATATTTTGTTCTCTGTTGCCTATGGGAACTCTACTCTCGATTATTTATGGGAAATATCCAAGAAAGGTCACTGCCTCCTGCTTGCGTCTAATTATGTCATTGAAGAGGCACGACGTAACCTGACCACCAAAGAGCAGTTAAAAAAGCTCGATGCCTGCCTCGCAGATGTTCAAGTGGTTCTTGAAGCAGATCCAGCATTACCTTGCCCCATAGACTTACCTGATAAGGATAGACCCGTTCTTATGCCTGCAATTACCGCAAAGGCGGATTATTTCATAACCGGTGACATCAAACATTTTCAGAATCATTTTGGCAAGAAAGTCATAGACCTCAAAATCTGTATGGCCCGGGATTACCTACAACCCAAGATGATGTCAAAGCCCGCTTAACCATGAACGGATAACCCGCGTCAGCGCCTATCTTCTCGCCTTCCCGACTTCAGATCTCCGACTTCCGCCCTCAACCCTCCGACCACTATCCTTTCCCCATTCGCGAAGCGAATTTGGTATTTTAAATTTCGTCCGGGAATTGAAAATGCAAACAAAAAAAGATCACGTAGATCCATGCCTGTCGAAGATGCCGCGATGCGGTGCCCCGCGCATGGCGGGGTTAATCCTGTCTAAATAAGTTTACAAGTTGGGAACGTCCGCCAGCTCACGTCCCCCAACTCACTCCGATCTCCGATCTTCGTTTTTTTAACTCCCCTTGACAGATGAAACCCCAACGGTTACAATTAAACCTGATAAAGACCTTTGTTCACAAGGGCCTGGAAGTTTTTTTCTTTGAAGGTACAAAGAAGGGCATCCAACCGAAACACGCACAACGGATAAGTGACATCCTGGACCTGCTCGATGCTGTTGAAGAAGTTGGAGACATGAACTTTCCCGGGTCAAATCTCCATCCCCTCAAAGGAAATAGAAAAGGCCGTTGGGCGGTAAAGGTTTCAGGAAACTGGCGTATAACTTTCAGATTTCGTGACAGTGATGCCTTCGCTGTCGATTATGAAGACTATCACTGAGGAAAAAGCAATGAAAAAAAGAAAGAGGGCCCCGACCCATCCGGGAGGAATATTGAAGCGGCTATACCTGGCCCCGATGGAAATAACGGTATCAGAGTTATCGAAACGAATAGGTGTCTCCAGGAAAACGGTCTCCAAACTCGTAAACGAAAGGGGTTCCGTTACACCAAATATGGCGCTCAGATTGTCTCGTGCTTTCAACACAACACCGGATTTGTGGCTCAACTTGCAGAAAAACTATGACCTATGGCAGACTGGCCAGAAGTCCATGGGCTGGCAGAGGATCGCACCGTTTCCTGCGCGAGAAATGGCGACTTCACTTCCCCCTGGGGTAGCTCCTGCAGATGGGACTAGGTAATCTTTACCCCGTTAAATCCAACGGATGTTGGCCATTTAACTGGGGCTAAAAACCAGCACCCATCCAACCCCGCAGGGATCATCCTCATCGGCCATTCATCCTCAGGTATTTCAGTCCTCAGTCCTCTGGTTTTCTCACTTTCTAATCTTCTGCCTTTAAGCCGTCATCCGACATCAGACATCTGACTTCCTCCCTCTGTCCCTTCCTGTCCTCCGTCCTCTGTCCTCCCTGCCCAGTGAAATTGACGAAATCACAGTGAAACGCATTTCACCGGGGTGTCTTCCGCCCACTGTCCTTCCGACAGCCGTCTTCAGTCCTCTGTCCCTTCCCCATTAACCAATAACGAATAACCAATAACTTCTTCTTTCCCTCTTAGCGCCTGGTTTATTGTTGTCAAGATTTTTTTAATAGCCGTAGTGAATGTCACCTAGCCCAATCCTGGTATTTGAGAGTCCTTAAAGGCTCTGATCTTGCTTCATTGGGACTTAGGGACGACGGGAAGTTATATAAGCTTTGCGAGAAGGTCGATTAATCGCCTCAATGACGCAAAATGATAATCTCCCCGCCTTTACCTAAGCAGCTAACTTAAAACGATCATGTATCTTACTATAATTCTCGACATAAACCGTATCATCACGAGCAAGAGCAAAGGCTATCCTCAGAAGCTTTCTGGATATGGCAATCAATGCCTTCATCTTAGGCTTGCCTCTGGACAGCATCTGTTGATATGGCTCATGCATGATCCCGTTAGATTTAACCGCATTGATGGATGCAAAAAA
>SDBS01006882.1_pt1 | contig 11058 bp, 10 predicted proteins | sample 2277091 | NCBI WGS metagenome assembly SDBS01 (sample SAMN10404972, study PRJNA504765) | marine sediment metagenome | isolation source: marine sediment core GS10_PC15, 163 cmbsf | place: Arctic Ocean: Southern Knipovich Ridge | collected 2010 | reverse complement strand
TTTTTCCACAGGTCAGGAACTCCAGGCTGCACCTGAATGTTACTGAAAACCAGTTGCCCGCCCCTAGCAACGTATGCTTGAGTGTACTCGAAGAACATCATCTGCATAAGCTGCTTAACCCGCTTGTAGCTCAAGCTTCTAAAGTATGGGGCAAGAAAAACTAGGAAGTTGTAGAAGCCTTCGCCGCCAGCAAAGTTTGTCTGGGCAGAAGCCAGTATCTTGGCGGTGTGCAAAATCGCAACCTCCGGATGTTTAGCTGGACCAGCGATGCTTGTTCGGGTGCCTAAGCCGTCTGGCATTAACCCGTAATAGAAGAAGTAGCGGAGGTCCCAGTCTTGACAGAAGGGTCTGGTTCCGAAATACTCCAAATCGTGAATATGAAGGTCCCCAGCCAGATGAGCATCAGCAATTTTTGGAGGCATCAAGAGCAGGTATTCTTCGCCTGAAACCCAGTCTGCCTTTCTTTTGTGGGCGGTTTCAGGGTTAGGTTGAAGATTCGCGTTTTCCTTTGCCTTGAAGCCCTGCCCCATATCCATCAGGTAAGCGTCATAGACGGGCGCACCTACTCGAGTCAAAATGTTTCTGTAAAGGGCAAACTCGGGCTTCTGTGCAGACTTGGATAACAGAATATTGTTTACCAGTTCCCGTATAAGGGGACCACTGATGAACTTGAGATTCAGGTCAAAAACCTTCGTTTCCACCTCAACGGCTATCTCTTCAGCCTCTTGTCGGCTTATGGCTCTTGTTTCATAGAATTCTTCAGCCAGCTTTGTTTCGGTCAGGAGCTGTTTCACTATTTCGTTTCGGTTCCATGGTACAATGAAGCCGTCGGTTCCCCTAACCATTGGTCGAATCTTTTGAATTATCTCGGTCACTTTACATGACCTCGAACATTTTTGAGAAGTTTGGTTTGATCAAGCCGTTGCTTTCGAATATCTGGTTATCGGCGTAAATTACTCCTTTAAGTTCTACGGCTGGCGCAGACATCACAACAAAGTTTCTCATTACTAGATCGGTCATAACATCCGAGTCTTCCAGATTTTTTTCTTCAAAATGTGCGTCTTTGTTCTTTAACCATTTTTTCAGCATGTCACATCTAGTGCATCCGCTGGTTGTGTATACCACTACGCCGTTGTCTGAGGGATACTCAGGAGTGCTGCCGAAATCTTTTGAAAAGCCCATGAAAATTACCTCTATTACTCGTGAGATAAATGTGTAGTGGAAATCCTATATTTAATTTTTTAGTGCTAATGATATAAAATATTGTATAAGTGTCCAATCAAATTAACAGTTAGACATTAGGTCTATCGTAAGTTAGCAAGGTGAATTAGGGGGTTGTGTCGATAAAGATGTGGTTTTTATTTTATATAGGGGTCAAACAGACAGAACAGGCACACCATACAGAAGACAAAGGACAAAACAGTAAGAGCAAAGACACGGTTTTGGGTTATATACGACTAAAAGACTGAAGCATATTAACGGAACCACATGAGGGGCACCTCTCCAGTTTGCCATAGAAAATCTTCTGGCAACTAGCACAGTAGGCAATGTTCCGATTGAAAATGTAGAAGCCAACCCCGTAGTTTCCAGCAACCTCTCTGGTTATGGACAGCAAGTCATCAGGCTTTTGCGGCTCATCAGCAAGCGGTATAACTGCTAAGTGACCTCCAGGGGTCAAACGGTGAAACTGCGCCTCAACTTTTAGCCGTTCTTTCCAAGAAACGTCGACGCCTAAAGGCAACGCAACCAATTCAGTGTAAAACGGTTTCTCTCTGGTGCCTTGAGCGCGAACCTTTGCCCACCCATACTTTTCCGCGTCAAGTTCTGCCAGCCTTCTTGCAGCGTCGGCGGCGGGCACCATAACCAAGCAAGCCCGAGTTTCAGGCTTCTTAGAGTAATTTTCAATCTCACTGGAAAGATACGATACTGTTTTTTTGGCAAAATCTAGAGTCTCGCCCTCCTGTTTTAGGGGCTTGCCAAAGAAAGCTTGGATGGTTTCGTTCAAGCCAACGAAGCTGACGAGACGGACAGCGTTTTCGATTCTGAAGTATTGATCGCCGCCAGCTTTCTGCATCAGGAAAGGCAGCAGGTGTTCTCGTTCTCGTTGTTTGATTGTGCGGTATTTTATTTCCAAGGCCTGCAAAGCCAGTTCCAGTTGCTCGTCTAAGATACGGAAGAAGTTGTTTTCTTTGCATCCTGCGTCATACATGACTCTAGGCAGGTTTATTATCACGCTGTCCACGCTTCCTGTCTGCAGGGTGTCAAGTTCCCAGTCTTTTCTCCAGTCAGACGCTAACCTGAACCCTGTTGAAGTGTAGGATGTGCCCGCCTGTTCAGGAGGGCAGAGGTTAGCGAAGTATGGAAGACCGTTTTCAGCGAGTTTGTGTGCCTCAAAAAGAAGAGAGGCGCATTCAGGGTCTTTTAGAATTTCAGGGCGTATCTTTATTATCAAACGGGGATTGAAGACGGGTTTATGCTTGTCATCTTGAAGCATGACTTCGAGGAGGAGGGAGGCGAAGCGGCGGCTTTCCTCAACAAAATCTCCGTAACAGCCAACAGTTTTTCCTTCAGGTCCAATGGCTTCTTTCTCTTTCAAAAAGTCGGGGACAATAAACTCTATGCCCAAGGAAGCCCCCACTGAACTTCCGTTGCATATGGATTGGTTCAAGTTGGATATGAAAAGGCGTAAGGCTTCCCTGATCCGTTCCTCCGATAGACCATGAATGAAGGGTGCTAAGAAAATGTTGAAGAAATCAAGGGTCTGTTCTCCAGAGGCTTCTGTAGCAGCGATTGTTAGGATGTTGGAAGCTGCGAGTAGCGCGGCTTCAATGCTTTTGGGCGGAAGATAAGAGGGCTCCTGAATGTTCAGTCCTCCACGGCTCAGCCCGTGCTTAAGGAAAAAACGCAGGTCATGCATGAACTGGTCTGGTTTCAAAACCCAAGTGCCGAGGTTCTTGAGGTGCAGACCGCCAGACAGGTGGGCGTCAGCAATATCCCGTGGGAGAACATTAAGAAGAGTGTACTCTTCCATGACGGCGTCGGCAGCCGACTTGTGAATCGCCTCGACACCTTTGCGGGTGGTGCCGGTTGATTTTATCAGCTGGTTAACGTCAAAAACTGGGAGTCCGAGTCGGGTGAGTTTGTGGCGGTATTCTTCTAGTCCCTTTTCTACGAGGATTGCGTTGACCATTTCGCGGATTAGGGGCGCGGTTAGGTATTTTGTTTTGAATTCTCGGAGCCGTTTTTCTGTTTCTCGGGCGATTTTTTGGGCTTGAAAGACGGGAACGTTTGCCTCTTTTATGAGGGATTCAACGATCTTGTTTCTGTCGAATTCTTCTATTGCAAGGCGGGAGGTTCGTACAAGAATTTTTTTTCTTTGTAAGAACTGTTGCTGGATGTCTTCTGTGAAGCTGATCATTGTTTTTCCGAGGTCGGTGAGTCGGTATTCTTTGTTGTCTACGTCAGGTTCTATGAGGTCTGCGTTTAGTAGATATTTCAGGTGGTAAGCGAATCTTCCTGCGTCTCTGCTTGGGTTGAGTTTTAGGACCTTCATGAGGTCGGTGTAGGATTGGGGTCCCGTATCCATGAGGGTGACGAGAAGTTGCATACGCAGAGAGGAGGATGCAGCCTTGAGAACCTTTAGACCTGACGTTCGCCGCCGCCTCGGCATACATAATTCACCAGTACCAGCTTATACGACAGCCTAGTTTAAAAAATTAAAGTATAAACCAAAAATCTGGGGCGTTAAAACATGCACAAATAAGCTGCTAATGGGTTTATTTGCTCTCGAAATATGTTTAGATGCCATAAACGAGCCGAGCAGAGTTAGTCAAGAAAGTTTGACTAAAAAACGAGAGAGCATCAGTTAACAGGTCAATAAACCTTGACAAAAATCCTTTTCAATTCTTTTAATGATGGTAATGTTGGTACAGGTAGGGGGAAAAACGGTTATGAAAAGAACGGCATCGGCACTAACACTTATCTCAGCACTGTTAATCTTGCTAGCGGCTGGGGTTCAAACTGTTAAGGCACCGTATACTCTGGATGGGCAGGGCTTCCCTCTTGCAACTCCAATCACCATCACATCTCCGTCTAATATTACATATAGCTCCAACTTGCTAACTCTAAGCTTGACTTTCAAATTTTTACTTGGTCCTAGCTACGTGAATATAAGCTACAGCATAGATGGAAAAAACAACGCCACAGTACCTCTAACAGCAATGCATGAACCCGTAGAGGCAACAAGAACCTACGCAAACGGCACAACAGTCAAGGTCAACTCGACATTCATGGTTCCGTACACAATCACTGGCTTGGCGGCTCTGCCAGAATTACCTGAAGGCACACATAACATAACAGTTTATGCAAAATACAAAGCCAACAACGTTATTGGATTAGACAATAGCACAGTTTATTTCACCATCAGCAGCAATTCAAAACAGGAAATTCCAGAGTTCCCCTCATGGACTCCAATGCTGAGTATGTTACTTGCAGTCACAGTTATTGGAGCTATTTACAAACGGAGACTACATAACAACAATCACAGGAAGATCTAATGTGAAAAAATTCACGGCAATGGTTATCCTGTTACTGGCTCTTTCTTTATCTCTGTCAGCTTTTTCTATACATCCAGTTAGTGCAGTTGAGGATTCTTGGACATCAAAAGCGCCTTTGCCTCTGTCTAGTTGGGGAGTTGTTGGAGCAAATGGTAAAATTTACGCGATTGCCGGCAGTGGTGAGTATGCTAACGTAAGTTACTTGAATAACGCTGTTTTTGAGTATGACCCTGCTTTGGACACGTGGACTATAAAGAAGGCTATGCCCATCAAAAGAAGCGGTTTTGCGTTGGCTGTTTATCAAAACAAAATCTATGTAATAGGTGGAAGCAATGGAACGAATCAGGTTTATGACCCGGCAACGGGCACGTGGGAAAACAGAACATCAATGCCTACACCCAGAACACAACTAGAAGCAAACGTAGTTAACAGCAAAATCTACGTGATAGGTGGTCAGAACGAATTTCATGATCCGATAAATCTAGATTTGAACCAAATTTATGACACAGAAACAGACACATGGAGTTTTGGCACCCCGATTCCAAACGTGGTATGGCAAGCGGCTGCGGGTGCCACAACTGGCGAGATGGCGCCGAAAAGAATCTACGTAATTGGCGGATTGCCTGACAAGAGTATGATAGGTACCAACATGACCCAAGTTTATGATCCGGCAACAGACACTTGGACGATTGGCGAGTCCATGCCAACCGCCCGCTTTACTTTACATGTTGCAGTTTTGAATGACACATTATATGTGATGGGCGGATTACCGTTCTTTAACCTTAGTGGCGTTCGTTGTCAAGAAAATGAGCAGTATACACCAGTTGGTTACATCCCAGAGTTTCCATCATTGACAACCATTTACATTCGGGCTGACGGAAGCGTTGAAGGAACAGACAAGATTCAACGTGATGGCAACATCTATACTTTGACGGGTGACATTTCTGGTGAGATTAAGGTTCAGAAGAATTTCACTGTTATTGATGGTGCAGGCTACACATTACAAGGGAGTGGAAGCGGAACTGGTGTAGGCATAAGATGGCATGGAACGGTTCAGAACTTGCAAATAATAAATTTCGAGCATGGCATATCGGCTGTTATCAACAATACTATCCTTGGAAACTACATAGCAGATTGTGGTGCTGGCATCTTGATAATAGGTGGCTCAAGCAATACCATCAAGAATAACACTTTTGTGAACAATGTTAATCCCATATCCATAGCTTACGGTGGAGGCAACCATACTATCACCGAAAATAGCATGATAAACGGCACCCTTATCACAGTTTGGCTGTCCCCACACCCCATAGTTGATAGGAACTACTGGAGCGACTACAATGGCACAGACGCTGATGGTGATGGAATAGGAGATACTCCACACTTTCGTATTGCTGGAAATGAGACCATATATATTGACTTTCATCCACTTATGGAACCTGTTCCTGTAATTCCAGAGTTTCCATCTTGGTCGTTGTTGCTGATATTTTTAATCACCAGTTTAATGATTATATTAGCTAAGAAGAAGATAGGGGGTTAGTGCCATGAAGAAGTTTGTTTTGTTAGTTGCTGTGGCAGTAGTTCTGGTTTCTGTTCTAGGAGTTTATTATTTGTATGACTCTTCTAATGCGTCTAATATTGAGGGCCCAAGTTCTGGCTATCTCACTGAGCCGTCCTCTTATGAAACCATGATCTTTCTTGTCTCTACAGATAATCCTAGGTATGGCTTCTACAAATGGAGTTATACAGGTTATGGGTATGGTGCTGAGATTAATGAGGGATATCCTTGTTTTATTGTGAATGTTAGTGTCAGGAATGATTACACTACAGATCCAGTTTGGACAGATGATGCCTCTCTTGGTTTGTACAATAATCATGTAAAGCTGACTGCCTATCTTTACAATCAGCAAGGTAGAGTTGACGCAGTTGATGTTACATACCCAATTAATTCTTTTCATGGCGGTCACGTCTTTAAAGTAGAGCCAGAGGAAACACATTCAGTAGAACTGTACTTAGCTACAGACAACAAAGATATAGAACGATACGAAATCTACGTTACATATATCGGTCCATTGTCAGAACCTTAAATGAATAATTATTGCAGTTCATTCTATGGCTCAATAGCCTAAAATATGGGGGTTTTAATCAATTGATTAAATTTTCTAAGGCTCAGAATTATTCAAAATTTTCGTAGTTATCCAGAGTTTCCCTCATGGATTATTCTGCCCCTGCTTCTTACCGCAACCTTGGTGATCATAATTTGTAAACAGAGACTGCCAAAACACCAAACAATTAACAAAAGTCGTTCATATTAGGAGATTAATAATACTTCATTGTTGAAAACTAGCTTTTTTCTGAAATTTGCACTAGCACTTACCTGTTAATTCGCCGAAAAACTTGAGCGCTTCATCTTTTCCCTTGACGCCTTCAAGGATTACGATTCCGCTTTTGAGAACACTCGCCTTAACACCTTGGAGAACAAAGGTTAGTCCGAGCTCGCCTTCAACTTTGATGCTGAACCCCTTCTTCGCCAAGTAGCTCTTCAAGCCTACAAGATTAACATCCAAGTTCTCTTCTGGAACGATAACGAACACCTTCTTTCCTTTTCGTCCACAGATTTCCTCCACCAACTCATGCTTGAGGGACATAAGAGAACCTGACGGATGCCGCCCACAAACAGGACAGGACTCAACCTTTGAGAGACTGATTTCGTTGAAATCCATTTCATCTAGATCAAAGTGAAGAAGCTTGTTAGCTAAACGAGGCTGCTTTCCTGTAAGTATCCTGATTGCCTCGCTAACTTCCAGGCTTGCTATTATATTCACCAGAGACGGATGAACCCCCACCACACCGCATTTAGGCAATTTTTTGTCATCAAGGTTACCATAAAAGCATTCGAGGCACGCTGTTTCTCCCGGAACTATCGTGGACAGGTTCCCAGTGGTTGTTATTGCAGCTCCGAAAACGTAGGGTACACCAAGTTTAGTGCAGGCTCTGTTGATGGCGTAGCGGGCAACCATGCTATCTAAGCCGTCGACCACAACATCCATACCCTGAACGATGTCTTCTGCGTTGGTTTCGTTTACTGAGAGCGGAAGAGGCTCTACTGTGATGTAGGGATTCAAACGCTGTAACCGTTTAGCGGCAGCTTCAACCTTTGGGTATCCCACATCATCAACACAATAGAGGTGCTGACGATGCAAATTAGTCAACTCCACCACATCCCGGTCAACGATACGCAGATGCCCAACTCCCATAGCCGCCAGCTGCATCGCCGCAGGAGAACCTAAACCGCCCACACCCAGCAAACAGGCTTTCGAGTTTTTTAGTTTCAACTGGGCATTGTAGCCCATTTCAGCCATAACAACCTGCCTTGAATAGTATTCCAGTTCTTCTTCTGAGAGCTCCACGGTAACTGATTGTTCAGGCTTAACCATCTTCTTCACCCCAAATAGAGACTTGAAAGGGCAACTTGGTTCATGCCCAGCGGAGCATCAAACCATTAAAAGAAGCGTCCATGCCAGCTTTTAAATAGATTACTACAAAAGCACCTCAAGCCAAACTACCGAGTGTTCAAGGCAGACGCCAAGATTCGATTAATTTCATCTACTTCGATGTCGCTGATCAGAAACTTCTTTTGTCTTGAAGTAAAACCTGAAACAAGCTCCACTTTTCGAGCAAAAAGCCGCGAAAACTTCTTCAGCAATTCTTTGTTGACTTTGCCTTTCACTGGAGCTTCACGGCATGAAACTACAAGCTCATCTCCATCTAATTCAACCCTAAATTCTTTCGAGTTTGGCTTAACATGTACATCCAGAACGACTCCCTGAGCAGTCTCTTGTAACCTCATGTCACACCACAACACTTGAACAGTCAATATTCAAGGAAGGCTTACAATTATTTAACACTCTGATCAAGCATTTAATAGGCGCCTAGTTAAGACTCCTAAAGGCAAGTTAAAATGTTAAGGGAAGCTTGGACGCTCGCCATAGAAACGTTAAGCTGGATTGAACTAAAGCGACTGGGTGAGCGTTTAGCCTTAACAAAAGCCACAAAACAGCTGAGAATAAAAGACCCCACAGCAATCGGATTAGCTCACAGGCTAGTATCCGAGACACTCAGGAAAAAGAATTACATCGACTTTCTATTAAATTCGGTTTTAGCACCCCGATCCATTAACGACCTCAAACTGGGCACAGGAGCTTTCCTCCGCATATACGTCTATGAAACAAAACTGGCTGACGGAAACTTGGATAAGGCTGCTAGGATAGCGAGAATGGGGCGCTCAATTCTGGGATGGTGGAACCTCAAAGATGTGGAAGAGGTTCTCGGAGAAATACTGAGCATCAACCCCGAACATGCCCTAAAGGGGCTAGAAGAAACAAACAAGGTGGGACTCCTAACATATCACCCCACATGGTTCGTAAAATACTGCTTCAGACTCCTTGGAAGAGGAGAAGCCCTCAAGTTCCTAGAAAACTCCGCAGACATTCCACCAGTCTACGTGCGACTAAACACGTTAAACGCACCAGAAGAAACCTTACTCAAAAGCATAGAAGACGAAAAGATAGTTCTGGAAAAGGTTCCGCAACTCAAGCACACATACAAGCTGCTTGAAACAAGAAAACCCCTCACAAGAACACAGAGCTTCAGTAAAGGACTCTTCTATATACAAGACAAAGCCAGCTGCCTAGCAGCAGAAATCGCAGACCCCAAACCGGGAACCACAGTACTTGACATATGCGCAGCCCCAGGATCAAAAACAACATACTTGGCGCAGCTAATGAAAAACAAGGGAGAAATCATTTCTGTTGACTACTCAAAACGAAGAATATGGGTATGGAAGAGAGAAACAGAGCGAATGGGCACAGAAAATGTTCATCCAATAGTTGCTGACACAAGGAAGAGCATGCCATTGAACGTTTCCGCAGATCTGGTGATTTTGGACCCGCCATGCACGAGCACAGGAACCTTCGGCAAGACCCCAGAGGCGAAGTGGCGGCTAACCAAAAGGTCGATGTTGGGCATGTCGAAGATTCAGGCGGAGATGATAGAACAGTGCGCAGAATACGTGAAAGACGACGGCTTTCTGGTCTACTCCACATGCAGCATAACAGTGGAGGAAAACGAAATGGTGATCGAAAACTTCCTGAAACTGCACCCGGAATTCAAGCTAGTAGAATCAAAGCCCAGAATCGGATTGCCGGGACTAAGAGGACTAACCAAATGCCAGAGACTCTACCCTCACATTCATGAATGCAACGGCTTCTTCGTAGCAAAACTAAAAAAAAGAAACCGCGTGAAGCAAAGAACGAAAAATTAGCTTTTTCTTGCTTGTTCCAGAAAGCCTAGCACCTCAAAAATAACTTTTGTAGCCTGAGTAGCAGTTACGCATTGGTCATAGTGAGGCGCTACCTCAACCACATCAAATCCAACCACCTGACTATCACAAACCGCCTCCAGAAGATCCAGAAGCGTTGACGTGTCCAATCCTTCAGGTTCAGGGTTCTGAACTGCAGGCACAAAAGCAGGATCCAAAACATCCATATCGATTGTAACGTAAACTTTTTCGCAACCATCAAGGATACCCTTGATTGTCTCAACCGTTTTTTTGACGCCGTCTTTTCGTATCTGATGGGCAGTTAAATAGTCGATTCCAGATTCTTTCGCGTAGTCAAGCTCTTCTTTGCATACTGCGCGGGTGCCAATCTCCAAAATCTTGGAAGGATTAACATCTTCTTTGATTCTCCGCATAAATGTTGTATGGGACACAGAAAGACCAAGATACTCGTCGCGCAGATCTAAATGAGCATCAAAACTTACCACGGCAACGTTTTCGTCGAGACTCCGCATAACACCCAAAGTAATCGTGTGCTCTCCACCAATAAACACTGGAACTTTATCGGCTTCAAAAAGATCCTGCGCAACCAAAGCTAAACGCCCCAGAGTCAACTCAACATCTCCTGCGACATGCAGATCCCCTAAATCGTGGATTTTCAGATCCTCAACATCCACGCCAGTTCTGAAACTGTAACCTTCAATGTGAAGGGAGGCGTCTCTGATGGCGAGGGGCGCAAATCTTGCTCCGGAACGGTATGTGCTGGTTACGTCGAAGGGGACGCCTAAAACCACGTATTTAGCATCTTCAAAGGCTTGTTGACTGCCAGTGAAGACGAGAGATGGGGACACAAAGAGCTCACGATAACTCACACTCGGTCACTCCCTAGAAAATAAACGCGTTACACATCAACTGTAACATAATTAAAATATGGAGGATTTAGGATTATTGGCTCTGCACCGTTTTGGTATAGCAGTCCCAACAGAGTACTTCACAATTTTCTACTGTAGGTTTTCCGCCTTCTTCGGGACTCACAAAGTAATGGGCTTCCCACCCACTTCTCTCCGTGCTATTTCCCCTATTTTCCCATATAATCTGCTTAAAGCACGTAAAACTTCCATGACCATGATCTTCTCTTTCACATTGGCATCGAGCATTTGCTCTTAA
>SDBS01006881.1_pt1 | contig 11059 bp, 4 predicted proteins | sample 2277091 | NCBI WGS metagenome assembly SDBS01 (sample SAMN10404972, study PRJNA504765) | marine sediment metagenome | isolation source: marine sediment core GS10_PC15, 163 cmbsf | place: Arctic Ocean: Southern Knipovich Ridge | collected 2010 | reverse complement strand
GTTCTGTAACTCCTATCTTCCTGGCAGTTTCACCCACGGTGGAGCCTTGACTGAGAAGAACTTCTGCTTCCCGTAGTTTCTTAATGATTTGTTCAGGTCTGTAGCTTCTTCTAGCCATCTTAATTCCCCTTTTTTCGATCCTTAGTCTAACATAGAAACTGGACCGATTCTAGGGGGGCAGGTCATATTCAGAGATTTATACCCACATCATTGACCAAAGACACAAGCAAAAGACACGAGCGTATCATCCAGATAGCGTCGGGGATCGAGCATAGGGAATAATAAGCACAAGGGTAACAGAAAGGAACCCCAGGCAGGAAGACGAGTCTGGATAAAGGGTCAGTACTTCGAAACAAGATTTGAGCGTGCAGTCCCAAATCTAAAAGGCGGAGAACTTAGTTCTCACTGACATTACCTGCTGCTATGGTTGCCATTCGATACTGAAAATCCCATAATCGTTGAGATATCGGCGCTTTCCTTATGTGTGATGAGTAGTCCTGATTTTCTTCTTAGGCCTAAGTTCAGCGACCAGCTTCTGCCTTTTCTTGTGATCGACTGGAAACATATAGAAATGCTCACTCACCATGAACCTAAGCATTTCTGCCAAAAAGATGTTGTTCTTTATTTGGCCGTAGAAGTCTACGATTTCTTTCATCAAGAAAAGAGGAAGTTGACCAAAATGGTCAAGCTTTATGGACATATCAATCATATACACGGACTTTAGATCGTATTTGTCTAGAACTTTCTTGTAGAGTTCCCGTAATTCTTCGCAGCCAGCAGAATAGGAAATCCTTTTTATGATGTTATAGGAAATTCCCTGGACTAATCTGCCTACAAACTCTGCTTTTCTATTCTCAAAACCCGTGTTTGTTGCGGTTCTCTTGTCTTCTTCGAGGCCAAAAAGCACCTCTTTGACCTCCTCTAAGTTAATCTCCAGGAACGAGACAATGAATTTCAGGGTCCTCAACCCGATTGAATAGCACTCTTCAATCAGTGTCAGTTTCATGTCTGCTCTTAATGACCCGGAGAAACCTCTAACAATTTGTCCGAGAATTTCGACGGTCTTGAACGCTGAATTAATTCGCATAAGATCGCCCGAGACTTCATCTTCGGATCCAGAGCGATGGTCTGAATTGTTCTTAATCATTTCCTTATCATCTTTAATCCTAAGGCGTTCTTGTCTGCGGTCTCTTACCTCTCTGTCTGGTAGAACGATCTCGGACGTGCGAATTGACGTATCTTCCAAAAATCTAACGTCTCTCTCTAAGTCACACAAAGGATAGTCTTTATATATTTCTTTGGCGTTCTTCAGTAGTTCATCTATGATAAACTGATCCTTTGAAAAGTAGCTAAGGAATATCATTATGTTAGCATAATCCTCTCTGAACAATTCTTTCGACATTTTCGTGACGCATTTTCTCATCCTTTCTTCACTTTCCTTGATTCTCATGTTGTCTCTTATGTATCTTGCGATAAAATAATAGTAAATATACTTGAATGTTAATATGTATGAATCGCCGGATTTCGCTAGCATCCGTGACTTAGTCAAATCTTTGGTCATTTTTTCATTCTTAATCCTTACTGCATACTTATCATAATACCTTTGGCCAAGATTCTCTATATCTGAGTCTGTAAGTTCTGTGACATCGTTCGAAAACATGTGATAAGCCATTTCGGATAGGTAAGTGTATTTTGTATCTATGCTGGGCTTGGCACCCGTTTTCCTAAGAGACATGGTAATCAACACATCGTACAAATACCCATAGGAGCCCGATACGGTCTTTAGTGAGATATTTGCCTCAATGGTCTGCAGGATAATGAGTACAAAAACGGGATAGGAAGGTAATACACCTTTCCTCAGCAAAGTATCGATCACTTTTTCAATTCTATCTATCTCATATACTAATTTCTCTGGATCAACCGAATGCTCGCGACCTAGGCTGAGCCATCGCTCGATCATTCTCTCTCGTTGAAGACGACCGAAAGGGATCGTTTCGCAGATCTTGAATCCTGAAAAAGGATTATCACAATCTTTTTGACTCAGCAATTCCTCAATGCGGGAAAGATCGTCATTGAACACAATAATCGTTTTAGCAAAATCTCTTAATGCATCTATGAAGCAAGCCTTACCGCTCATGTTTAGTTCTGCTCTATTGAAATCATCGATTAGCACTATTCTCTTTTCTCTTTGCAGTTGGCTATATTTCTCCAGGAGTTCTTGGTTATACTGTTTACTGAACTCTCTTTTTATCAGACGCAGATATTCTTCTTTTTTGCAGCTTTTGATGGAAGCTCCCTTCATCAGAACCGGAACCATATCTTGTTTCAACAATTCCCGGTAGATCTTCTTGGCAAGCGCCGTTTTCCCAGATTTATCAGGGCCAAACACTACTATCTTCGCATTGTTTTTCACATAGTCAATGCAATCTGTTGATCGTACCGTCTTGAGTGAAAACTGACCTGAAGCATGAATTTCTTTCAAATCAGGCCATAGGAAAATATCATCGAGACTTAAGTAGCCCTTTTTAGGATGAGTCACATCGATACCGGGATTATTTAGATACTTATCATATTCGGTATTATTTACGAATCGGCGTAACCGCGAGGACCGACTGCTTGGCAAAGAAAACCACTCAGATTCTTCCTTCTTGCTATACATATCGCTTATCCATTTGTATTGAAGGATCTTCACCTTTTTTTCCTGCAAATCTACCAGAAGTAGATTGAATTCACTCTTTTCGTCACCACCCTTCCCTTGGAGTATTCCACCCTTGCCATACTGATTCATTTCACCGGTGATCTTTGTTTGTGTCACATAATCAAGGTCATGTTCATGACCCGTGAGTATTATCTCTGATGTCCCTTCAACGTGATTTCTGAACAGCTTAGCATTTGACGCTTCGAGCCAATTATAGGTATGATGGAATACTGACAGGATGAGATCGGATTGCCCCCTATCCTTTGTGACTAAGTCAATTGGGAAGATTATCTTTCCCTGTTCCTCGTCCTTCTGAGACATCCAGGATGTATTGAAACAGTCAAAGGATATTCGGTAATTGCCAATTGAAAACTGTTGTCTATAATGAATTCTTGCTACATCCCGAAAGTCCTTGACGTCAGAAAACTCATATAGAAAGTTAAAGAAGGCTTCCTGTATTGAAGTACACTTATTGATCAGGGAATAATCTTTTAGATCTTTTAGATCTTTTAGACCTTTCATACGCTTAGGTAGTGTACTTATCATAGTATGACGCACATAATCATCCTTTTCAAAATCACAATCATGATTGCCAGGGACCATAACATACTTGAGGCTAAGACCACGGCAAATTGATTTCGTCCGCTTCCGTAGAAGATTAAAGAAATCAGACGCCACTAAGTAATTTTCGCAGTTTCCAGAAGAGGCGACGTCTCCAGATACAACGACAAAACACGTATCCAGACCCTGAGCATGCTCATTCACTACATCTACCATTTTCTCCGTCCTATCCATAACGATGTTCTTTCCCTTCCCCGATCTAATATGTATGTCGCTTAGGTGTAGAACCAGTATTTTCATCTTGTCTGCCCTCCAAGGTTGTTCTAAGCATTTCGCTCTTTGCGCGTTAAAGACCAGCTAAACTTCTCCCAGACTGTACTGATAGCCATGTTTAATAATGGCAAGAACGCCTTGCCGTATTCTACCCCCGCATACAGGACTTCGCGCAAACTTTGTTCCCACTCTTCCCTCGTTTTGATTTGTTCGGCAGTCCACTCTTGCCAATTTACTAAGACACAGGTCAGTGACTATCTCAAGTATCACTTCGCTGATTCTTTCTCAATCTATTTTGGATCATTGGGTTTTCTTAGTCCCAGAATGGTCTCTTGGAGGGGGACTGCGGATACTTCGTAACGATTGAGGAATCGACGGAACACCGTGTCGGTTGTGGTAAGAGTGTTCTGTGTTTCGAATCACTTAGGTTGAATTGAGACCTCCTCATTACGTCGCGACTAGTGCCAATACAACTGTACTACTTCTTCTTCCTTTGTCAATTCCGCCGGTTAAGTTTGTTAATTAAGTTCTAAAACTGGAGTAATTAAAGTTCAAAAGTGGAGTATATCCACAGATCGAATTTTTCTCAAAAAACAGATTAAATATACTACTCTTCTCCTTTTGTACCGTAGTAAAGGGCTTTTCTTGTCTCAGGACGAAAAGAAAAATAGATGCTTATGCAGATCGTCAGCGAAAGTGACCCGCCCCCCAAAAACTCGTCCAGTTGTTAAGTTAGAGTAAGGATCAAAGGAGCGAGGGAAAGAATGACTAGAAGAAGTTACACGCCAGAGAGAATCATCAATAAGCTACGGGAAGCAGAAGTTCTCCTCAAGGCAAGGATACCGTGGGTGAAGCAATAAGGAAGATGGTACTCACCGAACAAACTTGTTCTTTAGCAGGATATAGGAAAGTATTCCTCGACTAAGGACGTGAAGATGCCCTCACAAAACATGTTACAGACGTTGGCTCCGGGGCGGGGGCAGAACAAAGTTAGATAGTATGATATAAGTTGTGTAACTCCTAAAGGAACTGGCACAATTATGGCAAATTTTTCTTAGGAGGCACCATGTATTATCTTGGAATAGATCACCATAAGAGATACTCGCAGGTGGCAGTATTGGATGAGAAGGGAACAGTTCGCAGTAACGGGAAGATAGCCAATGAAAAGAAAACATTTGCTCTTCTTAAGGAATATTACAAAAAACCATATAGAGCAGTAATAGAGGCCGGACGCAATTGGGCCATGATGTATGATTTACCGGAGGAACTAGATATAAAGACAGTGGTGACCTGCCCCCATCAATAGTACCACTTGTTAAGTTAGAGTCAATGGAATAATAGCTGCGTGTTAAGGTGGTGGGCAGTTAAAGGCACTAGGGCATCTACAGCTCTCCCGAATTACATGGACAAGTGCTGAGATTTGGCCTAGCGTACTCTAACCCGCTGTCGTAGCGGAATATCAAAGATTGGAATCTCCATATCTTCTTCGGAAAAAGTTCTAACGGCGTCCTGCCCCCGGAGCCAACGCCTGTAATATGGTTTTGGAGAGCATTTCCACGTCATCGCTTCACTGAGGAGAACTTTTGCTTCCCGCAGTTTGTTAATGATTTGCTCTGGTCTGTGGCTTCTTCTCGTCATTTCAACCCCCCTTTTTTCGATCCCCATTCTAACATAGAAACTGGACCGATTCTAGGGGGGCACGTTAGTAAGACGATAAAAACATTGAGCACGAGAGAGATTATTAGGACTCTGGAAATCTCTTTTTTAGCCGTCGGAAGATGAAAGTAGGTGGATAGGATTTAGAGTTACCAGATCGCCGATCAGCAGTATCAAAATTTATCAGCTCCCCCAAGATACCCCGAATCAGGCCCATATAACGGTCATTTGAGGATACTTCTCTGGCCGTCGGAAGTATTTTCATATGTATGCATTTCTCTTTCTGGAAAGAACATGCAACCGGTCGGACGTTGGGTTAGATGCATGATATATGATAGTCCCATTCAATCGACTGTTCTTTAATATTCCGCCAGATAAACAAACCTTTGCTCAGGAATGCCTGGGCATCATAGGGCAAAAAGATATGTTGTTACGTTAGTATTAATTAGAATGAAATGGCGGATCGATGACAGGATTTTGCAGCATACGGAGAATTTTGAGAAAGCAAAGTTTTTTAGACAGGACGCGGTTGTCACTGTGACGCAATCTCTCAATTGTCCCGAACAAGAATTATATCGATGTATAGGATTTGGAAAGAATACCCCAATCTAGATCAACCCCTCGACGGAATAAGTACCTCCTAGCACAAAATTGTCAGCCAATATCCTCCCCAGAAATAAAAGCATGATGATCCCAAAAAGGAATGCCAACATAAGAACGTCGAAATTCTGGTCCATTGTACCAGTTCCGGGGAACGATTAGCATTTATGAAACAGAGCGAAGAATCATCGATAGATTTACTCAAGTTAGTTAATCCGGAGAGTGGAAAAAATGAATGAAGTTAAGATCAATTACTAAGAATTTCTGTCAAGAAATTTGACCATATTGGGTTTTTTAGAGAGGAGAATTGAAGGTAACTTACCGCCAGAAAACCTCTGTCTATCGGCTTTTAGAGCCTGACAGTCACCCTTGTGTAATCATTGACTTGGTCAAAAAAATACGGAAAAGAAGACAGTTCTTTTGAGTCGAATAACCCTACCTTTTATTAATAGAAAATCGAAGAAAGAAGTTATACGTGGTAGAACATCTGTTGCTACGAGAATATAATTATGATAAATTAGATAGAAGAACAAGCGATCGAAAAGCCTGAGTATGGATGTGATTCGATCTCTCGACGAAGGCCCTCAATCTCTTCCAGGAAGGTGATAGTTCATTAACAGGCAGACTATCAGAACTTATTCAGAAGTTGATTAATAGTGGCTTACATAGAATTGTGCAACTTTACTCAATAAGTATTGTGTAAGGTCAACGGGTATATACTAGATGTATGAACGAGAGAAGATGGATATTAGAAGCAGAGGAGATAGAGTCCTAATGGTTAGGAGGTCGCGATACTTGGCGACCACCCCGGTCAAAGGTTTTTCGCAGTGACCAGCCCAAATACTATACGGCCAACAAATTAGACAGCTCATATCCCCCAAAATAGGGTAATTTGAGTGGGAGGCCGGGAAGCCCCGGCGAACCAGATCGGGAGGTACGAAAGAAATGAAGAAAGAAACGATAAATAGAATTGCCACAGACGGTCGGGTCGTTCAAATCTTCTGCAACCAGCAATACAAAGGCTATCATATCAGGGGCGATACCTATGAATTCACTGACCGTTTTCAGGAAGAACAGAGTGAGAAGGTATACGCCACCGTAGCCTATCGGTTCATGATGCTTGCCCTGGTTAACCAAACCTATCAGAAAAGGCTGGGAAAACGAAAAAGAAAAGCGCAGATGGACGTCTGGGGACTCTACTACAACACCCAGAAGGAGTATCTGAACGCCGAGAAACGTCGTTTGTTAGATCGATATTCGCGGCCCTTCGTTCAAGAACTAAAGGATGACTTAAGGAAGAATACCTTTGTAATCGACTTAGATGAGGCGGGCATCAGGAAAAGTGCGTATTTGGACCAGTCCCTAAGAGACAGAAAGGACATAATTCTATTGGAGATGGGTTTTACCGTAAACAGGGTAGAACAACTTAGTCATCACGCAGGCGACAGAGCATACCTTAATAGGATCTACACTTTCCCCGCTTTTCACATGCCGGAAAAGAACAAGTATCCCGAAGAGGACCTTTGGCGCTGGTTTGAGCAAATGTTCGAACTCCTGTATTTTGATGTTGACTACGAGTACATGAAAAAACGGGAGTATCGTAAGATCATGACTTCCGTTGGTAACCTGAGTTATGAGTGGATCAAAAAAGGAATGATTGACAAAAAGAACCTTGGCAGACTTAACCAATTACAGAATAGTATTGGTGAAAGGACTTATCCTTTGACCGACTTCTGCGGGAAATTCTTTGATGACTTGATCGATGACCTCACAACACAGAGGAAAATAGGAAAGTGCCTCCGTTGTGAAGATTTCTTCATATGGCCCAGAGACGTTCAGGTGAAGAAACGCTGTTCACTGAAGACTGATGGTAAGAATTGTGCCAAGCCAGCTGCTGACCACCGGCGTTATGAAAAAATAAAAGCTGAGGCTCTGGAAAGAGAAAGAAAGACATAACAGAAACAAGGGCCTATTACAAGAAGATAGGATTTAAGAAGTAATCCCCCCTACGGAAATACCCCTCATAATATCACATTCCGTACCCCGAAAAAATCGTTAAAATCCTTTGTCTACGCAGGTTTACACCTGCAAATAATTTTGATATAATGTAGGTAGTTAGAAAATATTTACGGAGTTTTCAATTCTATGTCTAGGAAACAAGTAGATAAATGACTAAATACGAAGGGTTCTACAATAGCAAGATTTTATTAGAGGGTTCAGGAGCACAGCGGACAGCCAACTGTCCTTTTTGCGATCGCAAGAACGACCTTTCCGTGAATATCCGGACGGGACAATGTAAGTGTTTCTACTGTGACTTTCAAGGAGATGCCTTTGATTTCCTGCAAAAACTAGAGAAAAAAGATTTCACTCAGGCAAAAGAGGAACTAATGAAATATGGGATAAAGCCAATCACAGAAAGACAGGAGCTGGGAGTGCGGGACAAACCCAAATTACTTTCCACAATGAGTGAAACAGAAATGCCCCAATATGCTGAGAAATGTGCGACTAATCTCCCTGACCATGTGATATCTCACCTCAAAGAAGCAAGGGGATTAAATGATAAGACAATAAGTAGGTATCAAATTGGCTTTTGTGATAAACACCCGAACTATGTGAAGGATAAATACGAGCGTCTGACCATTCCAATAGGAAAGAATGGAAAGATCATTAACATCAGATTCCATGCACTTGGTAAGGTAAGAGAGGGGGACCCCAAGACTCTTCCATATTGTTCAGATTTACCTGAAGCAACCTCCCTTTTCCCTGAGGACCAATTAGAGAATGATGTAATCTACCTTACAGAAGGGGAACTGGATGCTCTCTGTGCTATTTCCCATGGTTTATCAGCGATAACTGTTACTGGAGGCGCTGGCTCCTGGAAAGACGAATGGACTCCCCTCTTTAAAGGAAAGAAAGTGAGAGTCATCTATGACTGTGATACTAAGGGTAGAGAAGGAGCTAGAAAGATTGCTGCAATCCTATCATCAGCAGCTAATGAAGTGAAATTGGTTGACCTAGGTCTAAATGATAAAGAGGACCTAACAGATTGGTTCGTTAAATATGACAAAAATAAGGAAGAGCTTGAAGAGCTAGCCTCAGGAACTAAGGCTATGACAGTGCCTAGAAAGATGACTGCTAAACAAGAAAAAATCAGAAGGATAGCCGAGGGTTTAAGCGTCGAGTCAATTACTCTCGCAAAGCTCCTATCAACCGAATTTGCGCCAGGGCAGTTTTGGGTCAATAGAGGGCTAATCCCTAAGGGTGCCTTCGTGTTGCTGGCGGGCCTAGCCAAGCGAGGAAAGACTACCTTGACTCTTCAATTATGTTTGAGACTTATTCAGGGTCATTGCACTTTTCTCAGAAATTTTGAGATTGAGGCAGCGCCTAGAATCCTCTATATCTTTGCCGAGAACTCAGCCGCAGGACTGCAGAATATCATCAAGAAACAGCTCAGCGGACTCACCTGGACACCGTCAGGGAAAGACCTTCAAAGACTCATCCTACAGCCGAGGGGGAGAGTTTTCTTGGATAACCCAGACGGATTGTCCGTTCTAGAGGAACTTCTTCTCATTCACACGCCAGACCTGGTAGTTCTTGACCCCGTCTCCAGGTTTATCGGTAGGGATATAAACGAGATGAGGAACGTCAATTCTCTCTTCGATGGACTTTCTGGGATAGGTAACGATATTACCTGGTTCTTCATTTCTCACTATCGGAAGCCAGCCAAGAAAGAGATTGACGAAGGCATCTACAAGACTATAGGAAGCAGTGCTTTTGCTAATAATTGTGACACTTTCATGGGATTAGAGAGGACGGATAAGCACAGGACGGGTCTTTATAGCACCCTACATTTTGTGGTAAGAAGAGATAAGCCAATTGAGCCGACCAACCTATACTGGAATAGAGAGAACCTATTGTTTGAGACAGTGGAAAAAAGCGATGTCCTCTCGGGGGGGGTTAGAGTCCTAGATGTTGTCAGAGTACTCAAGGAAGACTTCAAGGGAAAAGCAGCCTATAGTCCGCTCACTGAGTTAGTATCAGATAAGTTTAAGATAACTAAACAACGAGTGGGAGAACTGTTAAAAGATGCTCAGGAATTAGGATTAGTAGACAAAGAGAGGGGCCACTTTGGTAAGTGGTTTTCTCTGTAAAGAGAACTCTTTTTGTACTGCTTTAAGAGTTTAAACACTTACTGAATGGCAATTATAGAAATAATGAGTCCAAAGAAAGTGGCTGAAAAGTAAAGGAAAGTGGCTAGAATGAGCACTGAAACATTGATTACGCCACTTACCACCACTTACCTATCACTTTCTTTGACTCAAAGGAATGAAACTTAAGTCCAGTTCTAGTATACACGGAAAAAAAAGAATATGACCCTATATACATTATCAATAGAGAACGAAAGAAATAAGACAAACTGATGAACCGAAGATTAATAAATATTAATGAGCTTTCGGAATATATTAACTTAAGCACCAGTACTATTTATTCCTGGGTAAGCCAAAGGAGGATACCTTTTGTGAAATGTGGTAGATTAACTAAGTTTGACCTTCAAAGAATCGATGATTGGATTAAGGAAAGTAGTGTTGAGGAGAAGAAATTTCATTGAGGGTAGTTGAGAAAAACTTGACAAATCCTGACTTTTAGGTATTATAGGAGCATAATAGGGAGTACAAGATGGCTGTATTCAAGAAAAATGATAACTGGTATATTGACTATTATGTCAACGGTAGGCGTAAAAGGGAAAAGATAGGTCCTAATAGAAAACAGGCCCTTATTGTCCTTCAGAAAAGGAAAGTTCAAATAGCTGAGAATAAGTTTCTTGATGTTGAAGAACAAGGAACAACCAGTCTTGAAGAAATGGGAAAACTCTTCTTAGAGAATTATTCAAAACCCAATAAGAGATCCTGGAGAAGGGACGAAGAAATAGTAAATCACTTAACTGATTTCTTTAAAGGAAGAAAACTACAAGATATAGGTCCTCTCGACATTGAAAAGTACAAAAGAAAAAGGGTAGAAGAAGTCTCTCCAGCCACAGTAAACAGGGAACTCTCTGGTCTGAGAAACATTTATAATCGAGCAATCGAATGGAAAATGGCAACAAACAATCCAATGAAAGCGGTCAAGTTCTTTCGGGAAAGTGAGGGGAGACTCAGATTCTTGGAAAAAGAAGAAATAGAAAAACTTTACAGTATCTGCCCAGGCTATCTTAAATCCATTGTCGCTTTAGCCATATGTACCGGAATGAGAAAAGGAGAGATTCTTGAGCTG
>SDBS01006879.1_pt1 | contig 11060 bp, 7 predicted proteins | sample 2277091 | NCBI WGS metagenome assembly SDBS01 (sample SAMN10404972, study PRJNA504765) | marine sediment metagenome | isolation source: marine sediment core GS10_PC15, 163 cmbsf | place: Arctic Ocean: Southern Knipovich Ridge | collected 2010 | reverse complement strand
CTCGGGCTACGCCCTCGGTTCCGTTACGGCGAAAATAACTAGCCCCTTGGAAGGAGGCTTTAATAAAAACCGGACACTTCACTTGTCAAAATAAACCGGACATTTCACTTGCTACTAACATCATGTGTCCCTAAGTGTGTTAGCAACATGAAAGTGTGGTTTTGCTGGCTGCCTCTTTTTTTAGACGGGATTTAGATGCCGTCAGATGATCCAATATGATATAGATGATCTTACTGGAAAGCCCGAAATAACGAAAACACGGTACATGCTAATCAATTCAGGGTTAATTGATTCATTCTTTTCAGACCTTAAGTGAAAGGATTACAAACATGATCTATCTCGAGGAAAAATATGACCTTGTCCCGGCCAGCCCGGTAACGCTGGACAAATTAGTGGATTTGTCTCAAGAGCGGTTGATAAAGGATTATGAAGCTATGGGCGCGCGTCTGATCGCGGCCTGGTATTCCGATATCACGCAATTCCATCAGGTAACACACATATATGAACTCGACAGTCTGAGCGCCTTTGGAACATTCAGGGAGAAAGGAGCTTCAGACGCCTCGTTTAAAGAATGCCAGGCTCTTCTGGAGGAATTGACCCCGGAGCGTCAAACGCGCCTCTTGGAACCTTTGGCTCCGGTCTGGGCGGAGGCATTGAGGAAGGCTGCGGCCGAGAGCCGGCAGGCCCCGCTTAAAACCTACTTCCTGGCTATTCTGGAAACCGCTCCCGGCAGATTCAAAAATCTCGCGGCCGGACTCGAAGCCGGGCCCGGCGCGTTTCCGATCGTGGCAAGTTGGAGGCCTATAACCGGTAAGAGCAACGTGATCATCGACGTTTGGAAATCCAGTCTGGATCAGAAAGGGTATCAGCCGGCCAATGACGAGATGAAGGATTTTTTTCTAGGGCTCCGGGAAAACGCCCCGAAGGAGCGGTTGGAACATGTATTCACTCTGCCTTATTCGCCCTTGCGCTGAAGCCTGAAAGGTGAGGAACGAGTCAAACAGTTTTTATGACCGGCAAACTGACGGTCCATCCAGTTTACGGATTTACGCCGATAAAAATCAGATTGAGACCTCTGCAAAACGAGTAATTTGAGGTCAAATCGCTTTTCGGCGGGAGCACTAAAATTTAAGCCGCAGGAATACATTTACTAAATGTATTTCGAGGACTAACGACACTGCAGGCGAAGCCGAAGTGGCGGCTCATAATTCGAGCGCGACAAAGAGTTGGGCCAAAGGACGAAGTTTTATAGAGGTCTCAGATTAGATTAAATCAAGGAGAACAACTATGGCTGCCCGCATACCACTGCCAAAGGACGAAGACCTTCCCCTGGAAATCCAGAAATACATAACCAGAGTGCGTGAAGCCAATATGTGCGCGATTAATCTGTCCAACATGCTTCTAAACGCCCCGGCCAGTATAAAAGAGTTTAATGCCATGGGCGGCACGATCCTGTTCAAGAGTGAATTTGAACCGCGCCTACGTGAGATAGCGGTTTTGCGTATAGCGCACATCACCAAGGCCGCGTATGAATGGCACCATCATAGAAATTTTGGCAAAAGTGTGGGCCTGACCGATGACGAGATAGCAAAAATCGCCACCGATGGACCGGTGACAACCCTTGATGAAGAAGGTAATCTGCTCTGCCGCGTGGCCGATGAGATTACCTCGGATATACGATTGAGTGAAGAAGCCCTGGCTATGGTCCTTGAGAGATATGGTCCCCGTCAGACCACGGAACTGATACTCTGCTGCTGCTGGTTCAATCTGGTCAGCCGTTTTCTGGAATCCACGGGGATCGAGATTGAGAGCGCGAAATAAGAGAGATTTAAACCCGGCGCTTCATTCGGGACACTGTTTGGGGAAAAAATAAAGGCTAAACTCCCCGCGGATTGTACGCGGGGAGTTTAGTTGTATACTCAATTACTGGCTACTTCTTTTCCTCCAGAAAACTCTTTGCTTCCTGCCCAAACTGGGCCCCGCTTCCAGCGCCGAGACATATGTCGGTCTCCAGGCGGAGACCCGCGTCCAGGGGCGTGGACATCGACATATTCACGGCCCTTTTAGCGCCCTCGACCAGCCGCGGATTGAGCTTGGCGATCTCTTCGGCCAGCTTTCTCGCTTCAGGCATGAGCTGGTCCGAGGCGTATACGTGGTCCACTAAACCTATACGCAGAGCTTCCGCGGCATCGATCTTGCGCCCCGTGATGATAAGCTCCTTGGCCAGACCGATTCCAATGATTCTGGGTAGACGCTGCGTACTCCCTAAATCCGGGATAACGCCCAGCGGCATCTCAGGCAAGCCGAATACCGCGTTCTGGGAAGCAAGCCGCATATCGAAACAAAGGGACATTTCAAATCCAGCGCCAAGGCAGTACCCGTTGATAGCTCCGATGACCGGAACGGCCAGTTCTTCATACATGGTCACGATCATCTTGAGGCCATAAAGGGAATCGTATCCTCCCCTATAATTGGGAAATACGCCCCCGCTCCCTCCGCCGCCACCGGCGATCATTTTCAGATCCCTGCCCTCGGAAAAGGCTCGATCACCCGCGCCAGTCATAATAACGACCCTGAAGCCCGGACTCTCCTTGATGCTTTGAGCTGTGTCACAAAGTCCCCTCCATAGATCCTGGTTTAGCTCGATTCAGGACTCCGGCCGGTTCAAGGTTACCAGCGCGATACCCTGCTCATCAACTTCCAGTTTGATAACATCCTGCTCGCTCATATTCGTCTCCATCCTTTCTTTTAGTTAGTGCCTGTCCGGAAATGGTTATTTTCTCCAATCTTATCAAAAAAACCGAGGGTTTCTTTCTCAGGTATTCTCATTTGACCTTCGGTCATATGAGTTAGTCATGCTCAAATATTTGAGCCGCCACTTCGGCTTCGCCTGCAGTGGCGTTAGTCCTCGAAATACATACAGTATTCCTGTGGGTTAAATTCTCGCATTCCTCGATCTTGATGAAAATACGGGCATTTCTTTACCTTCGGTAAAAAATTATATCATTTCTGGACAGACACAAGTTATAACATTTAAAAATATTAGACGGCTGCCGCCGTGTTGGCCTGTAATGAATATTTTATAGCCCTCATCCAAATCCCTGGGCTACTAACGATATTGAAAAGCATTCCGCTTACCGTACCGTGAACACTACTCGTGAAACATACAGAAAAAAGTCCTAGGCTCTGACTTTATAGGCATGCTAATCCATCAATTCCCTTTTAGTCAAAGGTAAAATCAAACCGGGTTAGAGATGGGCGGCTGATATTTTGACAGGAGCAATCACCGATACATCAAAATCGCTTGACAACAACCAGTACACGGGATAATTTTAATAACATTAAAAAATATGATTTATATTTAACCTGATAACAAACCCGTATCAATCTTACTTTCACTATTTCCCCGTGAATATAGTCCGGGCCTTTTTTCGGGATTTTAAGGAAAGAGGCAATGATGTGTTAACACAGAAAGAGATTGAGGAGGATCATTCATGCAGAAAAGATTGAAGCTCGGTGCAGCGGTAATGACGGTGTTTTTCGCTCTTATTATTTGGCTGCCCCAGTATGCCCTGGCCGCTGGTCCAAAGAACGTGATTTTTTACATCGGAGACGGCATGGCCGCAAACCAGCGCATGATACCGGAGGTGGTTTACGATCGAAAATTAGTCATGAACAGCCTGCCCGTGGTCGGCATTTACACAACTTATGCCCTGAATTCCATCGTTACCGACTCGGCCGCGGCCGGAACGGCCCTGGCTACCGGCCATAAGACCAAAAACCGGTACATAAGTGTGGGACCCAAGAAAAAGATAGCCTACGAGAGTCTGGCCGAAGCGGCTAAAAGGCTGGGGAAGTCGGTTGGACTTATTACCACCACACGTATTACTCACGCCACACCGGCTACTTTTGGCGCTCACACCGGAAACCGTGACGCGGAAAATAATATCGCGGACCAGTATGTAACAAAGGACTTTGAGGTCTGGATGGGCGGGGGAAGGCGGCACTTTATTCCCAAGACGGCCGATAACAGGCAGGACCCGGATAAAAAGATGAAGAGCAAGCGCAAGGACGAACGCGATCTGCTCCAGGAATTCGCCGATAAAGGCTACACCATACTTAGAACCAAGAGTGAGCTGCTCGGAATGACCATTGGAAAACAGACAAAGGTCTTCGCGGCCTTTACCTACTCCCACCTGGACTATTATCTGGACATGCCGGAAGAGGTTCCAAGCCTAGCCCAGATGACTGAAGCGGCCATAAAAATACTTAAACAGAATCCCAACGGTTTTTTCCTCATGGTGGAAGGCGGCAAGATCGATCACGCGGCCCATGCCAACGCGCCGGTGGCCGCGGTGACCGATACCATAGACCTGGATAATGCCGTTAAGCTTGGTGTGGATTTTGCCCGGGCAAATCCGGACACTCTCATTCTGGTCGGTGGAGATCACGAAACCGGCGGCATGAGTATGGGTATGACGACCGGCTATTATATGAAGCCTGAGGTTATTAAGGAGGCCACCAAAACCTTACTCGGTCTGGGATACGGTGAAGTCTTGAAGGCTCCGGAGAAAGCTGTCGAGATATTTAAAGCGGCCACCGGAATAACCGACTTGACCGAAAACGAGATAAAACAGATAGAAGACGCGGCCAAGCATACCAAAGCCGGTGACGCCTGGAAAAGCCCCAATAAAACGTATAATCCTTCCTGGTTTGGTTTTGCTTTCACCAACATCATGAGCCAACGGGCCAGAATCGGCTGGACCGCCTATGTTCATACCGGCCATCCGATTCTAATCACGGCTATGGGTCAGGGTTCGGACGCTTTTGATGGCTTTTATGACAATACCGATGTAGCCAAGAAGGTGGCGGGATTGTGGAACGTCACCTTGAAGACCTGGCCGCATGTAAGAGCAAAAAGGAAGAAGTAGTTTGATTACGTTCATCTCGGATTGTAAGGGTGGGCTTGTTCCCGCCCTTACATTTTTCTTAATAAATAATGAGATTTATTAACAAAGACACCGTATTCGTGGCCCTGGTGCTGCTCATTTCCACCGGTCTCATTTTGTCCGGCGGGAACCGTGAGCCAGGGCGAGTGACGGTTTCAGCCCGCGTAACAAATGTCGTGGACAATACTGAGACCAAAGGGATCTACTTGAAGGTGGGCGGACAGGAAGTGACCGCTCGAATTCTCAAGGGACCCTACAAGGGGCAATCAATCACGGTCGATAATGGGCTGGCCGGCAACCTGATGCTGGACCGGTTCGTTGGAGCCGGGGACCGGGCCATATTGAGCCTGAAAATCGAAGATGGCGGAATCGTAGAAGCGGAGTTGGTGGATTATGACCGTCAGAGGTGGCACCTGGTCCTGTTTATTCTGTTTGCCCTGCTGCTCGTGCTTTTTGCCAGGTATACCGGTGTCAAGGCCTTTGTATCTTTCATTTTCACCGTGTCGGTCATTATCAGGATTCTTATCCCGGCCATCATAAAGGGGTACGATCCCCTTTTCCTATCTTTTTTCATGGCCATTCTGGTGGCGTCCGTTACCCTCCTTCTGGTCGGCGGGTTCAGCATCAGGACCCTGGCGGCCATCATCGGCGTTACCGTCAGCATGGCCTTGGTGGTCATACTCACCAATATTGGCGGTACGGGCATTCGGTTGAACGGCATGGCCTCGGAACATTCGCTCATACTCCTGTTTTCCGGGTACCCGTATCTTAACCTGGACCGGATGTTCTGGGGGGCGGTTATTCTGGGAGCGTCCGGAGCCATGGTCGATGTGGCCATTGCCGTGTCCACGGCTATTGAGCAGGTAATCAAGGCCAACCCTGAATTAGGAGCGGTCAGGCTTATCCGGTCCGGTTTTGAGGTTGGACGCGCCGCCTTGGGCACCATGGTCACCACCCTCCTTCTAGCTTATACCGGCAGCGGCCTTTTTCTTTTCCTCGTGTTCAGGGCGAAAGAAACACACTTTTCCCTAATAATTAACCACAACTTCGTCTCCGCCGAGATATTCAGAACCCTGGTCGGTTCCATAGGTATGGTCATGGTCGCGCCGATATCGGCAGTGGTAGCCGGTCTTCTCTATCACCGTTTTCATGGATCCAGCATCCCTGGGAATAAGGAAATGAACGACTCCGCGGCAAGCCACGGGGTGTCAACCGGAAAAATTAGAGGCATTTCTTTACCTTCGGTAAAAAATTAGATCGAAAGACGAAGCAAGCTTCGGGGAATTAAACCCCCATTGGGGGATTAAAAATGATTAGCCTGAAAAATAATCTAAAAAATTACAGTGCCCGGATTCTGAATAAGGACTTGATATTGGTCATTCTGGTTCTGACCATCTCCCTGGCTCTCTTTTTATTTGCCGATAAAGTGACAAATCGCGGCTCGATTCCGGTAATAGCTGAAGTGATTCAGGTAGAAGACCGGACTAAACAAGTCGGTATCATCAAACTTGGGGAGCAGAAGGTTAAGGCGGAAATCCTCACAAGGCGCCTTAGAGGGCGGCATATAACAGTCACCAATAAAATGATCGGCCATCTCATGATGGACCATCCCGTGGCTCCCGGGGATCGGGCTCTCTTCATGCTCGACCTTCAGGAGGACACCATTAAAGATGCCAAGCTGGTAGATTATGACCGGCAGACCTGGCATCTGAGGCTGTTTGTGATTTTTGCGGTGGTACTGATCTTATTCGCCCGGTATACAGGCTTCAAAGCTTTCGTTTCCTTTATCTTCACTATGGCCGTACTGGTCAAAGTTCTGTTGCCCGCCATTCTAAAGGGCTACGATCCCCTTTTTGTCTCTGTCTCCCTGGCGGTCATGCTGGCCTCCGTAACATTACTCCTGATAGGGGGCTTTCGTCTGAGAACTCTGGCCGCGGTGACCGGGGTCACCATAGGTATGATGCTTTCAACCATATTGACCGTGTTCGCCGGACAGGCCATGCAGATAAGCGGCATTACCAACGCCTATGCGGCGCGGCTCCTCCTTTCCGGCTATGCCCCCCTGGACCTGGACAGGATTTTCTGGGGCGCGGTTATCTTATCCATATCAGGAGCTCTCCTTGATATCGCCATCAGTTCGGCTACTACCGTGGCCGAGGTAATCAAAGCCAACCCCTCTTTAAGCCTCAGAAGACTCATCGGTTCAGGATTCGCCGTCGGGCAGGCCGAACTGGGTACCATGGTAAGCACTCTACTGCTGGCCTATACCGGTTACAGCTTCTTCCTGATCCTGGCCCTGTCGGCCTCGGATATTACCTTCACCCGTTTCTTGAACATCAGCGTCATTTCAGCCCTTATCTTGAAGGTATTGGCGGGAAGTATAGGCATGGTCCTGGTGGCCCCCATAACAGCCGTCACAGCCGGTCTTCTGTACCACCGGTTTCACGGCACGCCTGTCGAGACTGCCCCGTAGGGCAGTCTTAATCGGCCCACCACTTTTTTAAAGATTGACTTCAGGGGTTTACATAGAAGGTTGGTTTATTTTGACTTGGATCTTATTTCGGTTTTTCCCTAAAATATTTCCAAAGCCCGCGTAATCTCTTCCCTTATCAGTCCCTCACTGTTTCCATGAAAATTTTCAAGGGTGCTTCTTGCTTTCTCGCCACCCAAACAACCCAATGACCAACAAATCATGCCTTTTACCCTTTCATCCTCGTTTTCATTAAAGGCGCGTATAAGGTCGGGAAGGTAATTTCGGTTCCGAGTGTTGCCTATCACTCTGGCTGCGTTCATTTTCCAGAGCCATATATCTTTTTTAGCGATATAAAACATATGGGGCCAGATTTTTGTCTCATAAAATTCCTGGTCCATGTGGAGAAGGGCGGAAAGGCCGAAATAATCTACCTTGGTCTCGACTCTCTTATTAACCGGTTTTTCCCTGGCTTTCCAGGCGTCGTTTCGCGGGCAGACGTTCTGGCATCGGTCGCACCCGTACACCCATAGCCCCATGGGTTCTCTCATTTCAAGGGGCGTGATATCCGAAGCGTTATAACTCATGTTGGAGATACATATACGGGGATCCAAGTGGCGAGGCCCTTTTAAGGCCCTGGTCGGGCAGGCTGCGATACAGGCGTTTTTGCACCAATCAGGGCATTCGAACACGTTTTCATCCGTGGGCCGGTCCGGCTCGTATTCCTGGTCAACCAGAATAGTATTAATGATCATCCAGGAATTTTCATGGCCTGGCTTGTTGGTATACATCAGGCAATTTTTCCCGACATTGCCGACTCCGGCCCGAGCGGCCGCGGGGCGATGCGGCAGCGCTCCCGAATTTTTGGCCTTTATACCGCTTTCGCGGAGAAATTGGACGAATTCTATGCCCCGTTTTACCATTTCCTGCTGTAGAATCCGGTCCTCATCTATATAGAGCCGGCCAAAGTGAGCTTCCATGTGGGGGTGGAATGAACCTTTCAGATACATATTAACCAGGACCAGAATTGACTTTGCCTCGGGTAATATGTTCTTGGGGTCTGTCCCGTTGACCAGACCCATGTGGCCATAAGACTCCTTCCGCTCCAGAAGAACTTCTTTGTGGGAAGAAAAAGGTTCAGTATTGGTGAAGCCCGCATCATCAAAACCAAACTCAAGGGCTTTCTCGATTATTTCGCTTTTAGATAACATATCTTTTCCTTAAAATCAGTTGGGAGTCAATTCGGTTAATAAAAGTTTTATTCCCCGCTCTATACAGAACCAGCAATAATTTTTTACATTCTGACTCCATATTACTTGGTTTTTATACATGTTTTTCATGGTCGGCGCATCAAAAAATTGACCCGCCGGCCAGGGCGGCAGTCAATGATTATGCGGAAACCGCCAGTTACACTATTTACACCGGGTGAAGCGAGTTAATGAGGTTTCACAGTGAAAACGGCCTTTCAGGTGAATAGATACCGTCGAAGAAGCCCAAGCAGGGAATATCATCTTCAATACATTTGATTGTATATCTCTACATCTTCGATGATTTCTTCTCTTTACCTGTAATTGCTTTTAGTTACATGTCTCCGATGTTAGCTGATATGAAAATAGCTCCCTTTAATGGAAACGGAACATATTTTTGGTAATTACGATAGATTGAAAACGATGCAATAAGATGAGTTTTTCATTTCAAAAGTTGGGGGAAGCAGGTGAAAAGCTGGGGCCGCCGAAGCGGCCCCCTTCCGGCAGGCTCAGGCCAACCGGACCCACGCGGTCGTAACCGCATATCGTTTCCCTGAGGTTACAATACCAGCTTAAGCACCCTCATCGAGCACAGCCCTCACCGCTGCGGCCATTTCATTAATATTTAGAGGCTTTAGCATAATTTTTTTGATACCTAACTCTTGGACATCCTCGTGTGTAAACCTTTCACTATGTCCTGTACAAAGAATTATGGGCATATCATGACACTTTTCTAAGACTTCTTTGGCCAAGTCCAGACCTGTAATATGAGGCATTGTCATATCAGTTATTATCAGATCAAATTCGCCAGAGCGCTCATTAAACAGCTCCAGAGCTTCCCGGCTTGATATCAAGCTGGTTACTTGATAACCCAGCCGCTCTAAAATTTCCCGGCCAAGAGCAGCTATGGCAATCTCATCGTCAACAAACAATATCCGCTCTGTTCCCGTTGGAAGAGAACCGGATTTGGGTGATAATTGATTTTCAACTTCGCTCCCAATTTGCGGAAAGTAGATTTCAAATGAAGCCCCTTGGCCCAATTCGCTGTTGGCTATTATTATTCCATCATGCCCGGTAACAATCCCATGCACCACAGATAATCCCATGCCGGTTCCTTCTCCAGGACCTTTAGTAGTAAAAAACGGCTCGAAGATACGGCCAATAATTTCACTCTCCATCCCCGGACCTGTATCGGTAACATAGAGTTTCAGGTACTTGCCGGGGCGAAGGCCAGGTAACGTTACATTCTCTTCGATAAGTTCAAATTGGGTTAAGCCTACCTGCAATATACCTCCATTATCTCTCATAGCATAGCCGGCATTGGTGCAGAGGTTCATTAAAACCTGGTGAATCTGCGTCGGGTCGGCAAGTGTGTGGTCAAGACCGGTTTCGATTTTTTCTTTGATTTCTATAGTTGTTGGAAGTGTGGCTCTAATAAAAGCCAAAGTTTCCCTTACCACTAAGTCAAGTTTTATCGGCCGTCTTTCCAGAATGGCGGGTCTGGCAAAACTTAACATTTGCTGCACGAGTCTTTTCGCTCTCTCGCCAGCAATAAATATTTGTTCCAGTTTCTTTTTACTTGGATGTCCATCCTGAAGATCTATTGCGGCTAATTCGGAGTATCCTATAATCGAAGCCAGGATATTGTTAAAATCATGCGCTATGCCTCCAGCTAAGGTGCCGATTGCCTCCATTTTTTGAGCCTGGCGGAGTTGGTCCTCCATTCGAATGCTGTCCTCTTCGCTTCTATGGCGGTGGATCGCTAATGCGTAGAGGTTTGCCAGACGCTGGATAGCCTCGACGTGACGCTTGGCGTAGTCGGAGAGAGGATTGGCCAGCGCGATCTGACCGATCACCTCACCACCGTATTTCACAGGTACAGAGAGGAACCGGATGAACGGAACGTGCCCGTCCGGCAGTCCAGAGGACTTGGGATGGTTTTGGGAGGAGTTGGTGAAGAAGGACTCCCCGGTGTTGAGCGAGTGGCCCCAAAGCGTTCCGTACTTGCCATTGTCACCGCGCGGGAAGGCGATCCGCTGGTCTTCTGGCCCAGTGACTTTGCAGGCTTCGCCCATCATCGCCGGCAGGGTGTGACCGACATTGTCGCCGGTGCCCCTGTCGATCTCCGAAACGAAGCCGTGCTCACTACCGGTCAAATCCTTAGCGCTGGCGAGGACCTTCTCGGCCACATCCTTAATACTCTGGTCTGAGACGATGAGGCTGTTGGCCAGTTCAGCCAGCGTCTTATTGACGCGAAGCTCCCAATCGAGATTCTCCTCAGCCTGCTTGCGGTCGGTGATGTCGCGTTCAATAGCGATAATGAGAGATGGATCTTCTCCGATATCAAGAAGTTTGGCGGAGACTTCAATTGGAAATATAGTCCCATTCTTCTTT
>SDBS01006878.1_pt1 | contig 11060 bp, 7 predicted proteins | sample 2277091 | NCBI WGS metagenome assembly SDBS01 (sample SAMN10404972, study PRJNA504765) | marine sediment metagenome | isolation source: marine sediment core GS10_PC15, 163 cmbsf | place: Arctic Ocean: Southern Knipovich Ridge | collected 2010 | reverse complement strand
GAAAATGTGTCTATCAAAAGTATTTTCAAAATTGTTCAGGTTGTCGCCTGCATGCTGGAATCCTTGGAGAGACCTCAAAAATAATCAACACCAAATAATCAAAGCCTGGCTTTGATTATTTGGCGTTGATTATTAGAAACGCCAGAGGTAGGAGACCTTAAAGAAGAAACCGCGTTTGGTTTCCATGAACCGGTCGCTTCCAATATAGTCCTGTCCCGTCCACTCCAATTTCTCCATTGCAGAGCCGTACCCGATGTAGAAGACTGTTCCAGGTATATAGGTGAATGAGGCCAGTAAGTCCACGGTCAAGCGTTCGCTAAAACTGTTGTATTCCACGATGGCCCTGAGAAACAGATATTTATTGACCTGAAAAATATTCCGGCTGCGGATAATGGTGTATTCATAGAGTTTAACCTTGTCCGAATCCTGAAAAAAATCCACATAAGAAAGGGACAGAACAAATCTGAGTTTTTCCAGTGGCTGGAACTGGACTCCTCCTCCGAAGCGGCTTCCATACCCTTGAAAAGGATTCTCGGGATCATAAAAAATGGATCCGGTGTGCCGGAAAAAAAAGTTTAAAAATACCTGTTTGGTAATCTGTGATGTTCCCTGAATGCCGATTCCGCTTGTCTCGAACCTCTGTCCTGCAAAAACTTCGTTGGAAAGGATGGCGTCAAAACGGACCTGGGTATTTCTCGGAAGCCAGAAACGGAGTGTTACGAGGTTGAATGTTTCGAACATGTTGTCAACCGTGTCATACAGGTGGAAGCTCCAGTAAAAGGGTTCGATTCTCTGAATAACTTTTGATTTGGGGAAGAACCGGTACATGGCGAAGGCGGACAGCTGTCTCAATCCTGTCCGTGTAATGAATCCAGTATCGACCTGGAAGTTTTTGGAGATGTCCTGATAACCGAGATCCAGGATAAATTTGCGGTTTCCGAACTGATAGTTTAAACCCAGGGCATGCCCGGCATCTGTCCCTTCACTGCCGTCCCTCTGAGTGAAGGAACCAAAAATGTGATAGGAGGCCATAGATGTGCCGGAAAGGCGAAAACGGCCGTCCGAGCCCACCATGCGGTTAAAACCCTCTCCGTATTCCTTTGCGGTGTAAAAACCTCCAAGGTAGGAATCTTCCTTTAGGGCATATTTATAGCGGACAATTGTAAAATCTGGGTGTTCATCAATTTTATCACCCGGCAGGTCATCATTGGCATAGATAGCGGCCAGCGTATTTCTGCGGCCGAGTTTGCCTGACAGCTTGAAGCCGAAACGCGGATCGACGATTCTTCGTGTGTGAACCACCATGGCCAACGGCCCATTTTCGACATTCCCGGCGAATTGGAAGAGTTCATTGCCTTCGAGGAAAAATGGCCGTTTTTCCGGGAAGAATAGAGTATAACGCAGGTTGACATCGACCTGTCCGGCATCGGATTCGACCTGGCTGAAATCCGGATTATAAGCTGCATCCAGTGTCAGGTCGGAAGTGATCCCAACTTTCCCCGTCAGGCTGAAGTCTGTCTGCTTTTCGTCTGTTTTCATCTCCCCGCCATCATGGGATTTTCTCGTGCTGTGGGTGAGAGCCGGGATGATTTCGTAGACTCGGTCGTAATGTAAATCCGAGACGGATATTGCATGAGACTGTTTGAGAAGACTCCCCTTATCGGCAAACATGGGAGGACTTGCGATGGTTTCAGAGCTGCGTGTGATCTTGCGGAAAAAAGACACACGCATGGGAATAGTTTTTCCTCCGGGAAAACGGATGCTTTGTAGTGGAATCTGGCATTCGACAGAAAATCCCTCCTCGTCAATCTGGCCTTTACTGTACCAGACCATATCAAATGATACTTCCGCGTTACCATCAGCATCGATCATGCCGTCACCCTGGATTCCCAGGGGATTTAAAAAAAACCCGAATCCCTCCTGCATGATGCCGAATGTATCAAGCATGATGGCAATGTAGTCATCCTGAAGCATGCCGTCCCGGCTGCTGACTGAAGATTTGATTTTTTTAGGTTCCGTGTCAAAGCAGCGAATGGCAAAATAGAAATTTTCCGAATCATAGGTCATATAGGCGACAGTCTTCTGGCTTGGTTCTTTGCCGTAATCCGGACTGATGGTTTTAAAGTTGTCAAACATCAGGGCTTCCGACCATGTCGATTCGTCAATCTTTCCATCGATGACAGGAGGATTTTCCGTTCGGGGAACGATCAGTGTGTCCTCTCCGAAAAGAGATGCTGATGATAGTAAAACGAGAATTATTGCAGCTGCAGTTTGAATTTTGTTCATTTATATTCCTTTTTCTAATATAAAATGGGGAGTAATGTTGTATGAATTACATGTTGTCAACATAGTATATACGATATCTTTATGGGGAAAGTTGTCGGTTATGAAAAAAAAATCAAATTTCCGCAAAAAATATGGTTGACTCGGGAGGAACTCTGAAGAAGCCGCTTATGGTTATAGATTCCGAGAGTTTTATTTTATGGTATATGTGCTTTTTCTGCGGGGAGGCATTGTGAAGGCATTGATCTGGCTTTCGTTTCCGTCTTTTCCTACGGCACACACACCAAAAACAGATTCGTCAATTGTGACTTTCTCCAAGGTGTATTCAGAAACATTTCCAACAAAAACTTCATTTTCCCAAAAGGGAGCCGTGGTTTTTCTCCAGTAGACCTTGTATCCTTCCAGGTTGCCGGAAGAAACAGGATTCCATCGCAGCAGAGCGGAATAGCCGTCCTTTCCTCTCCCCAAAAGAGCACGTCCTCTTTCGCTTGTGATGCCGGGAGAGGGAGGAGCGGAGGCCAGGGAAGCCAGGATGGAGGCCACGATGCGGATGTTCCGTGTGCAGTAATCCAGGTCCATGTTGTCCAGAGTGTCCTGGGTTGTGTGCTGGCGGGAATAGTTTTCGTTGGCTTCCATCATACGGATACCGGGCCAGCCTTCGAGAACAAAAGGCGTGTGATCGCCACCCCGTCCGAAACGGTCCGCCCTGAAGATACAGTCGATCTCGGCGGAAGGGAAGTACTTCTCTCCGATTTTTTTTGCATACCGGGCCAGCTGTCTGGAGGAGGAATCTGCAGGTCCCGCCGAGAAAACACGTATGCGTTTATTGTCGATAAAACCGCTTCCCCCTTCGATATTTCCAATCATATCCAGAGTTATCACACCATCGAGGGGTTTTCCCTCTTCTTTTAACCTTGCGGCCATCAGTGTGCTGCCGACAAGCCCCACTTCCTCACCGGCGAATGCGACAAAGTAAATCGTTGCATCAAATTCATAACGGCTGAAGGTGCGTGCCAACTCTATAAGGGCCGCCACGCCCGAACTGTCATCATTGACACCTGTGGCGGGATTATCATTACTATCCCTGGGGAACTGGTCGTCTGTTTTTCGTGCGTATGAATCGTAATGCGCATTGACAAGAAATATTCGTTCCTTGTCACCCGTGAGCCGTCCGGGAAGAACGGCAACGACGTTGCGCATGGTCACGTCCCGGTTGATCCGTCTTTGAGGAGGAAGTTCGTAGGTGTCAAAAAACACTTTGAGTTTAGGACTGGAACTAGAAAATTTTTCATGGATCCAATCGGCAGACGCTTTTATCCCGAATCCTTCTCTGTCCGAGGAGAACACATGACGCGTTTGGAAAGATTCCAGTTTTTTGAGGATGATTTCAACATTTTCTTTAGAGATGTCGCTGATAATGTTTTCGATGTCTGTGGGCGGGATGGCACTCGCCGTCTGCATCAAGAGAATCACCATACAAAACAATAGAGTCAGCGAGAGTTTGTTTTTCATGATTCCTCCTCTTTTCTTTTAGTGTTTAGGTAAACACCATATTATGGCAAAAGTGTGTCATTTCTCAAGCCCAATTTCTCTTTTTTTGAAAGATCCTCATTTCCGTGATTTTAAGAATGAGTTCTGTAAAGTGACTAGAAATCACGCTTCGTTTTCCCCAGCGAGGAAAACTTGCTCGATTTCCGTCCTCGCTCTCCTCCAGGGAAGGAACCATGCCCGCTCGTCCTCCAAACGGATTTCTCAATCATCTTCCCAGAACTCTAAATAAATCACGGAAATGAGGATGCTCATTCTTGGATTGATTGACTCTCTCCAGGGAGTATGGTACGTTTTCAGCACTTTTTATGAATGAGGTTTTTATAATGAAGATTAGAGTTTTTTTGATCGTATTCGTTTTTTTAAGTGTGACAAGTTCATTTTTCGTCCAGGCTCAAGAGGCAAGAAGCCCGCTACTGGACTCATGGGAGCAGTATCTCAAGCTCAAAAAGGAATCCACATTCGGATTGAAATGGATACCTCTCGGCCCTGTGATGAATTCCGCCAGAGTAGAGGCTGTCCAGTGTGATCCGACTAATCCTGGGACGATGTACGTAGCTTTTGGTTCGGGAAACCTCTGGAAGACCATCAACAACGGTTTGACATGGAAACCCCTATTTGAAAACCAGTCGGCTCTGGGAATTGGAGATATCGCTCTGGCTCCATCCAATCCTGATGTGATCTGGCTTGGTTCCGGGGAAAGTCTCAAAAAGGCGAGGAATTTCACCATGCCGGGAACCGGCGTGTTTCGTTCCGAAAATGGGGGAGAGACCTGGACAAACACCGGCCTGCATGATTCCTTCCATATCGGAGAGATTGCCGTACATCCCCAAAATCCTGATATCGTTTTTGTTGCGGTTCTGGGACATTTTTGGTCCACCAACAGAAATCGAGGTCTTTATCGGACCATGGACGGAGGGAAAACGTGGGAACACGTCCTCTTTGTGAACGAACGAACAGGGGCTATCGATGTGGTTATCGCCCCATCCGATCCCGAAGTGATCTATGTCTCCATGTGGGAGAATAACCCGACAACTTTTGGACCGGAGAGTGGCATCTATAAAAGTTTAAATGGTGGACAATCCTTCTCACGGCTGAAAGGCGGCCTACCGGACGGTCCAAGGACGGGCCGGATCGGTCTGGCGGTCTCATGGTCGAATCCGGATAAGGTTTATGCTTTAGTCGATAATTTTAACAAGGACAACAGGATATATGCTGAAGTTTATCGCACTCTGGATGGAGGGACAACCTGGAAGAGGACCCATGAGGATGAACTCCAAATATTTTCACGCCTCGGGTGGTATTTTGCCGACTGTTATGTCAATCCCCAGGATGACGAAGAATTCTATGCGTTGGGTGTCAGGATGGCACACTCTTCTGACGGAGGAAAAACTTTTGACCTGGTTGCCGGGGATGTCTTTCATCTTTTTCCCAACCGGGCCGAACCACTTCATCTCGATCACTGTGAGATGTGGATCAATCCCCAAAATCCCGATCACCTGGTCCTCGGCAACGACGGCGGGTTATATGTCAGCATGGACAATGGGAAATCCTGGCTCCATCACAATAATATCCCGACCGGAGAGTTTTATGATATCTCCGTCGATAACCGGGACCCTTATTATGTCTATGGGGGGACACAGGATGATGCCTCTGTATTCGGTCCGGCTAAAGAGTGGAATCCCAAATATGCGGACGGATGGAAATATGTCTGGCTCGATTCCTGGGCCGGAGGGGATGGTTGTTTTACGTTTCCTGATCCTGAAGATCCAAATACCGTCTATTTTTCGTCACAGAACGGAGGAGCGAAAAGGAAAGACATGAAATCGGGACGTTCCAGGTCTATACGTCCCAGGCTTCCAAAAGGCCATTCCGGCAGCCTGGCTTTCACATTTATCACTCCTTATTTTATCTCGCCGCATAACCATCTCACTCTCTATCACGCCGGAAATTATGTGTTTAAAAGTCAGAACCGGGGAGATACATGGATACTCATAAGCCCTGATCTGGCCGTATCTGCGGATGAGGAGAAAAAATCAACTGCGACCGGCGCAATTGCCGAGTCACCTCTTAAGCCGGGGCTTCTTTATGCCGGAACGGATAAAGGTGCTTTCTGGATGACGAAAAATGATGGGCAGGAATGGACAGAATATTCCAATGGGCTTCCGGACAGATACATCCGGAGTATCTGCCCCTCCCGTTTCCGCGAATCCCGGGTTTACACGGCTGTCCCGGGTATCAATGACGACGATCTGAAGAATTATTTATTTGTATCGGAGGATTACGGTCAAAACTGGATGTCCATCTCTTCCAATCTTCCCGATGAGACCGCCTATGTCATTCTTGAAGATCCGGCGAATGAAAATATTCTCTATGCCGGTCTGTACCGGGGTGTTTATGTGTCTGTGGATAGAGGGAAAAGCTGGTCTCTGCTGGGTCCGGGAATGGCCGCCACGGCCATCTCCGATCTTGTCATTCAGGAAAGAGAGATGGATCTTGTTGTGGGGACTCACGGCAGGGGGATTTACAAGATGAATATCAAGCCCATTCAAAGAGCCTTTAAAAACGGTGTCCCCAACAGTCCGGTTTTGTTTGAAACACCGGTGGCGCGCAGATCCTGGATCAATGACTCTCATCGGGATTTCAGGTCCAGCACAGCGGAAAAAGTCCCAATCACTTTTTATCTGACTCAAGATGCCGAAGTGACCATCAATGTGATAGATAAGAAAGAGGCTGTTGTGTGGTCAAAAAAACTCAATGCCGCCAAAGGATTTAATCAGATTCGCTGGGATCTTGTCACAAAAAAGGTGGACAGCCCGGAAGCCTATTTTTTCCGCTATCTCGAATATATCGAACCTGGATCTTACGAGATCCAAGTGAAAGGCGAAGGAATAAATTTAAAAGGCTTGCTCACCGTCATTGACCGCCAATCTCCGGATTATGAAAGACCGTAAAAGTAAAAAAACTTGAATCCTCGAATCCTTATGATCCTGATAATCCTTTGCATAAACTGCATCAACTAATCGGGAGAAGAACCAAGAAATTCACTTATCGTTGAGGGAAGCGGAGGGGATGGACATCCATCCGGTTTTTCCCTGATATGTTCTGACAAGCCAGTATCCTTCATACGAGCCAAGAACAGCAAATATGTCTCCAGTTTCCAAAACCTCTTTGGCTGGAGCATTCAAAAAGGGTGTTTCTCGAACTTCCTGGTTTGCAAAGGCTTCAAGATTTTCGAGAGATTCGTCGATAGGTTCTAGGCTGTCTTCATAAACAAAACCGGATATTCCGTCCGGGAGAAGGACGCGGTACCATCTGAAAATGGCCGCCTGAATTTTCATAGGGGAGTATTGGTTAAGAGACCTAATCCGGCCAGAGCGCCCGCTAGCTGAAACTCTTAGAGAGACGTCCGATTCTTTGGACCTGGCCCAGCGGCCCAGCATTTCGAGGTTGGCCGAAACACCAATGGGAGTATCCTCGATTTTTGTTATATATGGGGCGGGATCTACGGGGCCGCTTCCCCGGGCGTAGATGCCAAAATGGAGGTGAGGAGGAGTCGTTTGCGCATTGCCTGTGTTTCCGATAGTCCCGATTGTCTGTCCGGCTTTCACCTGCATGTTTAGTTCCACGTCCTGGGTTTGCAGGTGGGCAAAGTATAGGGTGATGGAGCGTTTAGAATCGAACAGCCAAATGACATTTCCACCAAGATCATTTTCTCCCACACGCCGGACCTGAGCATCCGATGGGGCCAGAACAGGAGTGTGTCGTCTCGCGAATATATCGACTCCATTGTGCACTCTCCGTCCTGCATCACGGGATACTCCGAACACGCTTAATATGGCGCTGCTGGTTTTTCCGGAAACGGGGAAATCCAGCGATGCGTCTTTCCACAGCGTGACTTTGTATCGGCCTCCCCGAAGGAGTTCGGGCTGCAGTCGGATAATGTACTGGGCGTCCCGCCGGGACTCATAGACAAGACGTTTTTCTGTTTCGTTGGCGCTGGCCACGAGAAGCCAGTCCTTCTCTGATTCTCCGCGTACGCGGAAGCAGTCAATGAAAAGACGTGAAGGGTTTGCACTTTTGACCGAAACTACCAGTTCAATCCTCTGGCCTCTTTTGACATCAAAGCGGTAGGCCACAGCTAAGGTCTCGTTAGGGGAGACATAGAAGACTTCTTCATGAGGAAGAGTGATATCGATAGGTTTTTTGAGGGCCTCTTCTGCGGAAAAGATCCAGTCCCGGCCTAGTGCCGAATCCGCAAGGTTGGCCTCCCGGAGAGAGTGAAGATAAGCATCATGAGCATGGGTGGGCTTGTAGGGTTCCGGTACTTTTTCCTGCTTGCAGTCAGGAATTATAAGGAGGAGTGACAGAATTAAGTAGAAAATAGAGTGTTTTTTTTTCATGAACGATTGTTCCTGACCTTTTTATTCTAGCCGCTCCTCTATTCACCGAAGTGAAGCTTTAGTAAAAACATGCTCGGGGATCACGGCATTAAACTCTATGGACTCCAGGATGAACTCTGTGCCTTTGCCTCCCTTGAGGACATCTTTAAAAACCATGTGGGAGGGAATCCACCGGTTCTGGATGCGTTTGACTTCCTTAACTTCGAAGATCTTGAGCAGCTTACCGCTTCGGGCAAAACGTTCTTCTTTCAGTGAGACATACCTTTCCTTGTCCACCCATATTTTCCGGGAGTGGTAGGAGATGTCTTCGACTTTAGCTGTCAGTTCCAGCACCCAACAGAGGCGGTCGAGAAAGGTCTCTTCTTCGATGACGTTGGCATCATAGAGATTGAGAAGCTCGGGGTCTTCCATCATGTCTTCATAGGACAGATCCGACCCCATAACGGACTGCCGCATCATGTGTCCCGAGATTTTGATGGTCCTGTCTGTCGAGGGGATATAAATCCACAGTTGATCTTCGAGTTTGAGCATCTTCGTTCCTTTTTCTCGAGCAGGAGCTAGGTATTCGGTAAAAGATTTTTCTTCTCCCATCATCCATGATTTTGATTTCATGGAGCGGCTGCCCCGCTTTCCGTGTATGATCATTTCAGCTATTGAAATTTTATTGTCAGATCCGATGTTGGCGTCCACTCGTTTGAGTATTTCTTCGCCTGTAGGCGGAACTTGTGCCGTCCCTAAAACAGACAGCAGGATTAATATAAAGAGTAGATTTACTGCTTTTTTCATACTTCAAGCTCCTTCATCAATTGAGCGGTCTTGCGTTTGTAAATTCCGATGCCGGCAATGGAGGCCCCGAGGACATTGGCCAAAAGACCGGGGATAAAACCAATAACATACGAGGAGGGTGTGATTTTAGCTCTGATGACGTCATTTATAAGTATAGTCGAGCTCTGCATCATCTGAGATATGTTAAAACCTTTCTCCTGAAGCCAGAAGGCTATCACCAGTGCGAGTGCTGTGCCTAAAACCGTTCCGATACAACCCAGAATCAGAGATTCGGTGATCATGGAGCGGTAGAGGTGGCCTTTGCTTTCTCCCATGGCCAGACGGACCCCGATTTCCCCATACCGTCTAAGGCTGCCAATAAGTCCCGCATTCCAGAGAACTATGGACATGATAATGACAAAAACAGTGACCATGACCGGCATATAGAGACTGATCATACTCATCATCTCAATCATCCCACCCTGTTGGGTGAGGGACTTCATCACCGGCGCAAATTCATCTTTTTCGCTCTCATATTTGGCGTTGAAATTCAGGGCGGTTTGACCGGCCTCTTCTTCCCTGTAGATAAAATCATCGAAAAAGCCAAGGATCTCGCCTGCCGCATCTTCCATATCCAAGGCTGTTTGGATATCTTTCACATCGGCCACCATCGCCCCGCGGTCGAGGGCCGATATTCCGAAGCGGACGGTCCCTACCGCAGTGAAATTAGCGACGGCCATACTGCCGTACATGGTCGAACCGATGAGTGTGACAGTTTCGTCAATGGAAATTCCCAGACTGGTGGCAAATTCATCGCTGATGAGAATCTCGCCCGGTTTTGCGGGCGCTTTCCCTCGGACAATGGAGTCCTCTATTCCTAATAGTTCCCAATCCAGGCTGTCTTTTGTGAAAAGATCCAGGGCTAAACCGATCAACGGGCCCTGGGCACGTGTTTCTCCATTCTCATCCGGAACATCTAGCAGTCCGCCGAAACGGATTCTTTTTGTCCAGACAAATCCAGGGTAGTCTTGCTGGAGTTCGCTCATCAACTTCCCGACACCGATGTAGGCCAAATCATTGGGCAGCTGGTCGGAATTTTCGGCGTAAGCACGGGACATGATTTTTACATGCCCACCGTCAAATTTGGCGCCTGTATCGATAAACATATTGATCGCCCCGTCCATGTAGCAGTAAAACAGAACGGTGAGAAAAACCCCACTCGCGACAACAAGGATGGGGAACAAACTCCTGGAGCGATCACGAAGAATGCCTTTGAAAATGAATTTGATCATGTCATTTTCCCCCTCAACGCATCTGTAGGTTTCAATTTAGCGATTTTTCGTGTCGGCATGAAGCTGACGATCGTTGTCACCACAAGGATTAAAATCGTGGTGCCGATGACCAACCCTGTACCGTAGACGGGCAAGAGCACTTCACCGAGGGCAATTCCGTAGTCGTCGACAGCCTCAGGCATCGCCATTCCATTTTTGGCCGACCAGAGAAGCAGCGGTATGCCGTAAATGGCGGCCACCACGGCAGCCAAAACGGAATGCATGGCCCCTTCCAGAGTAAAAAGCCGAATGAGCTTGCCTCTTGTCATACCCATGGCCATCAGTGTCCCCATTTCTTTTCTCCGCCTGAATATGGAGAGGACCTGGGTGTTGAAAATGGCCAGCATAGCCAATGACAACAGGATAATGTAAATGATGGATCCGCCGACCTTCTTGGTCTTGACCAGGTAGTTTATGTCTTTGAGCAAAAAGTCCATGTCTTTATGAATCCAACCGGACGCTTGGGGGAATTCTTCGGTGTCCTGAGAGAGAATGACCAGGCTGGCTTCATTTTCCATCCGTGTCAGCAACTGCAGTTTATCCAGAGGAACCCAAATCTGGGCCTGGTCGACAGTCGGGACCATGGTCTTCATAATCTGTACGATCTTGACATCCCGGGCATCGAATGTTCCTTTTGCATCCCGCCAACGCACGGTGACCGAGTCCCCGACTTCGAGTCCTGTGTTTTTGGCCATTCGGGTGCCGATCAAAGCCGGCAGTTCCTCTCCTT
>SDBS01006877.1_pt1 | contig 11061 bp, 7 predicted proteins | sample 2277091 | NCBI WGS metagenome assembly SDBS01 (sample SAMN10404972, study PRJNA504765) | marine sediment metagenome | isolation source: marine sediment core GS10_PC15, 163 cmbsf | place: Arctic Ocean: Southern Knipovich Ridge | collected 2010 | reverse complement strand
TGGAGACTTGAGTAAAAACTTTGTATATTTCCCTGTATAGAGTTGTATATTTCCTGAATTTTTGTCTTTTTCGTCTCTGAAAATGTAGAAAATATTTTCTCTGCAAGATCAAAACGATATTGGTAGATTTTAAGTTCAGCCAGAGTTTTTGACAACTCTGTAGTTTTACTTCTAGTTTGCTCAATCAAACGGACTATATCTAATACTTTTTTCTCATCTTCTGTAAGTCCGATGGTATCGAGTACTTGACTACATTTTGTTGATATAGAGGTCCATACTCCATTTATTTCATTCTTTTGTTTGTCGAAAACTTGAACTGGTATTACATCTTTCAGGTTTTTTGCAGAAGTGATATGAGGTACAAATTCTTTCAGAAAAGCGATTTTTTCAATAAGCTTGCTTTTCTCATCAGCCAGTTCGGGAAACGACTCGATTTTTGAGATTATAGCGTCAACTTTATCTGCTATTTGGTTTAACTTATTTTTAAGTGGAACGTACATTGTCCTAATTTCTGATGCCTTCTCAGAAAGATTACGTAAAGTTTTGAGACGATTATCAATTTTAGCTAACAATCTTCCTCTATCAATTTTATGCTCGCATAATGGGCATATATCCATCTCTTCTTCTTCTATAACCTTTCGACCGGACTCAAGTAGATCAGCAACAGATAGGTCTAATCTAATATCTTCTTGCAAAAGGTGTTTTACTTTATTATTGAAATCGTTAAGTTCGCCAATAACCTCCAGAGCTATAAGTTCAGTTTTTGTTGTTTCCAATACTTCATTAAACACTCCAATTCTATCTATACTTTCAGCCTTCTTTACTGTTTTTAGCATTTCTTCAGCATGTTTATCAACGTGCTGATGGGATTTGATTAACGTCAGATCAGCTTCTTGAAGCATTTCATTTAACGCTGGTAAAACGTCTTCAACTTTTGTAATATCCTTTCCTATGATTGTAGACAGATCGCTGGTTAGCCCATCAATCTTATCTTCCTTAGAATCTATCTCGCCTTTCAAATTATCACGAACTCGCATCATTTCAAGTTCTATTGCATCTAATGGCTCGATACCAATTATGCTTCCTATTGCTCTAAAACGATCTGCAGGGTTACTCATAATAAATGTAAGAATTTGCGACCTCCGTAAGATGAATGCCCCCTTTTGAGTTATTTGAAAATAGTCTTTAAATTGCTCTGGTGGTAAAGATGAGGATTCAAAAGTTCTATTTAGAGATACACTACCCGGATTAAAAATTAGCTCAACATTCACATCATTAGCTTCGAAATTTACATGTGGGCCATGCCGTTGTAAAGATAACCCTCTTGTCCCTTCTAAATGAAATATCTTACCAGTAAAGAAAAATTCAATGGCCTCAACTATTGAGCTTTTACCCGTTCCATTTTCTCCCCGTAGTAAAAGATTCTTACCATCAAGTTGTAATTCTAAATCTGGGATGCCTCTAAAAGCATGAATATTAATCGTTTTGATTTTTACTACCATTTCCACTCCCTCCTTTTACCACTTCAAGGATTTTCTCTTGTGATATAATCTCACCACTTTCGCAGAGTTTTTTGAGTTCTTCAACTATTGAGACAGGGAAATTTTCATCATCTTCCAACTTTTTGAAGAAAACCTCAAATATTTCCCCTTGGATTCCCATTCGATCATCACTCCTTTCTGTTTATATTCAAATAAGTCCTTTCTTGTTTAAACCCTTCCTCCATAATTTCGTAAGAAAAGTCAGAGGGACGTTTAGTTTGTCACATTTGAAAAGTTATTTTTATAACGACACTTCATATAACTAATCCCCTACTCAGTTCTCTGATGCATGCACCAGTTTCATGGTATATATCCTTAATTAAGCTAGTTCAATTGGTTAATTGAATTTAATAAATGCTTTATCCTGATTACTTTCGAAGATGCTACTTCTAATAATCCCGCTAAGGATAATATAGTTATTCTCTATATTGTTTTTTACACTTGGGCTTATCGATATTAATCTCCCCTGTTCATAAAGAAAGATAAAATTAAATAAGACAAGCGAAACGTCCAACTGTCTTCTAGAAATTAAATTGAAGCCCAATTACTATATATTTTATCTGGGGGAACATTCAACTTAAAAATACTTATATCATCATATTTTTCAAAAATATCATATTCTATCTTGATATTTGCATAATAATTTTCGTAAAGTTTTAAGAAAAGTTTGTTATTGCTTTCTTTTGTCAGTAATCCAATACAACTAATATATTTCCTACTATTTTTAGTCATTTGGGCTTTACCACCATATTTACGAAGATTTGGGTTATCATTTGTATTTATTTTTATTGCTTCGAAACCATACATCCCAATTTTAATTTCATAATCTGTTAAAGTTGGAGTTATTTCATTTCTGTGGTCAAATAATAATAAAATTGAAGGATATTTATTTTCAGTAAATCTTTTTAATTGATCTTTGCTTGCAATAATTTTATTCCTTACCCGGTTACCAACTTTTGATCCCCCCCAAATAACATATCCCTTCTCATAAAATTCTTTTAAAGCTTTTTCATCTTCTTTATTTGATTCCAAATCTTTAACTTCAGTTATTATTAAGTAATCACCAATAAATAATCTATAATCAGGGGTTCTTACATCTTTCTTTTCTTCAATTTTTTCATATTTTAAATAATGATAATTACAGAAAACCTCAAAATATCTTTCACCATCAGTCATTGTATATTCCTTTCTAATTCTATTGTATATACTTTTGGGCTTCACAATTTCACATTTTTGTCGATTTCTATACTCGATTGGATGATAAAATACTCCTTTATAACGTATTCTTGGTTTCCTTAACATTCTCATTACCCATTCTCGTTTTTTCTCATTTTATCAATATTTTATGAAGTTGTGAAGCCTGACCCACTATCCACTTTTTTTAAAAGGGCAAAGGTATAAGCTCGCAGCGTGTATGCAGTGTTAGATAATGTTTATGCCTTTTTATGTTCCAAAAATAACCCATTGGGCCGTGAGCCCCTTTTCATCAAAGAGAGTCTTTGCGGTCGTAGTATCGTCTTTTGCAAGACGTGCTTCAATTTCACCTGACGGATCAGGATCTTCCCATATTTTATGGTCGAATATCTTCTTGACAAATTGTCTAAAGTAATTGAATTCTTCATCCGGAATGAAACGGTAGAAAAAGAGCATCCTCTGTTTGTCTGTATAATGTTTCAGGTGTGCATTAATTGTATCTCTCAATAGAATAGTCCAAGCCCTTACGGCTCCCGCGCTAAAGATTCTTTCGGCTTTTTTGTGCGCAGCATCAGCACGTTCAGGTGCCCACTTGTCTTCCAGTCCTTCTTCGGCGATAATAGTCATAAGTTTGATTAAGTTGCGCTTTTCGTCCTTTCGAAAATCGGCTTCGGATTCGAATTCATCAGCAACAGGCGGCGAAACCAGCATATGTTGAAAAATAGTCTTTTCTAGACGAGCAAATGTTAAGGGTTGCTTTCGACCTCTGTGCTTCTCTGATAGATACCTTGACAACTTATTTGACCCATCATTTACTATTTCCTTGTACATAGCAAGTGCAATTTCCTTTTTAGCTTGCGCCCGGGTCTTTTGCTTTGCGTGAAAGAGGAAATTATAGAACCCTGATTCCGACTTTTCTCCTTCCGTATCCATATATTCTATCCAGTCCTCTCCAAAGATATCGGCGTATTTCTGCATTAATTCATGAGAATAAAATGACATTTGTCTGTATGGCCCGTGGGCATCAAGATTTGTTTCCTTTAGTAATCTCTTATCTGGGGTAATGTAAATTTTACATTCGATCATTGAACGGCCAGCCCAAATTTGAGCCGCTGCTTTATGCTGTCCGTCAAATAGAAAAAGACTACCATTTTCATCTATTCTACAAATTGAGGGGGATATCTGTGTGTTAATTTGAAAGTGCCGATATAACTTCCATAAATTTGGTTCTCTTAGAGGCCTGGGCTGTAACTCCCTGTCATTTCCGATGTATTCAACTGGTAATGTTCCGTAGAAGTATTTCCAATTGGTTGTTGGGCATGCGTAAAGTGGAAAGTCATGTCTGGAATCCTTATAATAGAGGATGATACGCCCTTCTTTGATTTCGTAGTTGAGTCGTTCTCCACAATGTCTCTTTTTATAACGAATTAAATCGTCGAGAAATTTTAGCTCCCCACCTTCGAAGAATGCTGCAAGTTTTATCTTGTCACGATACTCTTGAAGACTCATTGTACCAATTGTACGATGGTGACGTTTGCAAACGGGAGCAATATTGTCTAAACTAGTAGGGCCTCCTGAGGAAAATGGTTTAATGTGATGAAATTCGATAATCTCATCCTCAGGAATAGGTTCCCCGTCAACAAAGCACCTTCGCCCATGTTGATCGAGAACTTTTTGTTTTTCCGTTTCTGAGAGTTGTCTTTTTTCAGCCATTTTTTTCCTCCTTTTCATTTTTTCATATTTCATTATCGTATGTAAGTATGGTTACTTCTTGAAATATGACATATTAATTTAGACTTAACATTTTTTAATCATTCTTTGTATAATGCAAAGAATAGTATATAGCATTATACCGGCGGTTATTAAACCATCTGGTGGAGTGACTTGTTAATTGTTCTTTTTTAATTTCTTATTTCTCTGCCTTTCCAATTTATTATCATTTTTTTCGAGCCATTTTTCCAATTGTTCAAAACGTTTTTTCCACTCATTATTGTATTCTTCTTCGAAAGTTTGGAGGCATTTCTTGATCACCAACTCATGTTGGTTTCCATATTGTTCTTCCCAATATATTCCAAACTCCGTTTCATATTTTTGCTGATTAGTATTAGTATATCCATCGCAAACTCCACGGTAATTTGGATGAGCTATTTCGCTAAGATCGTCATATGTTTTTTTTATTCCTGGATATTTACTTTCGCTATCTTCTATCAATTTCATAACATTTACGGGGTCAGGCAATTTATCTGTATTTTTTGCTCCGAATAACAATCTTGTAGTAATGTTATCAAAATCATCGAAACTCATTTTTCCTTCAACGACAAACTGCATTTTTTTATTCATATATATTAATAAGCACACTGTTTCTAAAGCGGATCTGGTTAATATTAGCGAACCTATTATCATACCATTGACTCCAATATCGTACGCTTGAGTCAGAATATCGACAAATCGCCAAAATATAGCTTCTCTTAGCACAATAAGTCTATATGTCAATTTCCATTTGTGGGCTATTTTTGAACGTGAAAGTAATGACGCTAAATCAATTTTCTTTGATAATGATTTCTTATAATTTTGTAACGTTTTTTCAATATCGATCTTTTGCATTTAACAATAAAACTCAGTGGTAGATAGACTGCAGACCTAGGTGTGCGTTGCAGTACTATCTCGAGCATTCCTTTCTATTAATTTTCCTGATTCTGGATCAACTTTATATTTTTGTCTTGTAATCTCGTAAGAAACATTAAATCCATTGTAAATAATTCTTATTACATGGTTGATTAGACGATCATTTTCGTCACCAAATTCTTTACCGTTTGGATTTTTTATTGCGTATTTTACCAACTCCTTCCCCCAGTTGCCTCCCTTTGTAATTGATAAAAAAAATGGTGATATATCGTGCAAAATTTTAAAAAACTCTTTGGCGGATTTTGCTTTAACTGTATTCTTCTTTAATTCATCAAGCGAATGGTTTTTTAATCCTTTTTTCACTGCCAATTGAAAGGCAATTTCTGTTAATTCATCTATTTTAAAATTTTGAAATTCAAAGTCGGGTTTAGAAACAAAAAACATACCACAAATTTCATTTAATTCTGCGGCTTTCCGTACAGCCCGATAATTTTCAGAAACATCACCATCAAGTAAAATAAGACTAAATATTTTAGATTTTATATCATTTCTTAGGCTTTCTCTAAAAGAAACACCTTTTCCTTGTTTTTCTTTAAACTGGCCACGGAGGTTTATTGTTAAAACCGAACTATTTGTCGAAAACTCCGAATTCAATACTTCAAATTCAGTATTACCTTCAACATAAACATTGATTCTAATTCCATAATCTAGCCCAAATCTTCTTAGAAATTGATTTATAACAGTCCTGTCCCCATCTAGTACTCTTGCACTGCCTTGTAGCAATAATTTAGCATCACGAGATACTACTCCAAACCCACACTCGTCCTCTTCTGGATATTTTTTTTCAAAAGCATTTTCAAGATTGCGTCTTAAGCATTCCGCCATTACAAGAAATAGAATTGCCGAAGAAATATGTCCCTTTAATTTCTTTCTTTCATTTGATTTCATCAACCGAATGATTAAATGAAGATATTTATTAGGATCCTTTAATTCGGCAAATTCACATATTTCTCTACGATAATATTCTATATGCGCTTCACCAATTGTTTGGAATAATTTTTTCACCTTCTCTCGAAGAATGCCTAACCTATAAAGAATAGACTCAAAACTATCAGAAATGTCCCAAGTTACTTCATTGAAAATTATATTATGAACTCCTGGCTCAGATATAACTGCAAGAGATGTTACATAATTCCAGTACTTAAATAACAATGGTATTTCTTTCTTGGAAGACCAGTCATTAAATCTGTTAATGTACCAAGTAATTAACTCATCAAAGCCTTTAGAGCGCAATAATATTTGTATTGAAGAAAAATTACAAAATTTTAAACTATTGTATATTTGATAAAGTACGTAGCAACGAAATGGGTGAAACATGGGAACTATCTCAGAATGTATTCTTTCTAAATTAGATATAGTATTAGAATAACCACTAGCTTTTTCAGGCAATTCCCTTTCATCTAAATAAAGAAATATATCATCTTTTTTTTCAGCAAAAATAATTCCCTCAATATTAATTTCTTTATATGAGTAAACTATATCAGCATTTAGAAATCCCAGTTGCCAAAGATTTTCTATGTTTTCTTTTGAAAAATCAGAGCTTTTATTTTCATTTGTTAGTTTAGACAAACCTTGCGAATTGAGTAATTTATATTGTCTACAAAGTTTTAATTCAATAAAAACATTAAGTTTATTAATTTCATGAATTAATCCCTCATCTAAGTAATGGGCTTCTCTTTTCATTTTTTTGTCAATACCCCATATTATAAATTAATCTCTTCTAATTATTTTTCCACAAACAAGCATATAATTTTTAAAATTTTAAAAATATATTCTTGCTTCTAGGAAGATATGAATCTTATCAAAAAACTATACTCTAACATGTTGGAACAATAAATGGTATTTTAGAATTTTCATTAGGAAAAAACTTAATTTTATACTTCTTGCTGTTTGTTGGATTAATATCGATAAATAAGCTGCCTCCAACATTTTCATAATCACTATTTGAAAAATAACCCTTTTCATTATTATATTGTCCAGTTTCTTCATATAATGCAATATCAATAGGTATTTTAGTTGGAAAATCAAGAATGCTTACAAATAAATCATCTTGTATTATCACTAAATTCTTGCAATTGCTTAGAAACTTTGGATAAGCTTTCTTAATTGCGTATCGAATATTCTTCCAATGAGCAAATGAACGCCATTCAAGATGTTTATACTTTGACTGATCCTTTCTGCCTTCCAATATTTCTTTTTTTGAAAGCTCTCCCTCCCAACCAGGACTTTTCACTTCGCAAAATATTTCATCTGACTTTCCTTTTATAACAAAATCAACATTTTTATTATTTTTAGTTGGTACTTCCCAACCAATTACTACAAAATTAAGTTCATTATCTAAAAGATAAGCAGAAGAAATTTCAGCAAGTGCTTCATCTCTTTTGCTATTATTCATCTTGGTTAATCGAGGGATAAATCTTTTTAGTTCTCCTTTATTTTTAATAAAAACTAGCCATTTATTTATTTCTTTCTTCCAATTATCATTTACTATATCGCTATTACCTAATATTTTATTAAATAACATAAAATCTATCCTCATATTATAGTTTCTAATACATACAAATCTAGTTATTTCTTTTTCAATCTTTAAAAAATCTAATTAATATAGACTGGTCAAAATAATATTAGACTACTTAAAGTCCTTTTGGGCAAATTAATACTTCAGCTTCTCCTTTGTGTTTTTCATTGATATCTTTTTCAAGACCTATTGGATTTTGAATTAAATTCTCTGGGTCATAAACAAAACAAAATAAATATTCACAACCGGGATGAGATTTTTTGTATCGTTCAATGTCTACAAAAAGTTGGTCAGCAATTTGCTTTCCTTTTAGCCCTTCTCTTGTTTTTTTTACTTCAATCACTATTTTTTCGTTTTTTATTAGAAAATCCATACGAGAGGATCCTCCAGCGTAACTTGGTGTCCATTCTTCAGGTCTTATATCATCATAAAATATTTTAAGTAAAGCATGTAATAAATCTTGAACATCATACTCATCTTCAATAATTATAGTATTTCTATTTTCACGCCGGTAGTCTCTTAATTGTTTAGCAACTAAGTGGAATCGTAAACAGATTTTCCGAACTATATTTATAGAAGAGATTACTCCCGGCTGACTTAAAGTTTTTTGATTTGTTTTATTTTGCAATAAAGATTTTTCCCAGAACTCAGGGTTTTCTTCAATATCAACTTTCAAAGTTTTTAAGAAAGCAATTTTTTCATTTAATTCTCTACAATTATTTCCATACCAATCATTTCTTTCTTTGTTGATAGAAACACGACTAAATTTTATTTTTTCTTTTGTGCTAAAATTATCATTAAGAATTTTTGCTACACGCTCTTCCCATCTTTCGATTTTTAGGCGATCAGAATCAATGTCACCCCTTGCAAGTTCTTGAATAGATTTTATCTTATCCATTCCCTTCTTTATAGATATTCCTTGGTTAATCAAGGAATCAAGCATCTTAAGAATTTGTTCCAAAAGTACTTCCTCCTTCAGTCGTACAGGACTTCACTATAATTGCATTATTCATTCTTTGGGTTATTGTTATTAATTAAAAATTATAATGCTATAACTTACATCCCCGTGACAGATTTGCAATAAGGGATGTCATAGAATACGGGCTGACTCTTGAAATATAATATTTATGTTTTTTTATGAAAATCCTCTACAATTTCTATTTCCTCATCGGTTAAGGCATATAATTTGTAAACCATCTGGTCAATTTGATTTTCATATTTTTTCATTTTAGTTTTTTTAAGGCTATCTTCGGGATAATCTTCGGATTTAGCAATGGCAAAAATTTCATTGACGAGATTGATGAATAGTTTTTGTTCTTGAACTGTTGCTTTCTTAATTGGAATATTTATCAACGGTTCTTTATCTATCTGATAAATATTCCCCTGTCTTTTTCCCTTGTAAAACAACCAAAATTCAACTAACTTTGAATTTAATAAGGCAATAAGATATTTTAAAGCAACTACATTAGTTTTAATAACATAATATTCAGCAAGAACATAACAATCATAATCTGTATAGGTGAATATAGGCTTTTCGCACTTCCTTAAAGACATTATTTTCTCGCCTGTAAAAAACTTCTCTTCTCGACTTCTATGCAAACCGTAAGGTTTGTTATCTGATGTTATTACTTCCTGAAATTTATCCAAGTGTTTTTTAATATTTAAGTATGACTCAATTGCTTTTTTGTTCTTAAATTTTGAACATGTATAAATAATCCAATAAAAGTTTTTACTATTCCCACCACAATATCTACCTAATTCTTTACTTGTATAAACGGGTTTTAAAAGCTCTCTTTCATTTTCATTTAGATTAAGTCTATTTTTCTCTTCTTTAGTTAACAAAAAAATACCATCGCCAACTTTAAATTGACCAACTAATACCTTTAACATTTTTCTAGAAACAACGCTATGATGCGGATGAATACCATTTGCAACATCATCATTCTTGAGATAAATCACATCTTGGGATTTAATTTTATTCAAAATATTTAAAATCTCCGGCTCCAAAAAAGAAATAAAGCTATCTTTAAAGTCTGAACGATTAAAATTTACATCATATTTTACAAACTTATCATCTAACTTTTTTGTATTTAGAAATATATCAAGAAAAGTATTTGATACTTTATCATCTAATAATTTGGAATACTGGACTGTGTATAATTGATCTTCTTTGTTCTTTTGTAAAAGAAAAACCATAGTTTGAATATCTGCTGCTTCAAATATTTTATAATTTCCAAAATCTATATACTTAATAATTTTACTCTCCTCAATAACTTTATTTCTAAATTTTGAAGCGCCAGCATTGCTTACCCAATTATTTGTGGCAATAAAACATTCAACACCATTTTCATGTAAAAGGTCTAAACTTATACTTCCAAAAAAATACCATAAATCCATTTTCCCTTGATAATATGAACTTCTTCTAAGTCCATTAAAGGCTTTCCGATCAGTGTATTCTTTTATATATGGCGGATTCGCAATCACTATATCAAAACCATCCTTTATTCCAAACATCCATTCTGGATCAAACCATTCACAAGATTCATATGAAAATGGATTCCATTGTGAAAGTTTAACCGTTTGCGAATCTTCACTACCCCAATTCAAACTACACAGAAACATCCCATTTTGTATCTCTAGAAATTCCTTCTCAATTGATATTTTCTCATCTCCATAGCATCTTAGGTATTCTTCTCGTAATTTTTTTAGTTTGGTTATGTTATCAACTGCTTCAAATAGTTCCGGTTGTAATCCTTCTTTAAATGATCCAATAAGAGTACTAGGCAATCCAATAAGGGAATTAGCGCATACAAATTTAAATTCAAGATTGGGCAATGACTCGATCCCTCTATTTGGTTTTGAATCATCAATTCTCTCATCAACAATAAGTGACAAAAAGAATCTTAATTTTGAAATATCAACCGCAATAGGTTGAATGTCCACTCCATAGATTGAACTCTGGATAATACCGAGTTTATGCACGTAATTCCAGTTTGCGTTTTGAAGTTTTGTTGTAATTTCTTTTTTTACTATATTATTATCAATTTTAGAAAGTTTTTTCAATAACCATTTTTTAGATTCAGGATCAATTTTTTGTAAGATTAATAACATTTTCTGAAGAAT
>SDBS01006876.1_pt1 | contig 11061 bp, 5 predicted proteins | sample 2277091 | NCBI WGS metagenome assembly SDBS01 (sample SAMN10404972, study PRJNA504765) | marine sediment metagenome | isolation source: marine sediment core GS10_PC15, 163 cmbsf | place: Arctic Ocean: Southern Knipovich Ridge | collected 2010 | reverse complement strand
ACTTTCATAAAGCTGTTTCCACACTTCTTCTAGAAAAGAGGAAACAAATGGACCCAAAGAAACTAGGTAAAAAGATAAGACTAGGCCGCGTAGAACTCGATCTAACCCAGACTCAACTTGCCGAAAAGATTAACGCCAAGCAAAAAAGCATCTCTCGCTATGAAACCGGTGCGTCATTACCATCTATAAGAACTCTGATCAAAATCGCTAAAGTCCTCAAAAAACCAGCTGGTTATTTCTTAGAGGAGTGAGAGCATGCGCTAGTACTTTCTCTCAAAATAACAGAAGAAAAAGTTATACATTGAAGCTCGAATTAGGGTCGTGATAAACGGAGTAGTTCGGTTATCTTGAGTTAGTGGAATTATGCCGCAGAACTCTCTTGGTTGCAGCAGGTAGAAGGAGGAGGCAGGCATGGGCAGACTGAAAATACTTGCGAACGGGAAGTCTTCAGGGGCCCGAGCGCAGGCACGCGGTAAGTTATTTGAGAAGCTTATGACCGTTGTGCTGCGTCAATGCGGTTACGTCATCGACCGTACCCCAAGCGTTAACTACGCGGGGATGGAAATCGACATCGAAGGAAAAGGTGTTGTAACAAATATTCCGCTCTATGCTGAGTGCAAGTGTTACGAGACGGAAATTGACTCTCCCAAGCTACAAGCATTCTACGGTAAGTACATGGCAATGTGGCTTAGCGAGAAACGGTGCCAAGGTCTCTTCATTGCGCTGCCAGGCGTTAACAGTCACGCTAAGGCATTCTATCGACAGAACTGCGAGGGGAAATCAGAAATCACAGTTCGGTTACTGGAAGAGGAACAAGTGCTCAGAGCCATCTCTCAAACGAGGAGCGTCACAACGGAAGATATGATTTCTGGGGCTATTGATAAGAATATGGGAACGCCAGGCGATTGTGTTTTGCTCTACACCGATAAAGGGTTTTTTTGGGTTCAGTATATCATAGTGCCAGGAGGAGGAATTCCGGACGGCATTGCCCTTTTCGACGGTCTAGGGAAACCACTCTTAGACAGGGCGACGGTCGATTATCTGACACAGCTTTACCCCGAACTCGCCGACTTTGATCAGTTAGCCCTCGGCGGCTCCATCGTCGCACAACCACTAAGTACACCCCAAGACGCCGAAGGAATAGTTGAGGTCAGAGGAAGTTCGGAGTGTTTCGAGTATCAATTCCCTGCAGCGCCTGAGCACTTCGTTGGCAGGCATTCCGTTCTTGAAGATCTCGATTCCTTCGTAGCGAAGGTCATCAAAAAGGAAACCTCGGCGCGGGGCATCGTGTTTGAGGCCAATTCAGGGTGGGGGAAGAGTTCAGTTGTCCTTGCTAGCGTGGCGCGTCTCAACGGGATGGGACATTTTGCCATTGCTATAGACTCCCGTTCTGCATCGTCATCTCGGTTCATTCTACGTGTAGTGGACTATGCTATTCACAAATTTTGGGATTCAGGAACTCTGGCCTGCGAAGAAGATAGACCTAAAGCCATCACCGGTTTTGACGGTGCGATCAAAGCTATCCTCGCTATTAGTCGGGCACTTGAACGTAACGGGAAGATTGTGTTTGTCTTTCTTGATCAATTCGAGTACGTTTTCTTTTTGCGGGATGCACTAAAACGAGTCCGGGATCTATTTTTGAAAGTATGTGATGGTCAAACGAATGTGATTTTTGGCTTTTCATGGAAAACGGATCTTATCGGTTTGACAGATGACTTTCCCTATAAGCTGCGTGATGCTATCAGGAGCTCAAGCGAGCGTGTTATCCTGCATACTTTTTCTGAGGTAGAGACGAATGCTCTTCTGGATAGGCTTGCCGATGAACTGCATACGTCCCTGAGAAAAGACCTTCGATTCTTTCTCTCTGAGTTCTCGCAAGGTTACCCGTGGTTGCTGAAGAAACTTTGCGCACATGTAAGGGCCCAGCGGGGCGCCGGTGTGCCACAATCGGCCATAGCAGAGAGTCTTCTGAATGTTGAAGGGCTTTTCCAGGAGGATTTGCGCGGTTTGTCAGCTGAAGAGCAAGAAATATTACGTCGCATAGCTAAAGCTGCGCCTATTGGTGGTTTGGAACTGGGTGAAGGATCTCGACCTGATTTAGTTCAAAACTTGGTTGACAGCCGGCTGGTGGTGAGAATTGGGGAAAAGTATGATGTTTACTGGGACATCTTCCGCGACTACCTTAACTCTGGTCGCTTGCCTGTCCAAGAGAACTATATCCTTCGTGCGCAAGTGCGAAGTGTACTAAATGCAACCAAACTCCTGACACAAGCAGGCGGTGTCCTCGACGTATCAGGATTTCGGGTGCAAACCGGCCTATCAGAGAAATCATTTTATAATGTAGCAAGAGACATGGGGCTACTTGGACTTGCTAAGGTAGATAATGGCAAGGTGGTGCTGCAAATCAAACTACTCACAGCAGAAGAAGACTTAGAAACTTCATTGCGAGGTCACTTGCGAGATCGTCTTGGTCGTAACCGATTGATCTGGCGCCTTTCAAAGACTCTAGAAGAAAAGGGTACACTGACCATAAATGAAGTGTCCGGAATTCTTAAGGAAGCATGCCCCTATGTTTCAGCCACCACACAAACTTGGTTGACGTACGCCCGTATTATTGTGGGATGGATGGACGCGGGTGATTTGGTTGTTTTGAACAAAAAAAATGGGATACTTACTCGCTATGAGCCCGGAACAGAGATTCGCGAACGTCACCTTTTGCTGGCCAAGCGACGCGGAGTGGCAACTCCACGGATTCAGTACTCACCTGTCGAAGAGGTGGTAGTGAGGCTCGTTAGAGCCGTTCAGAAGGGTGAGAGGGTTGACTGGATTGGCCTCAGGAGAAGCACAATCTTTAAAGCCCTAGCTTCACTTGAGGCCATTGGATTCATCACTAGGAAAGCAACTTCCATAACGATATTGCCGGAGGCGCAAGAATTCGTGGTTGCCCCTGAGAGAAGACCTGCTCTATTTGCAAAAGCAGCTCTGAAAGTAGACTCGTTTGCGACTTTCGTTAACATACTCGAAGCACACAAACGTAGGGGCCTTACAATCGCTGAGCTTGGCGTAGAGCTCAGAAAAAAGCTTGCCATCGGTTGGAAGGATGGGACTGCTGAGACAAATGCGAAGATTATGCTGGACTGGACGCGACATGCAAAACTTGCTCCTGGTGTCTTTGTTATGCTCGGAAAGGGACCAAAAAAAGGCTGGAAAGAGAGGGAGGCGGGGCAAATGAGACTATTTTCAAATGATGAGAAGGGATAAGGTAGATACACATATTGACTAGACAGTAGCAATAGTGCACAGGGCGTAATCTTATATAGCACAGTAGCCTATTGAAGAATCCGCTCTTTCAAAAAGTTTGGAAAAATAGGGACAGCGACCATTATTGGCTGCTGTATGTAGATTTTTGACATGCCACGAATATCAAGAGCTGTAACCAAGGGTTTTCCACATAATTCTAATAGGAATTTGGAGACCATTTTATCTCAAGATTGTCATTTGGTTCGGCAAACAAGGGAGTACTTAAAGAAAGAAGATGATAAGGTGATGGTAGATAAGGCACGGACTAGCACCAGAAGCGGACGTCCTTATGGAAATGATAGTTTCATAAGCAGAATAGACGGGCTGCTTGAGCGACAGCTCAAGGCTTTGCCTTGCGGAAGGCCTCGTAAGAATCAATAAATGGTCGCTGTTCCTATTAACCTATCAAATCAAAGAAGTATGAATAGATGGACTTCATAGAAATGATTAGTTTAGCAAGAGATATTGCCATAATAGCAGCGATGCTTCTGGGCGCTGGGTTGGCAGTGTTCGTGTTTGTACAATTTTCGCCAAAGCTGCAGCTTCGGATTATTCAACGTTGGATGGATGAGACAAAAGGTCTCCTTGCCCTTAAGCTCGAGGTTGAAAACAATTCCAGGATACGTGTGTGTAAGCAAAAGATACAACTCCAGATTCTTGAGCATGAAGTCCCTGTGAATAGTTGCTTATCGGAGTAGGTCCCCTTTGATAAAGAAGCGGTTCTGCCACAGGAACAGCCGAAAGGGTGGCATGACCCTATTGAGATTTTTCAATCCACTAAGTATTTAGATCCCAGAGAGATACTATCTATTGAGAGATTGTGTTATTGTCAGCAGAACTGAATTTTACACGTTGGGCTTCAAGCTAAGGTCAAGCTAGGTTTTTTGGCCATGTGCCTTCTTGGTTTCGTTCTTGGAATGAACAATGGACTTCCTTAATCATTGTAATGCATAGTGCCAAGAAAGCTTACGAGACTTTACCTATGGAGCAAACTGGTAATGCAGCCAGCATCGCCTAATAGAGTGTATCTGGTTTGACCATGCTTCGCCTAAATCCAGCCTGTGGACTGAACTTCAGATACACTCGGAACGTTATGTGAAATAGCCGGGCGTTTAGAAGGTGTGTGACATGCAAAAACCCAAAGCATTCATATCATATAGTTGGAGTAGTCCTCAGCATGAACAATGGGTTATTGATCTTGCAACGGAATTAAGACAAGCTGGTGTTGATGTAATTTTGGATAAATGGGATCTAAAAGAGGGACATGATGCAATTGCTTTTATGGAAAAAATGGTGACTGATCCAAAAATAAAAAAGGTCATTATTGTATCCGACCGTGTTTACGCCCAAAAAGCAGACAGCAGAAAAGGTGGGGTAGGCACCGAGACACAAATAATTTCAAAGGAAATATATGATACAGTTGAACAGGACAAGTTCGTTGTAGTGATTGCCGAGAAGGATGAATATGGGAAAGCTTATTTGCCGACGTATTATAAGTCCAGAATTTATATAGATTTAAGCGAGCCGGATAGCTATACAGATAATTCTGAAAGATTATTACGATGGATTTACAATAGACCTCTGCACAAAAAGCCTGGAATAGGAAAGATGCCATCCTTCTTATCTGAGGGCGAACAAATATCTTTAGGAACCACAGCTAGTTTCAGAAGAGCAATTAATGCAATTAGAGATGGAAAACCATATTCAGCCGGAGCTTTGAATGAATACCTTGAAATTTTTGTTCAAAATTTAGAAAAATTCAGAATTAAAAACCGTAAAGGTGAATTTGATAAAGCCATTATGAAAAATATTGAAGCGTTTCTACCTTATAGAACTGAGGTTATTCAAATTTTTTCAGCCATAGCAAGATATGGTCCCAAAGAAGACTTTATCGAAAGTCTCCATAAATTCTTTGAATCTCTAATTTCGTATATGTTTAGGCCAGAAAGTGTAACTAGTTACCGGAATTGGGACTTTGACAACTTCATATTTATTATTCACGAATTATTTTTATACGCAGTAGCAATCCTTATTAAATTAGAACAATTTCAACAAGCATCAATGCTTTTAAGCCAAAAATACTATGTGCCTGGTAATTCCGACTATGGACGTGATGTTATGGTATCATTTTCTGTTTTTAGGCAGTATATGGAGTCCCTGGAACATAGAAATAAGAGACTGAAGCTACGTCGTTTGTCTTTAAGAGCTAATTTACTCAAGGAAAGGTGCCAAGCAACAGGAATAGATTTTAAATACTTAATGCAAGCAGATTTTGTTCTCTTTATAAGGGATGAACTTGATGCCGAAGACTCATTTGTTAGATGGTGGCCAGAAACTCTACTCTGGCTCGGTCATTTCCCTGGTCCATTTGAAATATTTGCACGAGCTGAATCTAAGCGGTATTTCGAAAAGATAAAGTGTTTATTTGACCTTGGAAGGCCAGATGACCTTAATCCACTTTTGGAAGAATATAGACAAGGCAAAAGAAAGTTGCCTGGCTGGGAACGCCATTCCTTGAACCCTGCACTATTATTGAATATTGAAAAATTGGCAACAAGACCATAGTAAGGGAGGACAATGTAGATGATATACACAAACGCCTGACTACAATCACATAACAACTGATAAAAGAGAAATCAAAAACTCCCCCAAATTGCCTTTGACAACTTTTATTATCCGCAAATCATTATCTGCCATTTCGAAAACTAAACAGGAGGTAGCATTATGAGTATTCAACCTATTAAGCGGAAAATTGAGGAAATATTCTCCGTAAGTCAACCATACTACATTGATTTTTATCAGAGGGACTATAAATGGGTAAAAGAACACATACAGAAATTGTTGGAGGATTTATTCTATAGGTTTGAATTAGAATATAAAGGAAATATAGATCCAAGCCCAGAAAACATAAGTAAGTACGACTGGTATTATCTGAGTGCTTATGTAACTAATACCTATGAAGGAAAAACGTTTATTGTTGATGGGCAACAAAGATTGGCTTCAATAACTCTCATCTTAATTAAATTATTTCGCCTTGCTACACAATTTGGCCTAGACGAGCGTGCAGAGTTAATAAAAAAATATATCCAAGGAATAGGGATAGAAGGCAAAACATTCTGGATGGGATGGGGTAATAGGAAGGCCGTTCTACAAGATTTACTTGAAAATGGCATGGGAACAGAAGAGTTGAAAGATGATGATATTAGTATCACAAATCTGTATAGCAACTACGGAATCATCGACAAGGCGTTAGAACCATATTTAAATACTACACACAAATTTGAATCGTTTCTCTTGTATTTTTTGACGAAAGTACTGCTGGTAGAAATTCAGATAGATGAATCAAAAGATGTTCCAATGGTTTTTGAAGTGATAAACGATCGAGGAGAGAGATTAAAGCCCTATGAAGTTTTAAAAGGCAAGTTATTAGGGCAATTAGATAAAAATGAAGTAGATGGTTATAACACAATTTGGGACCACTACATTCATGATTTGCAGAGAATAGATGAAAAAGAAGTAGATAATTTTTTTCGTTTCTACTTTAGATCAAAATTTGTTGACACCCATGCCGAATATCGAGAATTTGATGGTGACTATCACAAGACTCTCTACTTAGAAAAATGGAATAGGAAAATCCAGTTAAAACAAAATATTGAAAAGATTAAATCCTTTGTTAAGAATGATTTAGATTACTATGCAAAACTATATCTCAAATTAGTACAACATTCGGAAAGAGAAGAATCTATGCTCAGTAAACATTTGTTATACAATGACTTAAACGACCAAGACAGACAATACTTATTGATTTTGTCATCCTGTGGTCTCAGTGACCCTCAGGAAACAGAAAAAATTAAGGTAGTTGCCAAATCATTCGATAGATACTACACAATATTGCAGTTAACAGGCTCTTACGACAGCAATGTATTTACAGAGAGCATCCTAAATCTTAACAAAAACATAAGGGAAAAATCAGTTGAAGATATCAAAAAATCATTCAATGAGCAATTAAGTAATGATATCTCAAACGCTAAAGGTGTGACGGTTGAAATACCTTTCGACTGGAGTTATTTTAAAGACATTAATCGTAATTTAGGCATTAGGTTTATCAGGTACTTCTTTGCGAGGATAGAGCATTTCATCGCAAAGAACTGTAATATACAGTGTGAGAGCTATTATAATTTGGTTAGGAACACAGGCCCAGTTTATGGCTATCATATAGAACATATCATTGCCGATAACGAAGAAAATAGACGTCTATTTGAAGATGAAGAACTTTTCCATTCTGAAAGAAATAGACTCGGAGCATTGACATTATTAAAGGGAAGGGACAATTTGTCATCTGGAAGGGAGCCATATTCAAAAAAGCTAGAGACATATTCGGGAAAAGCTAATCTGGCGTGGACTCAGTCTCTTAGAAACGATTTTTATCACAGTAATCCCGATTTTAGAGACTTCATGAGTAGAAATAGTTTGAATTTCAAGTCCTATGCAGATAAGTTTGACAGAAACGCAGTAAGTGAGAGGCAAAGACTACTATTTGACGTAGCAAGAATAATATGGGATTGAAAGTGAAACTATCGAAATAGCAGATAGCACGGTGTATGCGGTTCATTACGTTCAATCAAAGTTTGCTTCGCGAAAGTTCACAAGTATCGGTACCGTTGGGCGACATTTTGCTTGGCGACTATTCGATTGGAAAATAGAGGATGAAAAAAATCACTTTCAATCTATTCAGTAGGCTAATTTTATGGCTCGGGAAAACCTTCAGTATTCGCCCAAGGGCGAAATATACGAAAAGAAGACTGCCAGTTGAAGCCTTGTCCAACAAGAAATCCATTGAAGTTACTCAAACCCCCAAAGAAGAATATGCAAAGGTTGCACTGGCAGAAGAAGAATCAATAGAAAAACCAAAGTCAAAAGAAAGAATACGCGCAGAGGAAGAAATTCTGAAGAAGGAAAAACCGCCTTTGCCGGAAAAACGAACCGAAGAAAAACTTTCAAAAGAAAAAGAACCGCCTGAGAAAGAAGAACCAAAACAAGAAAAAATTTCAACAACAGAACCTTCACAAAAATTACATGAATATACCAACCACCCAATAATAAAAGAAAGAATAGAGAAAAAATCGCAAATAGAGCATCTGGGGCAGGAAAAAGCCAAAACGGAAACACGAAAGCCATACAAAAGGAAAACACCTGCAGAAGGAAGAAAACAAGAGGGAAGAAAGCCGTCAGAGAATGAAAAGAAGTCAGCCAGTCCCAAACGAAGTAAAGAAATAGATTTAGGTAACACCAAAAGAAAGAAACTAAAGTCAACTAAACAGCCAGCAGAAGTAAGTATTGAAAGAACAGATAAGGCCTCTGAGGGAAAAGGAACTCCTGCAAGGGTAGAATCTCCCTTCATAGAAATTGATCTCGATGAGGCAAAAGTTTTCCTTGTTATACCAAAGCAACAATTTGAATTCGGCATTATGACCAATATCTCACATCAACTGAATTACAAACTGGAACTAAATGGGGAAGAACAGATCATTACTATGAAGATTGTCGAAGATAATCAAGGTTATGCAAAAGTGGAAGATAAAAGAATAGAACTGGAAGAACCTCTAAAAAATTTTCAAGTTCTTCTTTCTGATGAACTTCAGGGTAGAACATACAGTTACAATCATAATAATGAAAATCTTTATGCTTTTGCTGCTATAGGAAATAATTGTGGTAGAATGTATTATCTTTATGACAAGGATGGAAACATTAATCCACTTCCCAATAGAATGGTTTGGTTATTCCTTCATGAAGACTTTAAGTTAGAAACCAAGTCCAATTACTTGACTGAAGAGACATGGATATGGGAGAAGTATCGACCATTCCGTGTCAACCTAAAGGAAATGACTGAACTGGTTATAAAAAATACAAAAATCAGCAAGGAATATAGACTATATTGCGAACCAACTTTTTCGATTGAAGGGCAGGTAATCGAAGATGATTTTAAGGATCAGATGCCTCTTTTAACAGGTGAGACCCTTAAAATAAAAGCACCAAGAGAAAATCTATATGGGTGGACAGTTTGGATTCAAAATAAAATGGCGGGCTACCGAATCATTACCAAAAATTGGAGTGGTGTTGAACCTTTAAGCTTAAAACTCTACGATGACCTACCTTGTGAATGCGGAGAATTCCAAGTGGATATTTGCCAGCAAGATACCAGAATACCTGATGAAACATTATTCTTCCGTTGGTTGCCTTCTATCGAGTTAAATTACCCGAAAGAACTCATCATTCCTGATCCAGGTCAGGGACATAAGCCAGAATTTATCAAGGTTAGAGTTGGCGGTGAAGGGTGGGCGCTGAACTATGGAGTAGACCGAAAGGTAGGACCCATAGAAAACAATTCTTACCAAATTGAACTTCGTCCTGAAGAGGACACTGTCCGTTTTTCCATTGCCAAAAAAGGCAAGCCAGAAACCGATACAAAATTTCAAGCAACTATACCAAGATTAAGATGGAAAACCTCGAAACAAACGGCTTGGAATGGAAAACTTCAAAACATAAAAAGGGATGAGTTGATATACGGTGAATCGTTTTATCTCCTCATTTGCACCAACGATTTTAATAGCAAGTATGACCTCTCAGCTATACTTGAAACAAACGGCCAGAGAATACAGGAAGGAAAATTTGTCCAACAAGGGATAAACTATAATTTGGAACTGAACCAATTCTACGATACAATAAAGCGAAATAAAAGTGAAATAATGCTTAAAGTAGGAATTCGAAGAGAAGAACATTTAATAAATGAAGCATATATGTTGAAAATCACTCCTCCTAGCATTAGTTGTAAAATCCATTCATGTAGTTTTGAAACACATCGTATTGACGATATGATGTCTCATTTTAAGAAATGTCACCTTGCCAATTTCATTGAACATATTACTTATGAGGAGATTAAGGAGTATGATAAGTCGCTTCCCCCCGTAATATATAAATGTCCTTACTATCCCTGCACCTTCTACAGCTACACAGATTATCCTCAAAATGCCACAACTGCAATGTCTAACCATATAGAGAGTGTACATCATGAGCAAGTACGATTTTGTGTTGTGTCCATTATTGATGAAATTCGTCAGAGTATATTATTCCCTAACCTTCCATTTATTTATAAATGCAAATCATGTGGGAGCCATTTCAGGAATTTTAGCAAAAAAAAGCAAGTAGAACATTTTTTTGAGAAACATGAGAATGAAATTTGTGAATATTCGGAGACGTAGTTACTATGCCTATTAATCCACTAAAATTAACGCAGGAAATTAAAGAAAGTTATACCCGGTATCTTACTAGTGCTTTCCGTCTGAGAGATGAGAAACTGCGAGAATTGTTTTACCAAGGGACAGAGAAGTTTTGGTTCACTAATGGTCCAATATTGGAAGCAACACCGCCATTTGAAAGCGGTTGTTACCTCAAAGATTTGATTAATCAACAATTATTAGATGAGACTTTAAGAGATTTCATCTATGATGCCCTTCCCTATTTACGAGACAATCCGCTTTATTTTCATCAAGAAGAAGCACTGAGAAAGATACTAAGTAGTCGAAATGTAGTTATTGCTTCGGGTACAAGTAGTGGAAAAACTGAATGTTTTCTTTTGCCAATTTATGATCACCTTTTAAAGGAACATGAAGAGGGCAAACTCATGTCAGGAGTTCGTGCTCTTTTACTATACCCCATGAATGTATTAGCAAACGATCAGTTACGCAGATTGGGAGAAATCGC
>SDBS01006875.1_pt1 | contig 11063 bp, 13 predicted proteins | sample 2277091 | NCBI WGS metagenome assembly SDBS01 (sample SAMN10404972, study PRJNA504765) | marine sediment metagenome | isolation source: marine sediment core GS10_PC15, 163 cmbsf | place: Arctic Ocean: Southern Knipovich Ridge | collected 2010 | reverse complement strand
ACCGCGTGGTTCCTGGTCCTCACAGTCGATATATCGATCCAGGCTGTCCTTCCCCACGAGGCCGACAAACATGACAACCTCGTTGTCGTCAAACCCGGTTCCACAAACCAAACATTCGTTCTTTACCACCTTCACAGCTTCCACGGTTTCCCTCACTTTCTTCACTCAGACCCAATCAATTCTCTAAGAACTTTCCTGGCCATCTGCCGTCTTGGACTTTTTGTGCTGCTTTATAAGACCGCGCATGGCCAACTCTCGCCTACAAAAATCATGTCTCTGTCCAACGGTAGCTCTCGGTTCCAATGCACCTCGATGATATTCCGCAAGTGATAATGGCTGCCCAAGCGGAGTGTCCGGGTCGATCCCCGAATCCAGCATTCGTTTCCACCATCGGAATTGTGAAAGTAACGCAGCCGTATCGGCTACCCTGAAGCTCACAATTCTACGCGCCCAATCCTTTTCCTCTGTTGGTTCGTTTTCGCTCTCCATATAGAAAAATGCAACTGTTAAAGCGGCTGCTGGTGACTTCAGACCCTTGGCTATCAACTTATCCATCGTCCCAATAATCAACTTGTCCAATTCTACTTTAGCCGCTTCGTCGCCCTGAAACTCATGTTCGGTTATCAGCTTCCTGTTCTTGCTAAAAGCCGCAATCAGCTTATTGGCCTGATCTTTAGCCGCTTCTCTCCAGGGTGCTTCCTCGAAGGGATCTTTCTCTTCGGGTTGCGCCTCGGGTTTTTGATCAGGTTGTGCTTCGGACTTTTGTTCGAGCTGTTCTTTTGGCTTTGTAGACTCTACGTCCGACTGCTGCTCTACCTGTCCTGGCTTTCCTGCTGGCTTTCTAGTCCCCCGAGCAGTCGCCTCAGAAGCTCGGTTGGAATCATTGTCCAGTCTTTCGGGGTTGTCTGATTCATTCCCCCGATTTCGATGCTCAGGGCTGGTTCCTTCCCCGCTTCCAGTGCCTCTCTGTTGATTCGCTCTAACCATTTTCCCTCAATCCTCATTGAACGTTTCTGCGTCTCTTTGCACTCAACCAGTAACTCCGTATCCAATCCCTCGCAACTTTTAGCATCCCCACGCCTATGAGGCAACGACCCTGAACCTCGTTGTCGTTTGCCATCAAGCTTCTTGGCCACACGGTTTTCCTGACGGAAAGATCGTGTCTTGCCCGCTCGATATTCGGGATCAAGTGCCATTGGTTGCGGCGCTGTATGCTCGTGCTCCATCTCTTTTCCCTCTTCAGGTAAGCAGAAAAAGTCTACCTAAACCCACCATCCAGAGTCAAGACCTTTTACCGTAGAATCATCAATTTTTGGCTTTATCTCGTTCAACTAGCTTGCGGACGTTGGCTATCAGAACATCTCCGCTCTGTTCCTTCTGACCTACCAGATTGGCAATATCCTGGACCACATCCAGGAGCGCATCCCTATGCGTCTTCACGTGATCGAGTTTGGCCTTGAGAGTCTTCGCTTCCACGCCCCCGAGTTCGTCAACCTTGCTCAGTAGGGCCTGTATATCCACCGGAGCTTGCAGAACTATCTCGATAAACTCTGGTTTGGTCCATACATCGAATCGGCCGATAGCCTTGCCTTGCGGTGTCCCGTAGGTTCCCCCTCCACGGATAGTTCTGTGTGACTGTTCTCGCAGTTTCCGCAACTCTGTAGGCGACTTCGGAGAGCTTCCAGGCTTCGGTACGTATTTGCTCCGCTTCCAGGCAATTCCGTTCCATCGCTGCTTGATCTCCGCAATCGAACTACCCATCTTGGTAGTCGAAAGTGGTCGTCCCTGTTTCTCCTGGGATTCCCTCTCATGTGGTTCTCTGGTATCTATCTCCGGCTCAACCAATCCACCGTGGTACTGGCATCGATTGTGAGCGGCACAAAGGGGTAGGTTACATGACCCAACGTCATCGACTACTGGACATTCATTGGTTGCTGGTGCGCCACATACATGACATTTATCAATGTCGTTCATTCAAGAGGAACCTACGTATGGAGTGATCCAATATCAGCATGGGATTTTATTTTTCTGGCAGCTTTAAGAGCTGCTTCATGATCCATTGTGTATCCAAGACCGAAAATAGCTTCCATTAATTCAGTGTATTCTCTGGTGATATTATCCCGTTCTCGTTGGCAACCAATAGAGTCTGCCTCATGCTTATCACAATTACACCGGATAGATTTGATGTCTGTGGCTAGATCGGAAAACTCCAAATGTTCGTCTGACTGCTGATCTCTATCGAGAGATTCCTTAATGATCTTACGACATAGAGAGTGGTATTCATCCTGCTCCAGCTTTTCCTTTTTCTGTGCTTCGATCAAGTCGCGGGCCACACGCAACTCCGCAATGGCATAGGGAAGCATCGTCAGGAGTTCGATGGAATCTCCCATGTGATCATGGCTGTTCCATTCCCTGTAGTCCCCGGCGAGTTCATCCAGATTGAGGATCAAGCTTGCGGGTTGGAAAAACCTACCACCTGGTAAATCGTCAACGAACTCGTCTTCAGCGTTCTTTCTGGACTTCTCAGGATTCTTCTCCGACATGATCGCTCCTTTGAGCTATTTACCCATTAGCTCTGAAATCTTCTCTGGGGACGTTTCCATACTCCAGCCCTTGCAACCAATCACGTGATCGCCTTGACACGTACATGGAACACACACGAGCCCAGTTTCTTCTTTGAGTTTCTCCATCTCTGCGTCAGACCTTCCGCTATTTTCTTGCCAAGATATCCAAAAACATTCCTCGAATCCTTCCTGTGTTGTTACATCCAGGTCTTCTTTCTTCTGAGCCAGGATTGCCGTTACGGTTTTAATCAAACCGTCCCTTATGCTCGGTGTCTCGAATCCGGCAGCCGCCTTGTGACCACCCCCGCCTTTTTCGACTGCTTCCTTGGCAATCTCTCCGACGTGGACCTTCCCGCTCTCTCGGGCACGCAACTCGCACTTGCTGTACGACGAGTTAATGATTACAACATAATCCACATCCTTGAACTGCTTCAAGAGCGTGTTCCCAAGCTCGGATGAATTCCGGTCAGCAATCAGTAGTGCGTAGGTATTTCCAGCCTTGTCCTTGTGCATGTTCTCCTGCTTGGCCTGCTTGTAGATCACGCCGGTAACGTAATCGTCCATGGCTTTCTTGAGGTACACAACGGTGGGTCCGAACTTCCTGTCCAGATCCGCTTCCGGGTCATCATGAAACGCCTTGAGGAATTCCTGCTTGCCGATGAACTTCGAAAGCAGCGTCAGACCTTCGGCCCGTTGCCACAGTGGCGACTTATCCTGCCAACGGTCGTGTGCGTCCACGGCACCAACCAGCGCACCGTACTCACTCACGTTCTTGCCAAACTGCTTGCGGATGTCCTGGTTCTGAATCATCCGATCAAATAACAACTTGGAGCCGCACAGGCTGGTATCGAGTACCGCCCACTCGTAATCATCCAGCCAGTCCACGGTGTCGTGGTGATCGATCAGAACCACGCCGTTGCCGTCTGGATCGCTGGCGAACATTCCTTTCTTGGCCATAGAGTTAATTCGTTCACAAACTTCCTTCGGCGGGGTGATGTCCGCAATCAGAACAAAGGGTTTTGTCTTCATCCCCTTCACGGAATCAAGGAACTTATTGATCACACCTGCAACATCGTTATAGTTACAATACTTAATCACCGTATCCCAACCATATGCAATTATGGACAGTAGCGCACACATCCACCCATCCAAATCTCCATGAACAAACACATAGACAGGTACTTCGGTTCTTTGACGGATCGTAAATGGCCTAGTTGTCATAATATTCTCCCAGTACTAGATTACTATTTCTGCCAACAACTTCAATGTAGGTACTATCTTCCACCAAGCTTTATCTTCGTGCTTGGCATCCGGGTCCTGCTTCAACACAACTTCCTTCACCATATGGATCAGTTCATGAAACAACGCCGATTTAATAAGCGATCCGGTGTAGTGCACCATGACTCCCTTTCCTTTTTGCAGTCCGGCCTTGTCCAGTACCGCGCCATACCTGGATACCCACGAAACTTTCTTCCGACTCCATTCTATCCGAGCGTCTTTCAACATATCCTCAAGCTGCTTCTTGGTTACTTCTGACTTTAGTGTTGGAAGCACCGTGATAAAAAAAGCCAGGACATCTTCCACCTGCGCCAGTACCACACCAATCCTATCGTGCCAGACTAAGGTTCCTTGTTTGGTAACGAAGTCCGGCTTTGACATGTAGCACATCAAAAAAACTGCGACAGTACCGCCGACGGAACCAACCGTTGTCACCAGTATGGCAATCCACTCTCCGACTGCCCTGCCCTCGATGGTGATCAGAACATAGATCATACAGATAATGGCGACCGTTGCCAGGCCGCCATACAGAAGGATGTCCTTCAACGGAATATATTTCCTCATAGTCACTCCATAACTGTGATCACGCCATACTTCATTTTGGCTTTCTCGATGTCTGTCGGCTTATCTTCAACGTTGCCGAGCGTCACGTCAATGAACTTCTCAAGATCCACTGACCTTCAGATATTTAGGGTTCTCGTTGAAGAACTCGATCAACTTTTTGAGATACACCTTGTCCACTTCCACACACCAACCGTGGTAGTCACTGTGGTTGCAAAAAAACGCATCCTTGTCACCAGCGCCAGTTGGTCCGAGGACAATCGACTCACGACGAATCTCGACACCTATTCCTTGTTGGTTTTCATCTTCGTTGATACATAGTCCCATGTTACTCTCCAGTGGCAGCTTTGCGATCTGATATCCGCTGCCTCACAGCTTTCTGATAATCCGAGTCGGTCCAAGAATTTTTCCCTTCCAACCACACCAGCACTTGCCACTTTCGCGGTCAGCCCATTTGTGTCCATTACTGCACTCATATTCCTTACTGAAAATATTGGAGTCGTGAATGTGCTGCTTGCCACCTTTGCCGATGTACGGAAGGTAGGTCATGTTCGTCTGGGACTCGCTCAGGAGTTCTACTTCGCTTTCGGAACCATTCTCACGACATACCGGACAATTTATTTCCTCTGGAGCAAAAGATCCAGCAACATCTTTTTCAGCCATACCATTTCCTCCGGTGAGCCCTTCGTTAAATTTTCAATCTCTCCCTTTGTCCGGTACTCATTCCCCCGGTAGAGCCACTTCTTTTCGTCTGCGGTTTTACCGATCAAGCCGTAATACTGCGCCCAGCGGAATACCTGATCATCCTCGACAATATCTCCTTTTTTGCGATCGTCAGTATCTGAGAGCATCATGCGATAAAAGCCCTCGATTCCGGCACTGGCCACTTTGTTCTTCGTAACCTTGTAGGCAATATCAACCCACAGGGGAACCGCGATTTCCTCACCCTTGTTCCCTGCCTGAACCATCTCTACTTCTGGAGCTTTGGGGAAGAACTTCACTTCTATCGATGTGGCAAAACCTTGTCCCATTCCACCGGGCATCACTTCACCACCATACTGACCGATCTTCATTCGCACCTGGTTGCACCAGATTTGTGTGGGAGCCCGATTCCAGTACCGAGCACACGCGGACACAGCCGAAGCCACCTTCCGGCAGAATTTGTTCAAAAGTCTTGCCTGGAGACCCTGTTGCCATTCCTCCGCACTCTTCTCAATCTCATCCCGTGGAGTCAGGAAGGCCAACGTGTCAAGCACCAATAGATCCACCGCGCCAGTACGCACCCACGGGTCGAACACGTCGATGGCTTCCTCCGCCGTCTCCGGTCGGTAGTAACTCAGTCGGCTGTTATCCACATCCATCCGAGTAGCCCATTCCTTGTCGTAAGTGCCCTCGGTATCCAACCACCCGCAGATCAATTCCTCGTAACTATTCTTCTCGTACATATTGATACGAGCCTTATAATCTTTTTTAGGCTCATCCTGTGGCTTACCCTTTCCGTCCAGGGTTATATACGGCTCTGGCTTGAATAGCCCAGCCTGGTAGCAGTCGCACTCGGCTTCGGCGTAAAACATCTCGCGCTTGATTTCGTCACGTTCCACAATGACGGACTTGATCTTCATGTTGTGTGCTGGTCGAAAACAGTTGCGGCAAAGCTTCTGTGCTTGACCCACGATGCGCTTGGCGTTTGTCGTCTTGCCACCGGACTTCTTGCCATAGAACATAGCAATCCGTCCACGTGGAATCCCACCACCAAGTGCATACTCGAAAGCCATACTGCCATGCTTAATCCGTGGCATGTCCAGGACAAGGTTTTCCACCGCCGTTCCGATGGAACCACGTCCATACCTCTTATCCACCTTCATTGCGAATTCATGCAGCTTACTTAAACGTGGGTCTTTTCCTTCTAGGGGATTTTTATTCTCGCTCATGGAATCTCCGTCAGAACTAGGAACCAGAACCGTTCCGGCTTTTGTTCATTTCAGCTACTTCGTGCTTGATCCTGGATTCACAGAAATCAGAAGCGAAATTGTCCGCATCTATGATCTCTTCCCGGTAACAGGGAAACGATATCCCAACGTCCAGGCGGGCAGCCTCGAAGTTTCCCAGGTTAATTGTGAGTCCATACCCACGCCTGATGATCGCGGGCTCGGTAACGAACTGACGAACGGTAATCAGTTCTTCTTCGTCCCGTTCCGTTCCTTTGATCGGTTTACCTTTATACGTTTTTACAAAATGAAACCACGACCTGACAGCCATTTCATTTTCCACGGATTCCTGATTATCCGCTTTCCCCGCTTGATCCAGGGCTAGTTGCTCCGGTGTCTTCTCCGGTGTCTTCTCCTGTGTTTTCTCCGACGTTGCTTCCGACTTCTTCTGATCGTTCATGCTCTGTGCCCTCCGGCGCAATCATGTGCGCAGCTTTGGGAGCCTCTGGCTCCACCTCATTGTCAGGTTGTTTGGCCTTTAACCGTATATGCCCTGTAGATCCATTCTGGAATAGTTAGGATTGGGCATCTTCTCTCGCCTTCTTTCTTTCCTCTTTTTCTTTAGCCTCTTCCTCTATTCGGTTCAAGTGCTCTGATAGGTGGGCGTGATCCGGGCAATAGTATCCTCTTCCAAATTCGTCTTTCCATTTTACCCATCCAGCCGGATCTATTCCAGCAGTTCTTTCCCGCGAACAAGCAGAACACCTATAAATCTTTTTATATTTCTTTGGAATTGTCCCTAGCCTCTTTCTCTTTAGCCTTACGCTCTTTGACTGCGGCTTTGGTTGCCTTAGCCGCTGCTTTCTCCGCAAGTTCTTCTTTCCATTCTTCTAATGTTAAGGCCACGACTCCTACTTCGATCCACCCGGCTCTGACCTTGTTATATATAACATACGGGTCTGACAAAGACGGAAGCGCATCCTTGACCACCTTCGCCACCACCATAATCATCTCGGCCGTGTACAACCTCCAGTTCCGAGAGTTCTTGATCGGGGATCGCGGGATTATACACTTCGATTCCCACACTGGGATCATGTACTTCGAGCGACCGACTTCCCTGGCCAGCATCTCCACCGTGTAGACATCCACTTTGTTACCATTCACATTGATTTCTTCCACGGTGATCACTGAAGGCATCCTGACCGTATCCGCGATCAAGTCCCGGAGATCCACGTCATCATCTGGCTGGCTACCGCTGGCCAGCGCAGCCCAACCCGCCTGGATTTCCTTGAACATCGGAGCCCCGTCGAACCGACGCTTGCCTCGATTCAGTCCCTCTTTGCTATACTTCTCGACTGCCTGGGCCACTACACGAATCATCCCGGCAGTGTACAGCTTTTCTCCACGACTGCTCTCGATCAATGTCTTTGGTAACCATCCCTTACGCTCCCAGGAATAGACAGTTACTCGGCTCTTGCCAACGATTCTGGCAAGTATCTCAAGTCCGTAAGCAAGAACGTTCTTGCCTGCGAGGCAAACTTCCTCTGGTGGACGGATTCTCGGAACCCGCACGATCCTGGCTTCACTTTTTTCCTTGGTTGCACGCTCACGCGCTTCCTTTGATCTCTCACGAGCCTTTTTGCGGTATTCGGAATCTGATTCATACCGTTCCTTCCGCTTGGATAGAACCGATTTCCGGTTCTTAGCCCACCAATCATCGTAGTATTCAGCTTCACTCATCTTCCTGTCCTCACGTCTAATTCACTCTTTTTCTTTATAGTATCGTAGTGTTAGACGATTGTCAAGGAAATAGTACCATAGTACATGTGATTTGACTGTCCGGTAATCACTCACTTAGTCCTTCTTTAGTGCATTGATCCACTGGTAATATTTCATCCGGTACGAAAACATGGCCCGGCAATCCTGATCGTTATCAATGTAGTCTGTCACAATCGGTTGCGGCTTCCCTTCGCATTGTCCGGCCCTCCAGGAACACAACCGTTTACACTTCTCAATCTCCGGCCTACAGAACCGCCGTATACGCCCTATAGCCTGTTCCACGTCGCCCTTGGGTGTGGTAAAGTGCACGTTGTCTATGGCAGGAATATCCAGTGCTTCCTGAGCCATCTGGTAAGTCCCTAAAATGATTTGCGCTTCCTCCGCCTTGTCCAGTTCCTCTTCCTTTCGGCTGCCTACGTAGAAGTCTATGGAAGGCACTGGTTTCCCGTTACCTTTGCAAAACTTCTCCAGGTCATCTTTTAGTCCGTCCAGATGCTCCCTTCGGTGGCTCAACACCAAAATCTTTCGCCTGGTAGGCGAGTACGCAGCACCCACAATTTCCTTGACGATCTGGTTGTTACGGCCAACATTGGCCGACATCATCTTCAGGATAGTGGGCATCTTGGGATCGTTATCCTTCACGTTCGGTGGGAGAATCCAACGAGTGTAAATCCGTCGCAGTCGTGGCATCATGGATTCTTTCTTGCCCTTGAAAATCACGTGACCAATATGCCACCAGAACACACCATCAGCATCATCTTTGCGCCTGGGTGTGGCCGATAGCCCGATCCTGCACCGCGCCGGGAACTTAGGGGGAATCGCGCTCCAGGTGTACGCCGGAACCCGGTGCACCTCATCAAATATAATAGTACCGAAGTATCGGTACATTTCTTCCGGGTATGTACGCTCTTTAGAAGCCAGCGAATGAATCATCCCGATCACAATGTCCTTGTCTTTGTAATCACACTGATCTTGCTGGATGCGGCCAACTGCGGCGTCGGGAAGGAACTTCTTGATCCGCTTGATCCACTGATTCGCCAGGAATTCCCGATTGACGACTACGAGTGCAGTGCGCTTCAATCTGTGGATCATAGCCAACGCCCACGCGGTCTTACCCCAGGCCGGAACAGCTTGGATGATTCCACCAGTGCCGCCGTCGGAAAAATACTTGAAGACCGTTTCAAGCGCCGGTCCCTGTTCTGCATAATCCCCTTCTTGCTTCGCAAGACATGGAAAATCATCCAAAGTGAACCCATCTACCATCTGATCGTCCACTTCATGCTGTTGCTTAGCATGATTGTAAAAATACTGTCGCGGTATTCCGATAAACCCATCTCTGGATGTATCGAACAACTGAATCTCTTTGGGTTCTTCCTCTGAATAATCGACCACCTTTCTCGGCATGATGGTCAACTTCTTTTTTAACTTAATCAACCCGGCTGCATCTATTTCTGCCGTAGGTAACCACGCCCAACCGTCAACTGTTACTCTCATCCTCTTGCCCCTCAGTCTCTATGTCCTTAGCTTTTTTTTCTTCGTCCTCATCTTCATCTTCTGTGGGGTCATATTGATCACAGCCCATATGCTCAAAAGTAAGGAGCCCGGATCTAGGACTTTTGGGGTTGAAGCAAACACCCCAATCCATACCCCGGCTTCCTTCCAGACAGTGCAAAAACCGGCATCCACAAGAACAATCCGGGAACCAATCTTCCTCGGTTTCTCTAAGACGCCTACCCCACGGTTCGAAGTCGCCTGTAAGCTTCTTGTAAACAGCCAACAGTTCTTCGTGTGTGGCTTCCACTATCCCTTCGTATTGTTCTTCGCCATTTGCCATGCCTACCTCAATAGCCCCGGTGGGACTCGAACCCACGACTCACGGCTTAGAAGGCCGTTGCCATAATCCAACTTGGCTACGGGGCCTCAATATGGAACATCATCATCACCACCAGCTGGATCACCTATTGATTGGTGCTGACCACCGTCACCACCACTTGATCGGTTCTGGTCGGGACCCCGCTGATTTGACTGTTCACCTGCATCACCACCACTCCCAACAATCTGCAATAATTGGTCGTTGGATAGTGGTTTAAAAATCTCTGGATAGTTAAACGGTTTCCATTCTTTTTTCTCAGGATCAATTTGAAGTTGGTTCCTGGCGTAATCCCAGAGTTTAGTCGGATCAATCGTCTCGACGTGAGTGAATTCGTCGCCGCAGCCTTCCGACTTAGCGCCCTTCCGGTGAACATCGAAAATCTGGCCAGTTAACGTGCCGTGGCGTTCCTTGAGCCGCTTCAGTGTTCGGAGCACGCCTGGCTTGTCCTTCGTCCCGAGCTTGCAACTGAAAAGCTTGCGCTCGTACTGGTAGGTGACGTTCTTCTTGCTGGTCCACGCTGAAAAGTCCACGCAACTCAGAAATCCGATGTAGTAGAGATTGCACCGATGTACCTTATCCAGATAACAAGACTGCTCAATCCCATTCTTTAGTAAGCAAACAAAGTAGTGACGCCAGCTGTTGTTTAGGTAAACATTGTGCTCCCAAAATTGAAAAAATTCATCGTCCAGGAACATGATACGTTTATCAGTATCGGCTGGCATCCAAAATCGGCGTGGGCCACGGCTACCACCACCGCCACCGCCGCCGCCACTACCGCCGCTCTGCGCTATTTCTTTTTCAGTGTCTTCGATGGCTTGTGTACCGGTTTTGAACCAGTTCATAGACTTTCTCCCTTGGTTGACACTTGCCGTTTCCGGCGTCCGTTCCGTAGTGTCCATGTCACCAGATTCAATGGCTCTGGTCTGCCATTGTTACAATCACACGCGATACGTGAGCACCCCGCCCACGTTACAAACTAATGATACTATAGCATTCTATGCCGTAGGCTGCACCCCGTTCTTCTTATCGTTCTTTCCTGTCTCACCTGGCTTTGCGCCTTTCTTTTTCTTGGCCTTGATC
>SDBS01006874.1_pt1 | contig 11063 bp, 10 predicted proteins | sample 2277091 | NCBI WGS metagenome assembly SDBS01 (sample SAMN10404972, study PRJNA504765) | marine sediment metagenome | isolation source: marine sediment core GS10_PC15, 163 cmbsf | place: Arctic Ocean: Southern Knipovich Ridge | collected 2010 | reverse complement strand
AGAGTTTGTTTTATGACATTTACTGGTCTTCATAGTGCCAATGTGGGTGAATGGATAAAGCAACCAGCCGAAGGAATTCTCTATGATCTTAACCGGGATATGGCGACCACTCTAACCATCATGCCCGAAGAGAGATGGATCAATGACTTGGCTGTGGCTGTCACAATAGTAGCATTGAAGAAAAGAATTGATGAACTTGAAAACAAGAAAGCCAAAGCGAACGACTAGCGATCACCTTGGCCTCCTTGGTTGTGTCGCAGGTGCGATCTTGTTCCTATGCTTTAGCGCCTCGCACTTAAGAAAGACAGGAAACTGATCTTCGTTCCAATCCAATCAGTGACGGGCCTCCAGACGTAATCATAAATTATTTGAGCCACCTTGAATACAGAGATGGCAGAGACAAGAAGTGTAGTGACGAACGCGAATAAATTCACGCTTGGATCTGGGAGAATTATTGGTGTCCAGAAATAAGCAAGCCCCGTTGAAGTAACGAAAACAATTCCTTTCATTACGCCCTCAGAAGGCTTTGGCTGTTTCAATAGACCCATCCAAATGATGGTCACCAACCAAACTATTGCAGTTCCAATTGCCGAAGCGACGAAAATCTGTTCCGGTGATATTTCCATGTTGTCCTCCTATAGGATGGTTCCAATATATCAAAAATTCCTACCGATAGCAAATGCCTAGCGCCGCCAGTTGCAAAAATAAGTGATGCCGAATGCAAGCAGCAAAAGCAGGATGATAACTATTAATAAGGGTTCCATGGGGAATCCTGGAAGATAAAGCAATGGGGGGTTAGGTACTAAGCGGGGATTGCAAAAGTGAAACCCACTATTAGCGACTCGATGTCATTTGTCATTTATGATCCTCCATTCAAGTGTTCAACTGCTGCGATGGTTCCTTCTTTTACTCCCTCTTTAACGACATCTTTCATACCGCTCATGAAGTCCTTTGTTATTTCTTGAGCAAGAAGTGTTGTTTGTGCTGTGACGAGCTTTTCCATATCATCGATTGATTGTTTGGGTACGATCTTCCCTTTTATAAATAACCAAATGCCCACGATAAGCACTCCCGCTAGTCCAACATCCTTCAGGGGTTCTGCATAGTCAAGTAATTCCATCATAGCTCTCCAGGTATTCATGAATTATGTTCAAGCGCTCTTCGTGCAATTCGAGCTGCTTGGTGTTGCGTTGTACCTGCTCAACTAATCCGGACGGGGGAGGGGGTTGAGGTTCATCTAGATATTTTTCCCTCAATTCTGCTGTTGTCATATTAGCCTCACCAAAATCTATTCTTCCATCTGCCCATGAGGGTGTGAGATTGCTACCCTTTTGCCAGAACTCCCATTCTTTCCATGGGTACGGCAATAGAGGTTCCTGCACAGGTGCCCAATGAGCGGTCCATAGCATATAGTCTTCGGCGGGCTTGCCATTGATGGTATCCATGTCGTTAGTGCATAGCTTCCACATATAGATTGATGAATATATTCCCACATCGTATCCATTATCCTCTAAATGTTTAACATTGGAATTAATGCAATTGCGCCATTGTGTAGCTGTGGCGTCCTGGTTAGAGTATCGCTCCACATCTAATATGCGAATGCGTATATCACCGGCGGCGACAGTTTGTTCGATGAATGGGATCATCTGCATTCCACGATCGACATAGAGGTAGCAATAAGCACCCACTACCATATCAGCATCACGGGCTTTCTCCACGTTGGGTAAGAAGTACTCATCCTTGATGAACCCATGACTGGCGCGTGCGATAACTAACTCGTAGCCGTCGTCCTTTGCGCCCCGAAAATTTACTGTGTCTTTCTGCCACCAGCTAACATCAATCATTTTTGCTTTCATATGTGCTTCCAGTCTTTCTGCTGAAATCTCATATCTCACCTCAAACACACTACATTAAAAACGTGTTTCGCGCAACTGTGATTAATCATCGGGTACGAATCCAGCGGTCAGCTGAGGGCAAATAACATAGAGATAAACAACAAAGTCGTCAAACTGACCTGCTGCCGGAAAGAAGTCAAAGCGGTCGATGTTTATAGCTCCAACCCCTGTAAGGATGCCGCCCCATTCTCCTTTTTCCTGTCTTGCATTTGCGGCTGAAACAGATTCGTAGCCAGTCCAGTCACCAAACATCTGATGATCTGTCAGGTTGCTTGGGTAGAACGGCACGACGATCTTGCCGTATGAAAATCCACTACCCGGGGGATCTGCTTGTTGTCCGCCAATCCTCCCCACAAACATCTGATTCTGTGCCCCCAAACCAGCCGGTACATTGACGCTGTTCTTGGTGTATTTGGAGCTGTAATAGTAGTTTGCACCAGCCTGATTGTTCACTCTCATGAACAAATTGGTCATTGCGGCATCGGCATCAGTCCATCCCTGCCAGAACAATATTGCTTGTGATGCTTTGAAGTCGCCATTCTCTGCAAACTCAGGATCAATATCCACCCGCGCTGTACCCACATTTGCAACTATGTCAAAGTCCTCAAACGAATAGCAGCCGCGCCCGTCATCCCACTTCGTACCCTCAAGCGTTTCAAGTCTCTCCACGCGCTTGTCTAGGTCTTTTTGCCGCACGACTATCTCTTGAAGCGTCCGATCTAGTTCGTTTTGTGCTCGCGGTCTACTGCCATCCGAAAGCATAAGCAACCTCCATGCGCGCCGTGAATTCCTCTTCGCCAAATTCGTTCATCTTGATTGTGTAGCCATCTACCATGCCAGAGAACTCGCGCCCCTTATATCTGGCTGTGATGTTATCTCCATAATTCCAGTCAGTCCCAAACCTCGTATCGTGCGTGTCAAGCAAGAAGGCATCAAAGCGCACGACCGGCCTCTCTTTCTGCATCCGCTCGAATGCCTTATTCGCTACTCCCAATTGAGTTACTTCCTCGCGCGCATCCTGAAACACCTCGCGCCTGTTCCAGATTGACTTGTGCATTCGCCAAACGTCATCTTCTGGGTCGATTATGCGATTGGTCTTTTCGCCCTGACCGCCGCCATAGACATAGTTGCGCTCATCCAGCCAGTCCTCTTCCATTCTTGGAGAGCCAAGGTTTCCCATCTCTTTTGAGAAGATGACCGGAACAGCCGAACTCATGCTTCTGTCAATACCCAACAAGGGAACGAAAGTCTGGAACTCAAACACAGCCGGTATTGAAGATGGAACCATATCAAAATACAGCGGCTTGCCTAAGTCCCTAGATGACTGTGCGATTTCCTGAATCACTGGCAATACAAGCCGCCACGCGAATGATCTTCTAACAACTGCCCCCTCTTGAAGTTGGGCCATGACTGAAAAATAATTAGGATCATAGGCTCTTGGCCTTCCGGCCTCATCAAGTGGCGCAAGGTCGCCCATATTTTCTCGTATAATTCTTTTGATTAAATCATCTGAACGGGATGTGTGATCCGCTTCGTCTTCCCCCACAGCAAAGGCAATGATGCGCCGGTCTATAAGATCGTTCTGATCGACGCCCTCAGCAAAGAATTTATCAACGCCGTTCTGCGCCTCAAACCAGCCCCACTTACGGACAAGCCCAGACATCATGTGTAACTCTTCGCCGCCTCTAGCCTGTCTCCAGAATTGGATAATGTGATCCGGCTCAATAAGCGAAACATCGAAGTCAGACTTGAAGATGATCTTGAAGCCGCCTACAGCGTTTGCTGCCCGGTAGTAAACAAACGATTCGATCTGTCTCAGGTCTTGCAGCCCCAATCCTATATCTGTGAAAAGCGAGAGGCGATGCGTTGACTTATCGGAGATCATCAAAGCTCCAGTGAATGATGGGCCAGCGCAGGGAGATTTCAGTATCTTGAGTCGTGTCCTCAGTAAATAGCGCCAGCACATTATCACCTGGCAAGAAGTGAATCTCGTCGCTGTCTGCCATGATACTCTTGATGACGTTCCCTCTGTGCGAACTTCTCACAAACCTATTCCAGGGCTTGAAGTCAAAGATCACGCGCTCGCCCGCGAGGATGTCCAGATCAAGCCTGATGATCTGCCCTGTGGTCTGATTTTCTAGCCACTCGATATGGCAGGGACCAAGTATTTCCATCGTCGGATAAGTGATCGTTCGCCCGATATTCTCAATCGTGAACACTTCGGCGGCTGTAGTTGTTCCATCATTGTTGTGTCCAAGCCAGATGTCATCGCCGCGCGTGGCGATTGTAAACGTGTTATAGCTGAAAGGTAGCTTCAAATCCCAATGTTGGAATCTGCTTCTATTCCAAGATCCAAAACCTCGAAAAAGGGGCGAATCCGTAACACTACCGATAGCGCCGCCAAAGAATAGCAGGTGTTTGTAATTCTCCGCTATACTTCTTACAGCAGTCCCTACGCCATCAAGTGTAAATCCATCGCCCTCAATGCCTAGCGGATACCATTCACGCCCATTCCAGACACCGACATGCCCCACATCAAGAAAGCCTATATGATCCCATTCGCCCACCGCATATACTCGATTATCATGAGCAACAAGAATATCATAAGTAGTTTCACCAATAGCATCTACGCCTGAACCCATAACTTGAAAACTATCTACAGGATCGAATTGAGCTACGCCTTTAAGGGCGCCCGGAATTCCCCCACTTTCTGCGCTAAAAGACCCGCCTACATATACCTTGATTCCGTCCTTGTCCACCGATGCACAAGTGACGGGTCCATTTAATCCTGGACCAGCGCCTATCGCCGCAAATGTATTTGGAGTTGGATCATAAAGCGTTACATAGTTATATGTTACAACTGCGCCGCTATCCTGAATGAAATCCCCAACTACATAAATCAACCCGTCATCACGAACCGCGAAATCTCGAACTGTATTATCTAATCCCGGTTGTAGTCCTACGGTCGAAAAGGTATCTGCGCCGGGATCATAAAGTGTGATCTTGTTATTTGCGACCGCACCTACATTGTCGAATTCACCACCTATTAAAACTTCACCGTTGGCGAGGAAGTCAATCGCCCGAACGGTTGCATCGAGAATGTTTCCAGCGCCTCCAAGGGAATTCCAACCGTCACCGTCCCATCTGGCAATTCTGGCTGTATTGGCTGTCACGCCATCAATAGTCGTGAAGGCTCCGCCCACATAGATGTCGCCGCTCGTGGGATGAACTGCGATTTTGAAGACATTCCCGTCTGTATCGCCTACCTCTGTCCATTCACCGTCAATACGAGCGACAATGAAGTCCGCATCTGCCAGCGTTTGTGTTCCGGTTGGCGAGTGAACGTCCTGTGTGTCCTCGTACCAGTAGGGATCAACAGCCAGGAACCTAACAACAAAGTCATTCATGTAAGGCCAGCGGATGTCACCCGACCATTCCAGACCGCCCTCGTAATAGACGAACATCTCCAGCTTGCGCCCGTCATCGTGTCCGTCGCTGTAGCGCATGAGTATCGGCTGTGCGCTAAGCGCCTTGTCGGGCTTGACGATGGTTTCTAATATCTGACGTTGCTCATGCAGGTCGCTCAGATCGGCGGGGAAACACACGTTCCCCTCAAGATCACGGTGAACAAAGAAGCGCAGGTTGACAACACGCGGGCGCGCTTTCCAGCTCTCTACAATCGCCCTATCCATCGAGGCGAATTGTGTGATGTGAAGATCAATCCCTGCCATCCCCACACCATCCATATCAGTGATGAACAACCGTGTGTCTACATTCTCGATAAGCTCGGTTTTGCCGCCCGGTCTGAAGTCTGCCGAACGAGAACTCGTGCTGGCGTGGATCGTTCCGTTCCATTGAAAGAATGTATAGCCATCGTGGGGGGGAAGCTCAAGTTCTAATTCGCCATCTGTGTAAGTCGTCGCGTATCCATTCGGCTCAACCTGAATTCCATCAACATAAAAGACCGCCGCTTCTTGTTCGACGGTTTCAACGTACAGCCGCATATCAAACGAGCCAGCGGGGATCGCGCCATGCACGTCAATCCTTATCCAGCGATTATCATTCAGCACTACCTCGTCAGAGATGTATTGAACCGTGTTGGTGAAATCCAGCAGGCGAACCCTGACCGTTCCCGCGCCGCGTACATAAACACTTCCCGACCATGCGCCAGCCGCCGCACCCGGTCCAGCGAATGCCACTGTCGCATAGACGCCTTCGTTTGCAGCGGCGTTATTCGTTGTCACGCGCACAGAATAGACGCCCCATCTTGCGCGAGTGAGTAACGACGCGAGGGCTGATCCAACAGCGGTCAACCCCGTTGTGTCTCCAGTTCCTAATCTCGGATTAGTGAAGAAATTCGTGACTGCTTCGGGAACGACGAATTCAATCTGCGCCATTTTATACCCTGCCCCCCATCGCTCGCATCAGTCTGAAGTCCTGCAGTATCGGTTCGACTGGTGCGGAAGTGTTGACTGTCAGGTTGAATTCATTTGTTTCTGATGTTCCGGCTGGCGGTACTGGAGACATCAGACCGCCAGGAATTTGCACGTCTGGTGAAGGAAAACTCAAGCCTCCTGGTGTAAAGTTGTCCTGTGTTGATGGTGATGGAAATACTGGTAGTGGCAAATTCTCAGTTCCGAAAAAGTCTAGCTTGAACCTTTTCAATAAATTCTGCGGGGAAAGTAACGCGGCAGTATTCTCTATCCACTTATCAATAATTACTGTCAGATTATCTAACACGCCGCGCCACGAATCCGCTACTTCTTCCCAATTCGGAAGTCCAAAGAATTTCAATACAAAATCTCTAAAGTTTATAAAATGTTCAGGGAACTTATTCACAAAGAAGTCGGTCAAGACGGCATCAAGTTCTTGCATGGTTCCTACGAAAGTCCCGCCGCCCCCCAGGGCATCTGCCGCTACTCCCGCAACATCGAGAATCAAATCTATAAAATCTCCCAAGAAAGGTTTAAGTACATTTTCCCATACATTCGTTACGGCTGGCCCCAGAGTATTTTCAAAGAAATCTGCTATGTTGGCAATCGCTCCAGTGATATTATCTTCATTTTCATCAAACCATGCACTTATCTTTCCGAACTGTTCAACGACAAACGGAATAACACTTTCGGCAAGCGTCTTTATTGTTTCGGTGATCGTATCAAATATACGTCCAGCCGCTTCTCTGATCGCTGGTCCGTTCCTATCCCACCATTCTTTGAATTTATCAAGCACTCCTATGAAGTCGTCCCACGTCTTCATCAAAAATGGCGGGAGAATATCTTCGAGGTTGACTTCACCAAACACGATGTCACTTACGGCATTCGCGATCCTCTCAATTGCGGCGGTGAATTTATCAAGAAACTTAGGCAGACTTTTCCCGAATTTATCGATAAGCGGTTTCGCAAACTTCAACATCTTATTTAAGAACGGAAGCAATGCGCTACCGATTGTAATTCCCACATCGCGCAATGTATTTTTGAATATTTTCAGTTGCGATTCCATAGTCGTGTATCGCAATTGAGCTTCTTTCCCTAATGCTACATTGTCTTCAAAAGCTGCGCTGGCAGTATCCATCGCGTTAGTAAGCAGATCGCCAGCACCAGACAATGACAGGAAAGAACGAATAAGGCGCTGATCCTCTAATCCAAGATCCGCCAAAATCGAGATAGCATCATCTCCCGCCTCTCCTAGTGAGGTCACGAAGAGCTGGAAAGCCTCGCCCGCATCCCGTTTAAATACTTCTATAAATTCCTCAGACGAGATCCCAATTGCCTTCGCGAAGATTTCTAGTTTATTAGCCGCACCTCCTGATGCACCTTGAAGTGCTACCAAGGTTCCGCCTTGTTCTTTGATCTGCCGTGTTAGCTTTTCAATTCTAAATGCGCTTGCCGCCCGTGTACTCTCCTTGGTCGAATCGGTGAATTCGTTCTGTTTGAGTCGTGCTATCTCAAGCGCGTTTTTCAAATCCTGAAGTCTTCCCTGAGCGGAAACAATCTTGTCTGTGTTATCGACAACCTCTTCGCTCGTTCCGAGTACCGCTTTCTGTAGTTCGATCAACACTTTCTGAACCGCGGTGCCGCCTGACTCTGCTTCAATTCCGACTGAGGCCATCGCGGTTCCAATACCAAGAATATCGGCTTGGGTGAGTCCAACAATATTTCCCACGCCCGCGATGCGAGTACCAAAAGCTAGGATGTCCCGTTCAGTCGTAGCAAAATTGTTACCAAGCTCCACGATGGTAGAGCCGATCTTCTCAGTATTTTCAGCTATATCTCCGGATGAAATCTGGTAGATATTAGCGAGTCGAGCAAGATCGGATGCAGCCTCTTCGGTGGTGAGATTCGTGGTCACGCCCAGCGCCGCAACTGTTTCGGTGAAATCAACCAACGCTTCTTTCGGAACGCCGAGCTGTCCCGCGAGTTCTCCAATCGCCAAAAGTTCTTCAACGGCAATCGGAACTTCTTTTGCTAGGTTCCTGAAGCTCTGAAACATCTCTTCGCCTGCTTCAGTCATTTTCCCGAATTCGTCCACAAGACCATCGGTGGTCTTGGCAACACCAGTAAAAGCACTTTCCACGCTGATGGCTGTTTTGATTGACATTGCCCCGAGGGCCGCGATCCCCGCTACGGCCGCGGCCCCAGCCGCTATGCCAAACTTTGCTACCAATACACCAGCCTTAGCGATTTTCTTGCCCAGACCGTCGGCAGACTTCCCAACACCTACAATACCCTTATTCATCTTTTTGAGATCGGTAGTAAATTTCCGCGTACCTTCAGCGACTGCTCTTATTCCAAGCGGTACAATGTTCGCCATTATTTACGCTTCCTGTTCACCGCGTCCTGCGCGTGCAGCTTGATAAGCCCGTTCATTTTATGCCACGCCACAATCTCGGTTTTCATTTCAATCGGATAAAAGCCAGTCTCCCATTTCCACCAGTCCATTCCTGAAGCTATGCAGGCATCTATCTCGCCAAAGCGCATTGAGTATTGAATACCCGTATTGATCTGATCCTTGATTGGGTGGTCCTCAATCGGACTCCCCGCCCGCATCACTCGGAAAGGATGCCGCAGTCGCAGCGACCTCCTCGGCATTTACACCAGCTTTCATGCTTATTCGTATCAAGTCAGGACTCGCAACCGCTATGAGCCGCTTGAATAGAAACTCCCTGTCCATCTCATCATTCAGATCGAAGTCAGACAGATCAAGCAGGCCGCGCTTTTCCAGATACTTGAGCTTGGTGTCCCATCCGTTATCAGGGATCGGGTCAACAAGATCAACCCCGAACATGATCATCGCGTCAACGGCGGCAAGGGCGCGTTCACTGTCGGCCTCTTCCACCTTGCGAATATATTCGGGGTTGCCTGGGTTGGGATATTCTCTGTCGCCTTTTCCTTCAACGGTTTCCATAGGCACTTCAGGGTCACGAATTTTTGCCTGAACCTGTTGAATGAGGCTCGCCGCAACCGGCACGAATATAGCTCTCACGCCAGTCGATAGCGTTTCGACTTCCTCAACCGCTTCATCTTTCAGTTGTTCTTTTGCGACCTCAATGGCCGCAGTTTTTCCTGTATTCACTTTATTCCTCCCAATGCGAGATTTGTTGTTTTGTTTTAGTCTTCGCCAACCACGATAATCCCATCGGCCGCGTCATCTGCCAGTCCAACAGCAGCGACGAAGTTCGGATTATCTCGGCATCCGTATACGGCTCCGAAGTAATCGTTCGGTGGGATTGGTGCGCTTCCCTCGGGCATTACATCGAAACTTTCCCCGCCCGAAATGCTTCTGAGAATACGACCTGCTGGTGCTCCAGTATTATGTGCAGCCCAGATGATCGAGTGTGAAGCAACGTCGATGTCGCGCACAGCGCCCGCGCCTGATCCCGGGAAGAGCTTGGCTGTCCAAGTCACTCCCTGATCAATTGTGAAGTAAATCTCACCACCATCTGTTCCAACGAACCAGACGTTCTCATCCTTCATCGAAACAGCCAGAAGTTCAACGCCTACGCCAACGGGTCGTGCCGGTGTTTCCTGCCATACATCGCCGCCTGTGGTGTAGATCACCGCGCCATTGTTCCCAACAGCGACAGCCAGGCTCTTACTCAAGGCATGGATGGCGTTCAGGTCTTCAGTCACCGCGCTCCCATCTTCAACGAACTCGACGCCCGTTGTCGGGTCGGTGGTCTTGTAAACATATCCACCATCTCCGCAGATGAATGCGAAGTTGCCAAGGCTCCAGATGTCATTGGGTTCGCCGCCCGCTGCAAATCCGGTGTCAACTTCTGTGAATTCAGGATCATCAACCGCTGTGAATTCTGACTTCAGCGCGTAGTGAAGTGAGCCGGAGTCGTTTGAAACCACCACGACATACTTCGTAATGCAGGCGATTGCGGTTGGATCTTCGGCCGCGCCTAGCGAATCAATATCGTGGGCAAACCAAAGCACCCCGCCGTCAATACTGAACACTACATCAGGCGGCGTTCCTGGGGATCCACCAGCTTGAAGCGTGACCGAGTAAATCTTCTCACAGCCATCGCTCTCATCTTCACAGTCGCCGCACCCAACAGAGTCACAGATCACAACGTCTATGACTTCGTTGGTGACGACCGTACCGGCTCGCTCTGCCAGTCCAATTGGCAGATATTCATAGAACTTGCCAATCGAGATGTCCAGAGTTTCGTTTATGGCAGCTTGTTCGTCTGATCCAAGTGCGCCAAGGTCATCCGTCCCGTAGTTCGTGGGCAGCACATCTTCCATGATGACGACTTTCTGGAAGTCGCTGAAGTCGCTCAAGTTGGAACACTTGCCGATGTGGATTTGCACATCAACCGGGCAGCCCTTATTCTTGAGGTCGATCAGGGTGCTTCGCAAGTCAATCGCATAGCGACCAACTAGCGAATTCGTGGCTCGTTCTTCTGAGCCCTTGAAGTTTCCAACCTCGATGAACTTACCCGGCGTTTCAGGATCAGGGCATTCGATCTTGGTAACGTCACCCAACGAATGATCGAGCCCCATCGCCTTAAGACAGGCTTCAAACTCGGGTTCATGTTCAGGGTGAGCGCGTCCAGTGATCAAGAATACTCTTGAAAAACTGTTTACCGCTGGAGTGAAAGCATCGCTCATAATCTTACTCCTTATGGTTTTGATTCTTATATAGTTGGATTAGCCTGTTCAA
>SDBS01006872.1_pt1 | contig 11063 bp, 7 predicted proteins | sample 2277091 | NCBI WGS metagenome assembly SDBS01 (sample SAMN10404972, study PRJNA504765) | marine sediment metagenome | isolation source: marine sediment core GS10_PC15, 163 cmbsf | place: Arctic Ocean: Southern Knipovich Ridge | collected 2010 | reverse complement strand
GGCAATGTTGCTGCCCTCGCACTCAACTACATAGGCCGGGTATCTTTGGTGCAATGTAGCAATTGCCCCCGGTCTTATACATAGGCTGTCTATTTTATGAAGCTGCCGGTCACTTTTGCAATTAATATCTACTTGGACAACCAGCTGACTTAAATCTTTTCGCGAGGAGCTGCTAAACGCCGGGGGCTTCGAGAACCCCACCAATTTCTGCCTACATTTTACCAACACACGGTGTACGAGATAATAGCATACATCGGCAGATTGAGCAGCCTTATACTATGTTCCGAGCTGCTACTTTTGTCAAATACTTTTTATACCATCTATACGCATCTTCAAGGGTGGCTATTACCGCTCTTCTTGTGGCGTTAAAGAACCTACTCTCTAATTGAATTATGGCTTTTTCAATCCCTTCGTCGACTTTGTTCCCCAAAAGTGCGTTACGTAGTATTTTTCCTCCTAAGGAAGGTACTAAAGTGCAGGAGAAATCAACGATTGTAGAATCGACAGGGTCTATTTCAAGCTCTATTGTTATACACCCAAAAACATGTTTGGCAGTAACCTCTTCAGGCAATCTCGCAGAGCCGGCAACTATTATTGTCTCCGGCCTTAAGTTGTGCTCCACAGACTTTGCCTTCTTGGCAAGTACATCGTCCGGCTTTTTCCCCCGATACTCAGAACTCTCAACTCCAACATCAACATTTTTATCATTTCGTCTGGCCATGGTTTCCCCTGAGTCCTTGGAATATATTTACAGTTCAAATCGCTTTTTAGCTCTTACCTGTTCTTTTCCTTTTTCTCTCTAATTCACTAATTCTGTCTTCTATTCTTTTACCTGATATCCTGCTGTCCTGATACCCTGCCACCTGGTTCCCTGTTAACCTGATAACCTAATCTCTAAGTCTCTAATCTCAAATTCTCTAATTCCCAATTACCAATAATCAATATTCAATAGTAAATAGTAAATCTAACTTCCCCCCTCCACTTCTCTAACCTCTTACACACATAACCTTTCTTCTACCCTGGCTGTGCTGACTGCTTCTTTGCTATCATGACAGTATCATCAACTCTCGAACCTTTTTCCGTATAGGTCTTAGCGCATTCTCGAGAGATTTTAGTCTCTGCAAGTGGCCGTCGCACTGAGGACAAAGCTACTCCCGCCCTGTGGGTTTATCCCCTTCCTCTGGACGGGGTTATATTTTCTTTGATTATACTACAACTTTGTGTGATTCACATCCCGCAATATAACGTCCGTTAGGCAAATCGAGAAGAATGGCAATGTTTTGCCGCCTTACCGACCGCCGAAACCTTCGAACTTGTGAATCGGCCCATCCATCGTGAATGTAGTATTCCCCATTTCCCTGTGCTCTGATACCAGGTCTATAATTATCCTCAGTATAGTCTAATGGTCTATAACGGCAATCAATAACACGTACCTGCCAGCGCCGACAGGCTTCAAGCTTTTTCTTCATCTCAGCATAATGCAAGACACAGTTGTAAATCATAAAAATGTAAATCTCTTTGCGCTTGTATCCCGCCTCTTCAAGCAGGTCAATAGCATTCTTAACTTTAGGCCATGTATTATAACGTCCGTCCCACGCTATCCGTGTATTAACAAAGTGAGCATCCTTCAATAATTTCGCTCGTTCCTGTGTAAGCAAGCGAAGATCGAAACCGCTCTGACTCTCACATCTAAGCGGATGTCCTTTTTCCGTTCGATACTCCGATAGCTCCCTAAGAATTTTGTCAATATAAGTATTCGCAAGAAGATTATTATCGTAGAAAACTAATTTTCTTTTTTTTATCAAAGGTAGCACTGAATCAACACACGTAAATTCCGGCTCAATCCTCCATGTACCACAAAAAGTGCATCTTCTCGTACAACCTCTTGAACTATGTATTATTTGATAATCAAGGTCTTCAGGTAAAAGAGAATAATTTACTTCTACATTCTCAGCAACACCCCCACGGTACAGACCTCGATATATTGTCGCAAATGGTGACCTCTTTTTGCAATCTTTGGGCATTAGTGAAGCATATATCCCACCAATCTCAATCTTCGCGCTTGGATACGCCTTATGATAAAATTTCGTAGCCTTATGCACATATTTTGACCAATACGTAAATAAAGAAGTGATCAAAATTCTATCTGGAATAAAACCGCAGCGTTTGAGACCACGCACTAACTTAACTTTATCACATTTGACCTTGTGATAGCTGCCAATCTTAATCAAACCAATCGGCAAAAAATGCGAATGATTTTTGCTCTTAACTGCTACTGGAAAATTTGGCTCTACTAACAATATATTCATTATGCTTCTACTAAACCATAATTGATATCTAACGCGAAAGCGAGATTTTCAAGTTCATCCTGATACAGTTCATATCCTACTGTACCGTCTTTCATCTCCGATGAATCACCCCACTCAACTTGAACGTATGCTCCTTCTGTATTCACTATGTAAGACCTAATATATGTCAAGGGATCTGCATCATCTTTTCTTTTATAATTATCCCATGTATCTATATATATTAGCAATGCTGCCATAGGTAGCACTCTACCATCAACAGGAAGCAAATTTAACTTCCTTAGCTCGTCCCATTTCTTCCAATCATGCAACATTATTGCCAAAGCAGCAGGGGCCGCATGGGTAAGTACAAATGCTCTTTCATTACGAAAACTTGCTGCCTTACATTTTTCTGCGATATCAGCAAAGAAATCAAACCCACTTATAATAGCGTGACATTCTAAATTATCATAGATATTGATCCATACAGTTAAAATATTGTTTGATTCTTCACCATCCAGACTGCCACCATCCCAATTGTTCTCATTATAACCTTGAGCTACATACGCACCTAAAGAACCCAAAATTCTTTTTGCGGCAATGTATTGTTCGGACGCCCATATTCGATTATCCACTTTTATGTCAAACGAAATATCTAAAAAATCATCCTGACCAAAAATTTCGTCTACATATTTTTTAGTAACTTTTTTTTCTCTGTGCTTCCCAATATCGTGAAAAATTGCAATTAGCAGCCATGAATATTCCACACAAAGTTTTTCGACTGGTCCTATACAACACCTTGTATATGCAGCATTAAAACAATCATAAAATTCATTAACGACAGGGCATCCTGAAAGAAATACCCTAAACGAGTGAAAAACATGATCGCTAAAATTCGGACCGCTTAACTTGAGAAGTCTTTCGAAGCGTTCAAGTTTCATGAAATATTTTATGCTTTCTTTAAATGCAGGGTGAAAAGCTAATAACTCATCAATTGTTGAATGTACTAATTCTAAGGTTTCTTCTTTGTTATTCCCAAGTTTTTTTACAGCCTCAATAAAATTATCTATCGTTTTATAGTAGCATAATCGTGTTAGATTTTCATTTTGATCTAGTATTGCCTTTGGAAACCAGCCATCTTCTAAAGGCAGCTCTTTTTGTTCTATTTCGATATCAAAATCACTTCTTACAATCGTTTGGATCCCCTTACCTTGAATTAAAATTTTGAGGCCAATATTAGCTTCGATGCAATAGTTCTCAATCTCAGGATTTTCTTCATAACCTTCTTCTTCTGTAATGATTACTACACGAAGGTTTTTCTGATCACAGAGTAATTGATTCACTATTTTATAGTATTGAAATGCCGGAATTACGCCACTCAATATTACATCAATTGCTAAAAATTGCCCCAGACTTTTGTTAAATAACAAACGATGAGGAATCCATTGTTTTCCACTTAGCCATGATGGCTCAGATTTTGCTATTTCATAGCCTGGGTATGATTGCTTTATATGATCGCTAATTAGCTTTTCTGTTTCCTTCATTTTTCTACCTCTATCATATGTACTTTGCAAGTTGTCGGTGTTTCTTGCTCACTGTTGTTCTTAGCGATTCTAATGCCTTTTTGAGTTCCTTTGACTTTTTGTTGAAGCTAATTATTTGGCTGGTTTCAATTTGTTCAATCATTGGATTTAGAAGATCGCATGTTTTTAGAATTTCATTAGCAAGTTCAAGTTGATCTTTAGGAGGAGGGAATATTTTATCATAAAATAATTTAACAATTTCAGGGGCCATATCGGGCATATTAATAAATTTCTCCAAAAGGGCTTCTGCGAGTTTTCTTTCTTTTGAAGTTTTTGCTCTTTGAAATACAGGGAGCATGTTGTCAATAAGATCACGTGTTGAACCTATAACTTTCTGTCGAGCTTTTTCAACCAACACTTTTCGCACTTTTTGTTTTCCTAATTTTGTGAGCAATTTAGGATAATGTTGACTGAGTTGTTCGACAAAGCTGGCCTCAAACTGAACCAAATGTGAAAATCGCAAGGAGCCATTTTCAACATCGTTCAATACTTTGTCGGAATAATGGAAAGCTCTTCCCAAATCTTCTAATTGTTTATTAGTACACCCTGTGTAAACCTGAAGTTCTTGAAGAAGCTCTTTATCACTTTTCCCCTTCTCTTTCTCCTCCAACTCTTTCTTAATACGCTTAAAAGCTCGTGTAATTGCTACAGGCTTCCATTGCTTTCGAAGCATGTGGATATGAAACGCTTGTATATGCTCACCCATCTTATCTTTTGAACTAGCTATGTGAGCTGGGATTTTTTCTGTATTAGTAGCAAGTGCAGCACGAATACGCCTCTCTCCATCAACTAAGACATATTTTTTTCCACCAGAGCCTTTGGTCTCGTGCACAACAACAGGAACTAGTACACCAAACATGGCAACGGAACCTTTCAACTGTTCAAATGCTTTATCTCTTCGTATCTCATCTTCATTTTCTCCTCTTGGATTTTGTTTGTTGAAAGCAATATCTTTTGGAGATATTTGCTTTAATTGATACCCCTCTGCCATTTTATTCCCTTTCGCTATTTCCTAAAAATAACCCCACGTGATGCAAAACTCTCAAAAACTCAAAATTACCACCCCGGCCAACAAAAATCAAGCAGATTTTGGGCGAAAAGATACGAAAATCAAAGCCGATCTTATCCCTTTAATCTGCTTGCCCCGTGAGATAGCGAAGCGTTATCTCACTGGGGTGAAATCTGCGGTTTAAAATATTAGTGAAAAATCGACCAAAAACGCTGATACCTAATAGCAAAAATTAAATTTTTTGAAAATTTTTATCTCTTTATCACACAAATACTTACAAATTCTAACAATCCGAAAATCCAGGAATTTTCAATCAAATACGCATGTTCGTCTAATTATAGAAGGAGTGTTTTTTTACTCCCTGAGTTGTGCTTACTTGCTTTGGAGTTTACCCCCGGGTGTACTTACACGGCTCTTCTGCCGGGGGCTGGAGGCTAAAAGCAGCCAGTTATTTACGTGCCTATAAGGCACCCAGAAGGCCCAGCCAATTAACCAATGAACCATTTGCCAATTACCAATAACCAATAACCAATCATGAGCATCGAGAATCTAGTTATTTACGTGCCTATTATTTACGTGCCTATAAGGCACCTCTACATTTGTAGAGAATCCTCTACAAATCAGCTCCTTTTTATGCAAAACAAACCCAATTTCCGAAAAAGTCAAATGAACGTAAGTAATATTATAACAAGGAATTATGAATATTTTATCCCGCTGGCGGGGCAAAAAAACAAACCCAATTCAAACCCAATCAAACCCAATCTCCGAAAAGCCAAAATGAACGTAAACTTAACTTTAACAAAGGATTACAGAAAAAACGATGATTTTTCAGTCCGAATAAACAAACCCAATTTCGTTAATGGCCCAAAATGAACGCAAACGTATATGTTATAGAGGATTATGAAAATGAAACCGACTTCAGGCCCCAAAAAAACAAACCCAATTCAAACCCAATCAAACCCAATTTCACCTACCCCCGAATCCAATTCCGATTTGGTCTTTTGGCCATCTTGCATGATTTTCAATGCTCACTCAATTAACCAACGCCTATTCACCTTTGCTCCAAAGGGATTTTGGAGCAACAACCTAAATACTTGGAGTTGCTTAGCTTAGACTGCCCACCTTAGTCAGTATGTAACCCCATCTTATATCACATTTAGCGGAAGTATTCAAGATATTTTTTGTGCAATTGACCATTTTATCAACATTAACTCCAACTCCTTTTCATATATAAGTTTATAGCTCAGACCGCGCTGGGTCGAAAAACCTCGACTTGAACGCATTGGTAAAAGTTCGGCCTGGATTTTGTTTCCAGGGATTCATAGCGCCGAAGCGTTTATGAGCATGTCAGGCATTGATGCTTATCATCAGCCGAATCCAATTGGTACAGCTTACAGGGCAGTTTTGCCCTGCTTGACAACATTAGAATATGTGGTAGAGTGGGTGGGAATTTCGAACAGTGTCAAAGTGTGCAGGAACGCTGTTTATGAAGTTAAATGGGATATCCGAGATTAACGCATGAAAATTATTAAAGAAACCAGCCTGATTATAACATCATTTGTGCTGTTACTCTGCTCATGTAATACGGTCAATACATCGTTAACTAAGCAAGATAAAAACGATATCATGCTTAGTAATGTTTATGATTTAGCAAAAAGAATCCTTGAAAACAGGGCTGACAATTTTGTCTTCGAACGAACTGGACAGCAGAGTTCCGCAGATTTTTTTGAAATATCGGAACGTAACGGCAAGATTCTTATTAAAGGAAATAACGGAATCTCTATGGCGTCAGGACTAAACTGGTATTTGAAAAAATTCTGTAATGCGCAATTTACAGTTATTGACAAACAGATGAATCTGCCTGATGAATTGCCTTTGCCAAAAACTACCGAAAGAATCCAGACCAAATATAAGTACCGGTATTTTTTTAATGTCTGCACCTTTGGTTATACAATGGCCTGGTGGTACTGGGAAGACTGGGAACGTCATATTGACTGGATGGCAATGAATGGAATTAACCTTCCTCTGGCCATTACAGGACAAGAAGCAGTTTGGTATGAAGTTTACAAAGAACTGGGCCTTAGCGATAAACAAATAGGTGAGTTTTTGGTTGGCCCTGCTTATCTTCCATGGGGCTGGATGGGTAATGTAGATGGGCTGGGTGGTCCGTTGCCAAAATCATGGATGGAAAAGCATAAACTGCTGCAGCAGAGAATACTAAATAGAGAACGTGCTTTTGGAATGACTCCTATATTACAGGGATTTACGGGTCATGTACCTGAATCATTAAAAGAGCTATATCCTGATGTCACGCTTCATAAAACAGGTAACTGGTCAGCAGGGTTTGGGGGAACTCATTTTCTGGATCCGGCAGATGATCTGTTTAAGCGCATTGGTAAGCTGTTTATTGAAAAGCAGACTGAAATGTATGGCACAGATCATTATTATTCAGCCGATTGCTTCAACGAAGTAAACCCGGATACTGATGATACTGAGTTTCTGGCGAACATGAGTAAATCAGTTTATCAATCTATAGCAGCGGCCGATTCACAGGCCGTATGGGTGATGCAAGCGTGGTTTTTGCATTATAGCATAAACGATTTTTGGAAAGAACCACAAAGTAAAGCACTTATTGGCGCCGTCCCTGATGACAAGATGATAATACTTGACCTTTATGGTGAACTTCATCCTACCTGGAAGAAGAGATCTTCATTCTATGGTAAACCCTGGATATGGAATGTGCTTCATAATTTTGGCGGAAGAACAAGTATGAGCGGCAAAATAAGTGATATGGCCGGTGGGCTTGATGAAGCACTTAAAAGCCCTGAAAAAGGCAACCTGTCCGGAATTGGAATGGCAATGGAATATTTTGGAAATAATCCTGTGGTTGAAGAATTTGTAATGGGTATGGTATGGAACAAAGAGGTGCCTGATGTGAAAGAATGGTTGTCTTCTTATATTTCTAACAGGTATGGCCGGGAAAATGAGTTTGCAGAGAAAGCCTGGGAAGGGATGCTAACCACAGTATATAATACGCATAAGCAAACCGGTACATTTTTGTGTGAGCGGCCGGGTTTTTATAATCCTGAAATGTCATATCGTACAAGCCCCATACCTGATTATGATCAGAAGGCACTGGGCGAAGCATTAGATAATTTATTCAAGTGCTCTGATGAATTCGGGGACCTGGAGACATACAAGTTTGACGTGGTAAATCTTACAAGGCAATACATCAATCCTCTGGCATATAAATGGATACTCGAATTGGAGAATGCATATAAACAGAAAGATGTGAACACATTTCTTAAAGTAAAAGAACGATTTATTTCTCTTATACAGGATTTTGATGTTCTGCTTTCCACCAGAAAAGAATATCTTTTAGGAATATGGCTGGAAGATGCAAAAGGGTGGGGAGAAACGGATGAAGAAAAGGCACTTTATGAATGGAACGCACGTAACTTAATTACACTTTGGGGTGAGGAATGTACCGAAAATCAATATGATGACCTTAATAATTATGCTTATAAACAATGGGCAGGCATGTTTTCCGATTATCATTTGGTGAGATGGAATAAATTTTTTGATGAAGTAGAGAAAGCTATGAAAAACAATGAAAGCTGGGACAGAACGAAATTCCTTGAATCATCCTGTAAATGGGAGAAGAGTTGGTCACATAACAAGAATTTATTTCCTTCAGTGCCGGTGGGAGATCCTGTGGAAGTATCTAAAACTATTTCGCTGAAATATGCTCCCTTTTTCAAATAACAAGTATAAATAGCATAATTGAAGTTTGGCAAATCTTTATCAGTCTTCGTCAAAAAGTATCTTCGCCTGCTGTACTTAACGGAGGCACAGTTCGGGGCAGATTTCTTCCTCGACCCACTCTTTTTGGTGCACTTTGGTGCACCGCCTGTTGAAGCCATATTTTTCTCCTTCTGTTCTGAAACCTTCCACAAGTACGTACACACCTTTCAGTCCCGCTAAAACTTCACGGTTTTGTTCTCTGGCATACTCTTCCAGTGCTGTATCAGTCTTTTGCTCAGAGGAGCCTGCTATTGCCCCAGATACCCCTCAAGACGAGTTCGTCGTTTAAGTTGCCTCTGAAACACTTTAAATTGAAAGCTGAGGGGGGTTCTTTGAGATTGTACAAATAGACTTAAACAGTCTTTGTATTGAACAACTCTGCCATAGGTCGAAGAAGACACCCCAAAATGAGCGATATTGGCTTGCCCTTTCCGCTTTTTACACAATCTTGCCAAAAAATATGGCGAATCGCGTGAAGATTTTTATTGACGAGAAAGTGGCTAATCTGGTATAAATAAGGTTGATTTTGTGTCCGCACAGTCGGGCATCTGTAGATTTTGGGTTCTTCAGCGGACAAATTTCTTTTGTTTTTCGATAGAGGAGGTGTTAGTATGTGGAGTACGGAGTTGTAGTGAAAACTTTGTGCTTCGCAGTGAAAATATTTTTACATTTCAATTAACGGCTGATATCGGTTTTTTGGAAGGAAGGAGGTAGTTTCAAGTCCTTAAAAGTAACCCTGGGCAGATATGGGTAAAATATAGTGAGCGCAAGGATTGTTAGTTGTTTGAGACAAGAACAAAACAAGAAGACAGATGTCAGAAATCGGATGTCAGATTTTTCTGTTTTCTGTGTTCTGTCTTCTGTCTTCTGTTTTGGCGAGTAGCCAAAGCACAGTTGTTTATTTTACCTTTTTTTGAAGGAGAAAGAAAATGATAAGAAAAAAGAAAATGATGAGAAAGTTGATATTGATTTGTGTCGTTGTGGGCTTGTTGTTTGCGGTCAGTACTGCACAAGCTGCTACCGTGATTACTGATGCTGCAGGGCTTCAGGCAATCGCAGATAATTTAGCTGGTGATTACGTCTTAGGTGCTGACATTGATCTTACCGGTTTTGACTGGCAACGCGTCGGTCCTTTCGCGGGCACTTTCGATGGCGCCTACCACATAATTAATGGGTTAACAATGGATGCCGAAAGAGCTAATCTGTTTTCTACAGTTGAAGAAGGTGGTGAGATTAAGAATGTTGGTTTAAGCAATTTCAATATCAGAGCCACCTGGTATGCGGGAGCTTTGGTTGGGAATTTATATGGAACAGTATCCAATTGCTTCGCTATCGACGGCACCGTAACTGGAGTGCAGGGGGATTATGGTAATGTTGGTACACTGGTCGGTTTGATTCGTCAAACAGGTTCTGTCTCTGATTGTTATTCGACTATGGATCTGATATTGGAGGGGGGTGGTTCCCCGGAATATTGTGGCGGCTTCACCGGTGGCGTTACCGGTGAAGGCGACGACCTCGGCCTCACGACTAATTGTTATTTTGCAGGAGAAATCACCGGTGATGCCAGCCCTTTTGCTGGTTATATTAATGGCCTTGCGACCAGTTGTTACTATGATACAGACGTTACCGGCATCACCGACGATGACCTGGGACGGACAACAGCCGAAATGATGCAGCAGTCCACTTATGTTGATTGGGATTTTGTTAATATATGGACTATGATTGAAGGCAAAACTTATCCTACATTCGTATGGCTTCAAGATCCAAGAATCGCCGGCAAACCAAATCCGGCTGATGAGGCGACAGATGTGCTGCGGGATGATGTGGTCCTTGGCTGGAAGCCTGGAGAGTCCGCCAACACACACGACGTTTACTTAGGCACGGTTTTCGACGATGTCAACGACGCTGTCTTAGCCGACGCGCTCAGTCCGGGCCAGACCGCCACTACCTATGATCCGGGACGGCTTGAGTTCGAGAAAACTTATTACTGGCGTATTGATGAAGTTAATGCGCCGCCCAGCTCCACCATTTTTAAAGGCAATGTCTGGAGCTTTACGACCGAGCCAGTTGGTTATCCTATTGACGGTAACAACATAACCGCCACAGCTTCCAGCTTGTATGCCCCAGACCAGGGCCCTGAAAAGACCATCAACGGCTTAGGACTGGATGCTAACGACCTGCACTCGACGGAAGCGGCGGATATGTGGCTTAGCGACGGTGAACCGAACGCCTGGATCAAATATGAGCTCGACAAGGATTACAAACTGAATGAGATGTGGGTATGGAACTCTAATCAAACGATGGAGTCTGCTTTCGGTTTTGGGCTCAAGGACGTTAAGATCGAGTATTCGACCAACGGCACCGACTATACGACATTGGCTG
>SDBS01006871.1_pt1 | contig 11064 bp, 11 predicted proteins | sample 2277091 | NCBI WGS metagenome assembly SDBS01 (sample SAMN10404972, study PRJNA504765) | marine sediment metagenome | isolation source: marine sediment core GS10_PC15, 163 cmbsf | place: Arctic Ocean: Southern Knipovich Ridge | collected 2010 | reverse complement strand
CCCGGTGAAACTGGTTATGCAGGATGGGAAACAGGATTCAGGATTACCAGCATCAACGAAGCCGGGTATTATATTATCGACTATATTTGGCGCCCTGCATTGTAGGTGATCTCAATCCCAGAGACCGAAAAGCTCCCAATCCCTCCCATTTATTCCGTCAGCGATGCAATATTTGCAGTTACTCACTTTGTTTGAAATAAAATGGTGGGCGATACTAATGTTGAGGGTATGGATTATAGTTCATACTGTACGAAGGCAGACATCTGCCCCGCCCTATCCACATGGGGTCCCCCCGGCGCTCGATTGGGTTGGATCGCGTTGCTTGGGGATGCGTCGGAATCCGCGTTTAATGGCTAAGTGGGGTGTAGGGATCTGGTTGGTTGGAATTAATAGAAGGGGCAGGGTGCTCCACAGCCGCTGTGACAGCCAAGACCGCCAGCTGCAAGCGAATGTTATACATGCCCCATATGTTAAAAACCATCCTGGTAGAATTCATCTTCGAATTCTGCTCGCATTTCATTCTCGGAGGTACGCAGCTCATCCATATACGCTTCAGCCCCAGAAAAGAATGATTCTAGTTCATCCATCCGTTCTTTAACATGTCTTAGATTGATTCTCTGCTCTTCACCAAAAATTGGCTTGAGGTCCTTCGTAATCGGATATCGGAATGAAAATGAGGATCTATCTATCGTGCTGAATTCTTCAATATACTTCTCTACAACCTCAAGTGTTGTCCTTTCACGCTGATCTCTTGCTTCCGGTAACACCTTGATGAATTCCTTCCACATGGCAATCAAATCATGATTCAGCTGCTTCAAGGTTAAAACTCTCTCAGCGTAATTCCCTCCACTAAACTGCAGAATTGCTTGTTTTAGGGAGAGCTCAATGAACTGCCTATATAAAAAGAATGCAGGGAATACGACTGAATCCAAACGAGAGGTGTCCTTGCTTGATATTGCATCAACAATTAAACGGTCTGCAGATTCCTTATAGCCAGTGCAATATCCGTAAAATTGCTGCCATATGTTACCCCACCCGAAGTGAGCAAATTCGTAGAAGTCCCCACCTTGAACAAAGAGGTACTTGTATTCACTTGGCCAAGGCAAAGATTTTTCCATCATCACTCCCAAATATGTATAACGCTCCGGTTCAACGGCTGCGGAACGCCGTCCGCTGCAACCGGTTGTTAGCCCGCCGCCTATACGACTATTGTCATCTCTCGCCCACATACCATACTAGCGCCACCTGGTTAAACGAGCCTACCGTCCGAGTCTCCAGATGAAGTGCATTGGCTCATCGCGGAGATTCGCTTGTTCCGTGATGTGCCTCTGAATCTCACCAAAGAGACTAACTCCAAGTCCGCCAATAAGGGCTGCGAGAGCGACGGGCGTGAACGAAGAGTACAGGGCGACGCTGACGCCGAGCGTACCCATCGCATACTGTCCGATCCTGGCGCGTCGCTTCTTGCGAAATTTCTCAATCCGCCGCTCAAGCTTGGCTACTCCGGCGTCGATGATGTTCCTCTGGATGTTGAGTAGTTCCCGTGAAAACGCCTCGGACCCTCGCTTGTCTAAGGCCTCAATGAGCGCACTAGAGATCGTCCGTCGGAACTCCGCGTAGGCGCCTTCTTCCGCTTCAATGGCCGCCATGAGCGACGCGGGAGCCACGCCTTCAAGAAACGGGATCTTCACGTTGAGCTCGTGCCCAGGCTCTGGCAACACATCACACCATTCCCCTGCCACAACCAACATCGATCCAAGGCGTTGTGCCATCAGGAATTCGAATGCAACAATGTCGGGAGTGTTCCAGAGAGGGTCGGGCTGTGAGATGGCTACACCCGGCCAGAAGTAGCGACCGTAGGCGCACTCCATTTTGGACGGGTCGAACAGGTTGCGTTGCTGCTGTTCTTCTCTTGAACCAGGCGGATCACCGAGAGGGGCGGTTTCTCCGGGCCGCAGCGATCGTACTTTCTCCATTGCCAGTTCAGACAACTCCCTGCCGGGCAATCTGCCACTGCTCGTGTTGGCGATCGCGTTTCTGAGAAGATCATCGGCACTGGCCGAGGAGCGTGTGGGAATCGGCGGGGCAAGTATTGTCGCAAATGGAGCCAGCAGGATCGCACCCGATGGAGCGAGAGGACGCATCCACTCCTCTGCGAACTTCACAACGCCGTCAACCACCGGACGATCCGGTTTCATGCCGATCACACCGAGGCCTGGATGCTGACCATCCGTACATGGCCAGTGCTGGCCGAATGGGTGCTCGTATTGGAGCAGCTCGTGCCGAAGAACAGGGCCACATTGCCCGACCACGAGGAAGTCTGGTAGCAAGAACAGGCGGAGGAAGTTGTCCAGCAAGCCCTGGTAGGTACCACAGAGATGGAACTTGAGGCCCGAGGCGTGTTGGATACATGTCAGAATCTGGGGCAGGCGCCACATCAGCCAATAACGGAGCATCCCCTGGTAGAGAGCAGGACAACTGTCTACAACACCGAACATCTCCATGAGCAGACCAGCAGCTGTCGAGGGAGGTGCTGGCGGACTAGGCTTCTCGTGGTCGGGTTTCATGCTCATTCATTCCCTGTCGGGCTAACGTGTGGCTCAGCGGTGGCCGGAAGCGAAGCTGTAGGCCATCCGCTGCAGCCGATTGTTAGCTCCTGTCTCACCCGTCTGAACCTACCTCAGAAACAAGCTTCTCTGTGAGATGCACAAGCTTGCTGTAGGCCATAGCTGCAGCCCAAATAAACAATGCACCTGCAATCAGTGACGGTATTATCAGAACAGCTCGGTGCACTTCATATTCCAAAAACCATCTTAAGGCTAATGCTCCATCTTGTTTAGACGGGTTGATAGCCAGCTGCTCTTTTATAGCGGCAACACCCACTGGTGTCAGGCAATAGGCACCAAGCCGCAGAGATTGAGCGAAGTTGGTCAGGTCGCTTTTGAAGTACCCTTCAATTAGCTCTGGGGATACCTGCCCTGCGCCAATGTCCAATAGCCGGTCGCTAATGACCTGAGGTGTCATATCGTGCCTGTACTTAATGTGCTCCGTTATGAAGTACAGTATAAGTTGAGATTTCTCCTCGGGAGGAGCAGTATCCATTCGTGTGCGCGCACGGTAGGCAGGCCAAGAGAGATCTGAAAGATCACGGACTGTGGCGAAATGGTACGCAAGCAATCCCACCGACACCGCTGTGAACGCCATACCCAGCAAGAACGGAATCATAAACCTTGGACTAGACCAATACCGTAGCTTCGCAAAGCGTACATTCGCAACTCTTATCAGTTGTTTCTTGGCAGCATCCGTGAGATGAAATGCCTTTTCTCCTTGATGTCTGTCGCGTTGATCGTTTGCAGCGGATTCCTGGAAGTGATATTTGTCAGTTTCTAGAATGCCTTGGACAGTATCAGCATTGAGCATCTGTTTCTGATCGTTAAGCCTGTCGGCGATGATGCGTGCCGTCATATCCTTTCGTAATTCTGCTACCACTGTTACAAAGAACATTAGGTGCAATATTTGGTCTTTTGACATAAGCTTGTGAAGTCCTACCATTCTGAAATAATTCGGCATTGTAAGATTCAATATCTTAGCCTCCCTTGAGCTAACGTTGCGCTTCAGCTGCGGTCGCCAGGCTGGCGCGGCGGGTGCCCCGCTGCAAGTGATTGATAGGCAACAAATCTCAAACTTCTGAGGTATTGTCACCGTCCTCTTCCACGGTCTCGAGTGAATCCTGAAGAAACTTACCAATGGAACCCTCGGCATACTCTCCCGTTTGGATCTCCTTCATCATCTCCGGCATGCCTTGGAGTTTAGTTGCCCACACCTTCGGATCACTGATTCTACGGGCGAAACCCTCCAGTTCTTTCGCCCTGCTTTGTTCGTGTAAAAACTCTGTAACCTGGCCTGATGTAACACGCCATTCGCCAGCAACGGAGAGTCCGCGAAGGCGGCCCGACTCCAATAGATCGATCACGGCTTGCTCATCTACGTGGAGGACTTGCGCACATTCTCCAGGGGTAAAAACAGGAGAATCTCCAAGCGCATTAGATTTTGTTGTGGTCATCTCTCGGTTATTCCACGACACACCGAACAGCGGAGTCGAAAAACCCGTTATCCGACTCACTAACTCCCACATGTGCCTAACCAAGGATGTCATACCACTGTTCTCCCAGGGGATTACGAACAGCCTCCAAGCGAAGCAGCCCTGTTTTATCGGCGGACTAGTCCTCTATGCAACACTGCTTGGTGGCAATCCTTTCTTCAGTATTCGATAGTGCTCAGAATCCGACTCTTCCACAATAGCCAGAAGAACTCGGACAGCTTCCAGAGCTTCGCATCTGTCTCTGTGCACAACTGCACAGGTCGGATCATTCGCATGCGAATACTCCTGAACAAGGCGATACACTTTTTCTTTCTGAACGTCGGTAATCTTAGTCGTTGGAAGTTGCTTCACCTTGCTGCGCAGGTCCCCCCTATTGGGAATCTTGAAACCAGCGTAAATCTCAAGAAACCTGCGAGCAATGTTGCTAATCGTATAGAGATCAGCGTAGTTCGGCGTAGAATCTCCACTGAATTGGATAAGTCGAGCGAACAAGTACTGATATTCAGAGTTATAGTCACGAAGAGTCTCATCCATTGAGACAATGTGTGCGATCCGCTCATTATCAATGAGCTCAGTTTCAATCGTATAGAAAGAACAAAGTGATTCAGACTCTCCATCTGTTCTGGACCTATTGTTCCTCCGATTGAACCAAGACTTTGTTAGGTTGAACAGTTCGAAGTTGTGGGTAAGAATGAACAACTGGCCAGCAGTTTTGAAATGACGTCTGATAAGCGCGAAGCAATGATAAATGTAGTTCGAATCGAAGCTTGAGATAGGATCATCGATGACTATGATACCGTCCCTCACGAGAAAGTTCCGCTCCTGAGTCTTCGCGACGAAGTAGGAAAAGGCTATGGCAGTTTTCTCACCCTCGCTCAAGTTGTCCGCCGTTCGCCCATCACGTTTGATGAGATAGCCTCTTGCCTGTGTGTCAAGTTCTAAAATGATCTCGTCTCCACCGAAGAAGCCCTCTAGGTGCCCGTTAATCTTGTCAATAGCTGCACCGATATTTGACGCTGTTCTCTTAAGTTCATCGACCCTCTTCCGATGCTCATCCAAAGTGGTTACGGCCGCCGTCTCCCGGGCCTTCGTATCGCGCAGAGCCACCTGCATCTCGTCGTACTTCTGAGTCCTCATGGCTTCAGAGATGATATGATTCGTGAGCAACCTCTTTTTATCGGAGACCTCGTCAGCGTGATTCGAGACCCGGCTATTGTGCTCGCCTATCACTATGTTCAGCTGATCCACTAATGTGTCGTACCTCTCTCGATAGTCCACCGGAGGGTCCGCAAGAGCATCTAACGGAGTCATGGGATTGTCCAGCCTTGCCTGCAACTTGGTAGACCAATTCTTGATCCAGTCCTTGAGTTCCGTGACAAGATCGGTGTGTGACTTAGCTAATTTTCTATATGACTCGACGAACTCGGGATATAGATCGACATCTGCGAGGAGGTCCGCTGGTACCAGGTTTTTAATCGCGTCTAGACATCTTCGGGCATCTCGTTCAAGTGCCTCGTAGTCATCGCTGAAATGCTGCATTAGCCTTTCCATAAATCCAATGTCTAGCCGCTGCTCACAGTATGGGCATCTTTCAGACTCGTCTCGCTCCTGCTGCAAACGAAAGCCGTCCCTCACCCAGCGGTTGAGTTCTAGGTCGGTCTTCAGGCGCTCTAGTGTCTTAGAGTCAACTTCACGAGTGGAAACTTCACGTAGAATCGCATCAATCGAGTCCAGTTCAGTGATGTTCTTCTCATCAACGAAAGCGATTATTGAGAAATGCTGCACCTTAGCCTGCTCCGGTTTAGGCTCGTTTGATATGAGCTCTTTGAAAGCCTCGAATTCACTCTCAGGGAGTTCTATAAGTGTTGCCCCGTCCACGCTCTCCAATAGGGCCTTCAGCTTACCCTTGTCGTAGTTACGGTATTGATCTTGTACTTGAAGGTTCCCGACGGCGTTTTTTATACTAAGTGCTGTTCCTTCAAGGAACTTCCTGCCGGCATTCTCAGCGGCAACTCTCTCATTCGTGGCAGCATCTTTCGCAGTAACAAGTGAATCCGTCACGCCCCTCAGTTTCTCGAGTTCGACCTTACTAGCGATGTCATCCTCGCTGATGTAGACAATGGGATTGCATTCAGAGGAGTCGAAGGAAACGTTCCTATCAATAAAATCCTTGTTGAACACCTTTACCGCCAGGTCACAGGAATCGATGTTGCTCGGGCTCAACTTCTGCCCACTGTCAGTTGTCAGCTTGAAGATGCCGCCTACGGAATACTGCTTGAATGTAATAGACTTGAGCTCACACGCTTCGAACACTCTTGACAGAGTTGTCTTTCCGCTTCTATTCCAGCCGTAGATGAGATTGAATCTCTGAAAATCAGGATAGGGTGCACCTCGCCCAAGATCGAGAATGCCTAGCCTTCCTTGTGTGGATATATTTTTAACAATCACTGATTTTAATCCGGATATCAGATAAACTCAGATTGATTTAACCCTTAAGAAGCTATCATATTTTGCTCTTTTTCGTCAAACCTAGCGTTTTGTGGAATTTGCAGCGCTTATTACTTAGCATCTATGGTTTTCTTCGGCCATCTGAACCACTACGCCGGGTTTATCCCTTCAACAACTCCATCTACCCCCATCACCACATCATGTTTTCCAAATTATTAATTTACAGCACAGAGGCAGATATCTGACATACCCAATCCAACGGGGTCCCCCCGGCGCTCGATTGGGTGGGATCGCGTCGCTTGGGGATGCGTCTGAATACGAATTTATTGGCTAAGTGGAGCGTCGGGTTCTGTTAGGATGGAATTAATGGAAGGGACAGGTCACGCCAGGATCTTGACGCGGGCATGCGGATAGGTTATACTTGCGGTATTGCGCATATAAGCAGATAGAAACGAGGAATTAAAATGCAGGAAGAAGCGGCGCTGTTCAAGGTGTTGGGCAATTCGACCAGGCTCAGGCTGGCGGTTCTGCTCGCCATCGACGGCGAAACCTGTGTGTGCAGGCTGGCCGAGGCGCTTGGCGAACCTGATTTCAAAGTCTCGCGCCACCTCGGAATCATGCGTTCGGTGGGGATGGTCGAGGCACGGCGCGAAGGCACGTGGATGCACTACAGGCTCACTGGGCCGAGACATCGGCTAGAAAAATGCCTGCAGGAGTGTTTCCGGGACTGTCTGGCCGATCACAAGACAATCAAGGCGGATCTGAAACGCATGGAGAAGGCAACCTGCGCCAAGTAATGGGTAAATACGAATAAACCTGTGAATTATTTAATCCCTCGGGAATTCGGCAGCGCGGTGAAGGAACGCAAGTTTACCGGGAAAGGCACGACATCGAATAACAACACAGACAGAGAAAGGAACATACGATGAACGATGACAAATCCGATCAGGCATCGACAGACAAACAGGTCGAAACAACGACGGAATGCGGACCGGGATGCAATTGCGGATCTAGCGGCATCGGCACCAAATGGAAGGTGATCATATGTGTGGTCGTAGCCATCGCGGCAGCGGCCGTCTCTGTGAGAGCCTATATGCGCAAGGCCGAGAGTAATCCAGTGCAGGGACAGGAATCGTATGCAATTGCGTTGCCAGCCGCGACATCGTCTACAGGCGACAGGACCAGGGAGACGAAGATGAATCAGGCAGGATCTTCGCTTTGGGGCGAGCCTCTGAAATCTCTCGCTTCTCTTAACCAGGTAGCCAAAGATAAGGACGCGGTCCTCGTCTGTCTGCTCGAAAAAGGGCAAAAACTGAACCGGGAAATCCAGAAGGAAATCGAAACGGCGACGAGCAAGGCGGGTTCCGGAGGAATGGTCATGGCCTATTACATGTTGGGCGAAGACTCTCCGGACTACAGCAAGGTGATTGGTCAAGTGCCTGCTCCATGTGTGCTGGCGATAGTCAAGGGAAAGGGTTCGAGTATCGTTTCAGGCGAGATCACGGAAGGGAAACTGTTACAGGCGATTGTCACGGCATCGCGGCCGTCCGGAAGATGCGGTCCTTTATCAGGCTCCGGTTGTTGTCCGGCTCCAGCTAAACGCAAATAGAAAAGGAGCGATGAAAGTGGACTGGATAATATCACTATCACAATGGGCCAAGACCACGCTGGAACAGGCGGGAACGAGTCCGCTGGCGCTACCCCTGGCGGTTCTGCTGGGCCTGGCGAGCGCGGTGGCGAGCGCCTGCTGCACATTGCCGGTGTTTGGGGCCATCGTTGGATATGCTGGGATGCGGGAGTCGGCCGACAGACGGTCGAACCTGCTCGGAGCGGGGTTTTTCATGATCGGCACGATTGTCGCCCTGCTCATACTTGGGAGCGTCGCCGGTCTGATCGGGCAGGTTGCACAAAGCGTTCTTGGACAGTACTGGAAGATTTTTGCGGGGATAGTGGCAATTGTCCTCGGTCTTGGCGCGCTGAACCTGCTTCCCTTCAGGATACCGGGGAAATCGCGCGAGACTTCGAGCGCTCCAGGACGAAACCTGCTGGGCGCGGCTGTCGCCGGGCTCTTGATGGGCGGCGCGGTCGCCGTATGTTCGCTTGGCTGCAATCCGGGCATCTTCATCATCCTGGGTGTGGCCGTCCTGCAGGGGTATACCCTCTGGATGTTCGGCGTGCTGATTGCTTATGCAATCGGCTTCAGCCTGCCCCTGGCCGCGCTCATGCTGGGTGCTTCTTTTGGAAAATCGGCCATCCGGTTCAAAAAGGCGGATACGGTGTTCCGGCTTGTCGCAGGCGTCGTATTGATCGCGGTCGGTTTCTATTTCTTCAACTCTTTGTAATGATGAAAAGGAATTAGTAAATGACGACCAACGACACAGGCAAGAAGAAGGGACAGCTGGATAAAAACCAATACTTTCGCCAATTGGGTGAGAAATGTGATAAGACCAAAAATTCAATCAGGGTGGGGACACGTATTACCGGGCAACGGAATAAATAGGACGCAGACCAGGTCAGAAGGCCTTTGATAAGGATACAGGCGATGTCCAAGAACTTTCACTGGGTAAATGGCCATGTTGAAACGCCCGTCGGCACGGTTCCCCGGGTTTCGACCGTACTCACCCGTCGCGACCAGCTCGGTACATGGCGGGTGCGGTGGGGTATTGGGAGAATGAACTATTCTGTGCCGCCGGGACTTTATGCCGCCGGCTCTCCGGGGCCTGAGTCCCACGTTTTTGTAACGGCGAATTACAAGATGAGCCTGGATCGACTGAGGTCGCAGCTGGAAGGATTGAATGCCTGGATCATGGTGCTTGACACCAAGGGAGTCAACGTTTGGTGCTCCGCCGGGAAGGGCACCTTTGGAACGGAGGAGATCGTAAAGAGGATCGAGGCAGTACGACTGTCGGAGATCGTCTCGCACCGGAATCTGATACTGCCTCAATTGAGTGCCACGGGAGTGAGGGCTCATCTGGTGCGCAGGCAAATCGGGTGGCGCGTGATATACGGCCCAGTGCGTGCGGAAGATCTTCCGGAGTTTATGGAGGCCGGAATGAAGGCGGCGTCACGGATGCGTCTCGTGCGGTTTCCCCTGATTGATCGAGTGATATTGATTCCGTTGGAGCTGGTGGTCTCAGCCAGGTATCTTTTCCCTGTCGCGGCCTTTTTTCTCCTTCTTTCAGGGCTCAACGCCGGCGGCTATTCTCCGGGTCAGATCCAGATGGCAGGATTGCGGAGTGTGATGCTGCTCCTGCTTGCATACTTTGCCGGCGCTGCCGTTTCTCCGGTACTGCTTCCCTGGATTCCGAGCCGGGCATTTTCATCGAAGGGGGCCTTGGTGGGAATGGTAGCAGTAGCGCTTCTCGCTGTGAAAGAGTGGCCAGGTACCGGCCTGTTCGACAATTGGGCTGAGGCCTCAAGCTGGTTATTGCTTATACCGGCCATTTCGAGTTTCCTCGCGATGAATTTTACCGGCGTGTCGACGTACACATCTCTCTCGGGCGTCCGCCGGGAGATGCGGGTAGCCGTACCGCTGCAGATTGCCGCTGCTGCTGCCGGCACGGTCATATGGGTTACAGGGAGATTTATCTGAAGTGAAAAGGATTTGATAATGTTCGACTTGCGTTATCTGCCCGGAGTGGCGACACTGAGGCTCGACTATCAGAGATGTACGGGATGCGGGAAATGTGTTGAAGTTTGTCCGCACGCCGTCTTTGAGGTCAAAGGGAATAATGCGGACATTATCGATCTTGACGCCTGCATGGAATGCGGCGCCTGCGCTATGAATTGTCCGGAAGAAGCGCTGTCGGTCAATTCCGGAGTGGGTTGCGCGGCAGGAATAATCATCGGAGCCATACGTGGAACAGAACCGACATGCGACTGTTCGGGCGGAACGGATTGCTGCTGATGCTGACCGGTTGTCCCTGCCTGTCCCCCCCATTTATTCCGCCCACATTGCATTACTTACACTTCCCCAATACGCGAGAAATCCTCCCTCAAAACCGGTGCCCCCTGGGTGCCCCCTGTGCCTTCCATTTATTCCGTCCGCGTTGCCATCTTTGCGTTTACGTTAATTCTAGAATTTCATAAATATCTACAGTACACAGGCAGACCTGTCCCTTCTATTTATTCCGTCCGCCTTGCCATCTTTGCACTTACCCTAGTCCACGTAATATTCAGCACTGAGATAACCAGTCTCAACTGATCCGTCGAAACCATGAATATATGATCTGATGACATTAATGGAAGGCACAGGAGCCACGGGCGGTACGCGCTTGTCCTATATCCCGTGATACTGGCCTCCCCGTTAAGATACCGGGTCGCCCTCCTCAATTTGGTCTTTACGAGGCTACATGCAGGTTCACTCGCGTTACGGCCTGTCGGTTCGCATCCGCCCCCTTTAAGAGACTTTGTCGGACCGCTTAGGCAACGAGTGTTACCACTCGCACCCGGTCCCATGCTACGGGGCTGACAAGCAGTTACCCCGGTCGGCACCTCTCAGCCGACTAGATAGG
>SDBS01006870.1_pt1 | contig 11064 bp, 7 predicted proteins | sample 2277091 | NCBI WGS metagenome assembly SDBS01 (sample SAMN10404972, study PRJNA504765) | marine sediment metagenome | isolation source: marine sediment core GS10_PC15, 163 cmbsf | place: Arctic Ocean: Southern Knipovich Ridge | collected 2010 | reverse complement strand
CATCAAGGAATTCAATATCGAGGTGAGAGAGACAAAGCTGGGACCCGAAAAAATTACTCGGGACATACCCAACACGAACGAGGGTTCTTTCGAAAACCTCGACGATGAGGGAATTGTGAGGATCGGCGGAAAGATCACATCCGGGTCTATACTGGTCGGGAAAGTCACACCGAAATCCGAGACCGATTCTACCCCGGAGTTCAAGTTGCTCAACTCCATTTTCGGTGAGAAGGCAAAGGATGTGAGGGACACCTCGCTGAAGGTGCCCCACGGTGTCAGCGGCACTGTCATCGATATACAGAGGTTAAAGCGATCCGAGGGGGATGATCTGAATCCCGGCGTTATCGAAGTCGTAAAGGTGCTTATCGCCACGAAACGAAAGCTCCAGGAAGGCGACAAGATGGCAGGGCGTCACGGAAATAAAGGAGTCATTGCGAGAGTGCTTCCCGAGGAAGACATGCCCTTTATGGAGGACGGGACGAGTATCGATCTTATCCTCAATCCTCTCGGAGTCCCCTCTCGTATGAACCTGGGTCAGATTCTGGAGACCGAGCTGGGCTGGGCCGCGGTTGCGTTGGACGAGTGGTACAGCACACCGGTCTTTCAGTCTGCTACCAGCGAGATGATTGAGGAAAAACTCGAAAGTGCCTCATTGCCGAATAACTCGAAGATAGTGCTGTACGACGGTCGAACGGGAGTCGCTTTCGAAAACCCCGTTTACGTTGGTTACATCTATATGTTGAAGCTGCATCACCTCGTTGATGATAAGATGCACTCACGCTCCACAGGGCCCTACTCTCTCGTCACTCAGCAGCCTCTCGGAGGAAAAGCTCAGTTTGGCGGCCAGCGATTAGGAGAGATGGAGGTTTGGGCTTTGGAGGCGTACGGAGCCGCCCACACCCTGCAGGAGCTCCTGACAGTGAAATCCGACGACATGATCGGCCGCGCGAAGATATACGAGAGTATCGTAAAGGGTGAAGTTGCTTCTCCTGCAGGAGTGCCCGAATCCTTCAACGTTCTCGTTCAAGAGCTGAGAGGGCTTGCCCTGGATTTCTCTATATATGATTCCAAGGGAAAGCAGATCGCTCTGACAGAGAGAGATGAGGAATTGATAGCAAGACAAGGAAGTCATTTTTAGGGGGGTATCGTAACATGAGAGATCTTCAGGATTTCGACAATATTCTCATTAAGCTTGCCTCACCGGAAAAGATCCGCGCCTGGTCGTACGGCGAGGTCAAAAAACCGGAGACCATTAATTACCGGACCCTCAGACCGGAAAAAGATGGTCTGTTCTGCGAGAGGATTTTTGGGACGACCAAAGAGTGGGAGTGCTACTGCGGTAAGTTCAAGTCCATCCGATACAAGGGTGTCATTTGCGACCGTTGCGGAGTCGAGGTCACGCATTTCAAGGTTCGACGGGAGCGGATGGGTCACATCGAGCTCGCCTCTCCGGTCTCTCACATCTGGTATTACAGATCGGTCCCGTCGCGAATGGGACTCCTGCTGGATCTGAGTATCGCGGCGCTTCGTTCCATTCTGTACTACGAGAAGTACATCGTAATCGACGCCGGAGACACGGACTTGAAAAAGATGGAGCTGCTGACCGAAGAGGAGTACATCGAGTCGCAGGAGCGCTACGGTATGGCCTTTACAGCAGGGATCGGAGCGGAGGCGATTCGTGCCATCCTTCAGCAGATCGATCTCGATGGTCTCAGCGTCGAGCTGAGGGTCAAGATGGTTGAGAAGGGTCGAAAGGCGGACAAACGCCTGCTCAAAAGGATTGAGATCGTTGAGAACTTTCGAGATTCTGAAAACAAGCCGGAGTGGATGATTTTGGATGTTGTGCCCGTTATTCCTCCGGAGCTCAGACCCATGGTTCAGCTCGACGGTGGACGGTTTGCTACCTCGGATCTTAACGATCTCTACAGGCGCGTCATCAACAGGAACAACCGTCTCAAGAGGCTTCAGTCTCTCAACGCGCCGGATATCATTATCAGGAACGAAAAACGAATGCTTCAGGAGGCCGTGGACGCCCTTTTTGACAACTCGAAAAAGAAACGGGTCGTAAAGGGTGCATCGAACAGACCTCTCAAATCTCTTTCGGATATGCTCAAAGGAAAGCAGGGCCGATTCAGACAGAACCTGCTCGGAAAACGAGTGGATTATTCGGGACGATCTGTTATTGTCGTCGGACCCGAATTAAAGTTGCACCAGTGCGGGCTACCAACCAAGATGGCACTGGAGCTCTTCAAACCCTTTATCATGAAAAAGCTCGTCGAAAAGGACGTGGTTTATAACATAAAGAAGGCAAAGGCGCTGGTGGAGCAGGAGGCGCCCGAGGTCTTTGCCATTTTGGACGACGTGGTTTCCGAGCATCCGATCCTCTTGAATCGGGCGCCCACATTGCACAGGCTGGGCATCCAGGCATTCGAGCCCGTCCTGGTAGAGGGCAAGGCCATCAAACTGCATCCACTTGTCTGTCACGCCTTTAATGCCGATTTCGATGGGGACCAGATGGCCGTTCATATTCCCCTGACCCAGGCTGCCCAGATCGAGTGTTGGACTCTTATGCTTTCAAGCAAAAACATTCTCGATCCGGCAAACGGACATCCGATCGCTATTCCAACACAGGACATGGTGCTGGGGATATCCTATCTGACAAAGGTGAGGCCCGGCGCCAAAGGCGAGAAGAAAGTCTTCTCTTCGATCAATGAGGTTCTCATGGCCGTGGACAACCGGGATGTCGATTACCAGGCTCTCGTCAAAGTGAAGATCGATGGCGGATACATGGAAACTACCCCGGGTCGTGTCATCTTCAACGAGGAGTTGCCGGAGCAGATCGAGTATATCAACCAGGCTGTAGGCGAGCCTGAGTTGAGAGAGTTCATTGCCAGGCCCTATACGAATCAAGATCCCTATATAACGGTCGAGATGCTCGAAAACATAAAGACTCTGGGATTCGAATACGCCACGCGGTTCGGTGCGACCATCGGAATGGATGATATTATCGTTCCCGCTCAGAAGGGCAAGCTCATCAGTGAGGCTAACAAACAGGTAGAGGCCATTCAGAACCAGTATCTGCAGGGTCATATCACAAACGAGGAGAGGTACAATCGGGTGGTAGAGGTCTGGAGCACCACAAATGAAGCGCTGACGAATGAGTTGATGGATGAGCTCAAAAACGACAAGCAGGGATTTAATCCTGTTTATCTTATGGTTAACTCGGGTGCCAGAGGCAGTCGTTCACAGGTCAGACAGCTGGGGGGTATGCGTGGACTGATGGCCAAACCTTCGGGGGATATCATAGAGCTGCCTATCAGATCGAACTTTAAAGAAGGTCTTTCCGTTATCGAATTCTTCATCTCTACGAATGGGGCGAGGAAAGGTCTGGCGGATACGGCGTTGAAGACCGCCGACGCCGGTTATCTGACGCGACGTTTGGTAGACATAGCACAGGATGTTGTAGTCAACGATGAGGACTGCGGCACCATCAACGGTATCGAGCGTCGTGCCATAAAGGACGGTGAAGAGATCGTTGAGTCATTGAAAGACAGAATCGTTGGTCGTTTCACCCTGGAGCGGGTCAAACACCCAATCACTGGTGAAATCATCATAGACGTAAATCAGGAGATCACCGATGATCTTGCCGAGAGTATCGAAGCAGCGGGTGTCGAGAGCGTTCGTATTCGAACCGTTCTCACCTGTGAGGCCCGGTATGGGGTGTGTGTCAAATGCTATGGCAGAAACCTCGCGACAGGCAAGAGGGTGCATATTGGCGAGGCTGTAGGCATCATAGCGGCTCAATCCATCGGCCAGCCCGGAACTCAGCTAACGATGCGGACCTTCCATATCGGTGGCACTGCGACAAAGATAAGTGAAGAGAATCGTGTGTATCTCAAGTACCCTGTCCTCGTGAAGGAGTTTTTTGGAAATACCGTGAACAGGCCGAACGGCAACCTGCTTTTCACACGGAAGGGTAAGCTCAACGTGGCCAAGGTAATCCAGGATATACCGGTGCGGAAAAACGATAAGATATTGGTTAAGGACGGAGAGAAAATCCTGCGGGACACTCCGATAATCCGGCGAGGGAAAAAGGACGTTGTTTCAACCGATGTCGCCTATGTGCACAGGAAGGGTAAGAGTCTGCTTCTCATCGCCCAAGATCAGGTCGTCGAGATTCGAAACGGCTCGGAGTTACTGGCAAAACCGGGAGATGTCGTGCAGGCCGAGGAGACGATAGCCTTTTTCGATCCCTTCAGCGAGCCGATCATTTCGGAAGTAGAAGGAACGGTGAAGTTCGAGGATATTCTCCTTGGCACGACTCTTAAAGAGGAGATAAACGAGGACACGGGTAAGATCGAAAAGAAAGTCACCGAGTATACTCTCGAATCGCTCCAACCAAGAATCGTGGTGTGCGATGATAACGGAGAAGAGCTGGCCACTTATCACCTTCCAGGGGCTGCGTATCTGAATATCGACGACGGCGATTCTATCAAGGCGGGCCGTATTCTGGCAAAGATGCTCAAAGAGAGCGTCAAAACGCGGGATATTACGGGTGGTCTGCCGAGGGTTGGGGAGCTTTTCGAGGCGAGAAGGCCCAAGACCCCTGCGGTCCTCTCCCAGATCGGCGGTCAAGTTGTTTTCCGTGGTCTTATGAAGGGCAAGAGGATTATCATGGTCGTCGATCCCTTTGGAAAGGAATATAAGCATCTCGTTCCTATGGGAAAACACCTGTACGTCCGCGATGGCGATCTCGTGGAGGCGGGGGAACCACTCTGTGAGGGCAGTATAGATCCTCATGATATTCTCAATATTCTCGGTGAAAACGCACTGCAGAATTTTTTGGTGAATGAAATCCAGGAGGTCTACCGTCTTCAAGGGGTCAATATAAACGACAAACACATCGGGATCATCATTAAGCAGATGATGCGTAAGGTTGAAATGTTGCGTGTTGGAGATACGAATTTCATACTGGGTCAGCAGGTCGATCGATACAAGTTCCATGAGGAAAACCGCAAGGTCGTCCGAGAGGGAGGCCAGCCTGCAGTTTCCAGACCGATGCTTCTGGGAATTACCAAGGCGTCTCTGAATATCGATTCGTTCATTTCCGCCGCCTCCTTCCAAGAGACCACGAGAGTGCTCACCAATGCTGCCATTGCCGGCTCCAGAGACCAACTGAGAGGTCTGAAAGAGAACGTTATTATTGGCCATCTGATTCCCGCCGGTACGGGCATGATGTCGTATCGGAAGGTGAAGCTTTTTGACGAAAACAAGGAGGATCTTGATATAACGCTGAGCAGGATCATAGAGGAGAAACAGAAGGAAAAGGAGAGCATACAAGCGGAACCCCTTACGGAAGACACAGGCGTTGCCATCTCTTGAGTGTAAGACCACTCATTAGTGTAAGACCACTCTTGAGTGTAAGACCACTCTTGAGTGTAAGAACACTCATTGTGAGTGTTAGCGCACTCTTGATTACTGAGCATATAATGATTGCAAAGCAATCATTATATGTGGGGGTAATCAGTGGAGTGTTGCCAAAAAGGGGCGAAGCAGGCCAGGCAGTGTTGTTGACAGCAACTTTGCCCTCGGTATATACTATCCGGGGCATATAATGCCTAAGATGCGGATCTAGCTTCTGCTGGAATGCTGAACGCGATTTTTCAGCATCGAAGGGTTGGGTTACAAAGACAGTAAAAGATAACATACTCATAAAAAAAGAAGAGGATGGGTTGACTTTTTCTGTATCTGTTGTTATTGTCTTCTCTTTATATACCAAAGAAATACAATAGCCAGTCGCTTAATCGAGTGGTCGCCTCAGCGAGCTAAAGATCGCTATGAGGTTTCAAGGAAAGTGAAAAGGAGCAGAGATAGGTATGCCTACTATAAGCCAACTTATTCGAAAGGGTAGAAAGGCTACGCACAAAAAGAATCACGCTCCGGCTCTTGGATCATGCCCTCAGAAGAGGGGTGTGTGCATCAGAGTTATGACTTTCACACCCAAGAAGCCGAACTCAGCGCTCAGAAAAGTGGCAAGGGTGCGGCTCGTTCATGGGATTGAGGTAACTGCCTATATTCCGGGCATAGGGCACAACCTCCAGGAGCACTCTGTCGTTCTTATTCGTGGAGGAAGAGTCAAAGATTTGCCCGGAGTACGTTACCATATTATACGGGGAGCCAAAGACACATTTGGTGTAGAGGATAGGAAGAAGGCTCGATCGAAGTATGGAACCAAAAAGCCAAAGGCATGAGCTGATTCAGGAGTAATTCTGTGCCAAGACGTAGAGTAATACCAAGGCGGCTGCTTGAAGGTGATCCGAAGCACAATAGCCCGGTTCTGGAAAAGTTTATCGCACGTATGATGCAAGAGGGAAAGAAGTCCGTGGCAAGACGCATTGTCTATGACGCTCTCGAGGTTCTTCGACAGAAGCTTGACCAGAATCCTCTGGATGCTTTTTTGAAGGCTCTCGAAAATGTCAAACCTCTTGTGGAAGTCAAATCCCGACGGGTTGGGGGATCAACGTATCAGGTGCCCGTTGAGATCAGGGATTCTCGAAGGGATGCCCTGGCCATGCGGTGGATAATACAATTTGCACGCCAGCGATCGGGAATATCGATGAGCCAGAGGCTAAGCGCTGAATTGCTAGATGCCTTTAATACTACAGGGGCAGCATTCAAGAAGAAAGAAGATACCCACAGGATGGCTGAGGCCAATAAGGCATTCGCCCACTACAGATGGTAAAAGCATCTGCAGTAGTTATGTGTGTAGACCGGAATTCTGAATGCATCAGGGATGATTCAGATATTCAAGGTGGGTTGAGAACTGAAAGGTTTTAATTGGTCGTTCATAAACCAAAGGTATACTTAGTGAATGGGTCATCAGCTAGAGAGAATCCGCAATATCGGTCTTATGGCTCATATCGACGCGGGAAAGACAACGACCACGGAACGTATTCTCTTCTATGCCGGTCGAACCCACAGGATGGGAGAGGTACACGCTGGTGAGTCCCAAATGGACTGGATGGAGTTGGAGAAAGAGCGGGGAATCACGATCACCGCTGCCTCCACATTCTGCACCTGGAAAGACCACCAGATAAACATAATTGATACACCCGGCCATGTTGACTTCACGGCCGAGGTGGAACGATCTTTGAGAATATTAGATGGAGCGATTGGAATTTTCTGTGCCGTTGCCGGTGTAGAGTCCCAAAGCGAAACGGTTTGGAAGCAGGCAAATCGATACGGAGTTCCCAGGCTCATTTTTATCAACAAGATGGACCGACCCGGAGCCGATTTCGATCGTGTCGTTAGTGAGCTTCACGGTCGGTTGGGAGCTAATGCGGTTCCGCTGCAGATTGCGGTGGGACTCGATGGTGAGTTTCGGGGCATTGTGGACCTCGTTTCAATGAAAGCCATCATTTGGGACGAGGATGAGTTGGGATCAAGATACACCGAGGGAGAGATTCCTGAGGAACTCTTGGGCAGGGCCGAGGATCAAAGGATCAATCTTTTAGAGAAGCTATCGGAAATTAACGATATTTTTTTGGAAGATTATCTGGAGGGTGTGAGCTTGCCAGCAGATAGGCTTATCTCTGAAATCAGAGAAGCCACCGTTTCGGGAAAGTTATTTCCTGTTTTCTGCGGTGCTGCTTTTAAAAACAAGGGGATTCAAACACTCCTGGATGCCGTGGTTGATTTTCTTCCTTCCCCCGTAGATCTGCCGCCTGTGACGGGTATCTATCCCAGCACAGGTGATTTTATCACGAGGGCGCCCTCGACGGATGAACCCTTCGCTGCTTTGGGATTCAAGGTGACTACGGATCCGTATGTGGGAAAGCTGACCTACATAAGGGTCTATTCCGGCAAGATAAGTGCAGGCGATTATGTCTTCAACTCAAGTGCGGACCGACGTGAGCGTATCAGCCGCATTCTGAGGATGCATGCAAATAATAGGGAAGACGTAAAAAGCGCGCGGGCGGGTGATATTGTGGCGGCGGTTGGCCTCAAGCGAACGACGACCGGTGAAACACTCTGTGATGGGCGGAATCCGATCATACTGGAGTCCATGATTTTTCCGGAGCCCGTTGTATCCGTTGCGATCGAACCTCAGAGTAAATCCGACGAGAAGCAACTACTATTAGCTCTGCAGAGGCTTTTGGATGAGGATCCGACATTCAACGTGAATTACAACAGGGAGACAGGACAGACGGTAATAGCTGGTATGGGTGAGTTGCATCTGGAGGTGCTGGTAGAGAGACTAATTCGGGAGTTTAATGTTCGTGCTAATGTCGGCAGACCGGAGGTTGCATATCGGGAGACCATTACCGAGATTGCAGATGCGGAAGCCGAATTCGATCGGGAGTCCGGTGGTCGTAGACAGTACGGGCGCGTTGTAATGCGCTTTGAACCGCTTCCTATAGGAACGGGCTTTCTGTTTGAGAATAAGCTAGCGGGGGGCGCGGTTCCCAAGGAGTATATTCCCGCGATCCAGAAGGGGGTCGAGGACGCTTGTTCATGTGGGGTAATTGCTTGTTATCCTATGGTCGATTTTCGAGCGATTCTCCTTGACGGTTCGTATGATGAGCTGGATTCAAACGTAATGGCCTTCGAGATCGCCGCTTCCATGGCCTACAAGTCCGGCCTCAGCCGGGCAGGGCCTGTGATTCTAGAACCGATTATGGAGGTGGAGATCCATACAGCCGAAGAATTTTTGGGGGATCTTATATCCGATGTGACCTCGAGAATGGGCAAAATTATGGGAGTCGAAGAAGGATATGGGGGGAAAATAATATCTTCCCAGATTCCTCTGAGGACGATGTTCGGTTACACCACAGAGCTCCGATCGAGAACTCAGGGGCGTGCGACGCACACGATGCAGTTCTGGGAATACCAGAAGATCCCCAGAGCGGTACAAGAGAAAATAGTGGAAAAGACCCGCAAGGGTTATTAAATTTGGAAGAATTTACACTTTCAACTAGATTAAAATTGTGCTAAATTGTTGAGCCAATTTTTTTAGAGGAGGATGTTAGAATGGCAAAGGCGAAATTTGAGAGAACGAAACCTCATATCAACGTAGGGACGATCGGTCACGTTGATCACGGGAAAACTACACTGACAGCTGCCATTACAATGTTTTGCAATCAGAAGTTTGGCGATAAGGTGATGTCCTACGAAGATATTGACAACGCACCCGAGGAAAAGGCTCGTGGTATCACCATCAACACCCGTCACGTGGAATATCAGACGGACAATCGTCATTACGCTCACGTCGACTGTCCCGGGCACGCGGACTATATCAAGAACATGATTACCGGTGCCGCTCAGATGGATGGTGCGGTCCTCGTTGTATCGGCTCCTGACTCTGTCATGCCCCAAACCCGTGAGCATATCCTTTTAGCCAGGCAGGTAGGAGTTCCAGCGATTATCGTTTATCTGAACAAGGTCGATTTGGTTGACGATCCGGAGCTTATCGATCTTGTCGAGGAAGAGGTGAAGGACGTTCTCAACGAGTACGGTTTTCCTGGTGATGAGATCCCAATTATTCGAGGTTCAGCGTTCAAAGCTATGGAAAACATCAACGATGAAGAAGCTCTTAAAAGTGTCATCGAGCTGCTCGAGGCGATGGATAGCTACTTTCCCGTTCCCGAGCGGGAAATTGATAAACCTTTCCTGATGCCCATTGAGGATGTTTTTTCGATCTCCGGTAGAGGCACCGTTGTAACCGGCAGGGTTTCCCGGGGTATTGTGAAGCTCGGTGACGATGTGGAGATTATTGGGATAAAGGATACTCAGAAGACGGTTGTAACGGGCGTCGAGATGTTCAACAAAATCCTCGATGAGGGCCGGGCCGGAGACAATATCGGTACGCTTCTTCGGGGAGTAGACAAAGACGCGGTCGAGCGAGGTCAGGTTCTCGCCGAACCCGGTTCGATCACACCCCATAAAAAATTCAAGGCCACCGTCGTCGTTTTGACAAAGGAAGAGGGAGGAAGACACTCTCCATTTTTTACCGGTTACCGCCCTCAGTTCTACTTCCGAACTACGGACGTCACCGGCACTGTGAGTCTCCCGGAAAGCAAACAGATGGTAATGCCCGGAGACCACACGGAAATTGATGTGGAGTTGATCAATACTATTGCAGTTGAACGGGGAGTTCCCTTCGCTATCAGGGAAGGCGGAAGGACCGTAGCGTCGGGACAGGTGATCGAGATCCTGGAATAGCAGCTGTTTGTACAGCAAAGTCGAGGGGTAGAGTAACGCCGCAGGGTAGAGCAAAGTCGAAATTCTGTCGGAAGCCGACTGACGTCGGCAGGCAAGCTAGCGTAGGTCTCTGCGACGCAATACGGAGGAGTAATGGCGCGAGAAAGAATTAGGGTACGGTTAAGGGGCTTTGATATCGAGTTGATCGATCAGAGTGCCAAAGCAATTGTGCAAACTGTTTTAAAAGCCGGAGCCAAGGTCTCAGGCCCAATTCCTCTTCCGACGATGATCAATAAATTCACGGTTCTTCGATCACCTCATGTGAACAAGAAGTCTCGTGAACAATTTGAGATGAGAACACATAAGAGACTGATCGATATCATTGAGCCTACGCCACCCGTTATGGATGCGCTAATGAAACTGGAGCTTCCTGCCGGAGTCGACGTAGAGATAAAGCAGTAGGGTAAAGGCGATGTTGGGTTTGATCGGAAAAAAAATTGGAATGACTCAGGTTTTCGACGATAGCGGAAATCTCACACCTGTGACGGCAGTCGAGATTAAACCGAATTTCGTTGTTGGAGAACGAACGCAAGAAAGGCACGGTTACAAGGCCGTCATTTTAGGGGCTTTCAATGTGAAGAAAACCCGTATAAAGAAACCGGTGGCAGGCCAGTTTCCCGATGGCGTGCCACCGACCCGATTAATGCTTGAGTTCAGAGATTACGAGGTTGATTGCAAGGTTGGGGACTCTTTAAGCCTTGATCTATTCGAAGGTGTGGGATTTGTAGACGTTCAGGGAACGTCGAAGGGGAAGGGATACCAGGGTGTCATGAAGCGACACGGTTTTAAAGGGGGTCGTAAGAC
>SDBS01006869.1_pt1 | contig 11064 bp, 8 predicted proteins | sample 2277091 | NCBI WGS metagenome assembly SDBS01 (sample SAMN10404972, study PRJNA504765) | marine sediment metagenome | isolation source: marine sediment core GS10_PC15, 163 cmbsf | place: Arctic Ocean: Southern Knipovich Ridge | collected 2010 | reverse complement strand
CTTCTGGCAAATACTAAAGGGCTACGCTAAATCAGCCGGTCTGGAGGCTACAATAACGCCACATACGCTGAGACACAGCTTTGCCACCCACATGTTAAGCGGTGGCGCTGACCTCAGAGCCGTTCAAGAGTTGCTGGGTCATGCCAACATCTCTACCACGCAGGTTTATACCCACCTTACTACCGAACATATCCGGCGTGCTTACGAAAAATCCCACCCCCGCGCTAAGTAGTAGATGAAAGGGAGCCATTAGATGGCTGGTAAATCAAAACACAAGAGAGGAAAGCACATCCAGCGCCAAAAGGGGAAAAGCAGACAACACCTCGCTGCTACACCCTCCCGGCAGCCGGCAGGTACTGAAACCTCCGAGACTGTTGCTCAGCCCAAGGCGTCTGCTCCTCCACGAGTAAAAGCGCCAACTCGGGTAGCAAAACCGACAACCGCTCAATATGCCTATATCGGTACCGAGCTACGGACTATTGGTATCCTGGCAGGGATAATGCTGACTGCCCTCGTCGTGCTGTCTTTGGTACTACCCTAGCCCTATTCTGACAGTGGGACTCACTATGGACTTTGAAGCGGCGAGAGCCGGGTTAATTGAGCACCTTTCCAAGGAAATCAAAGACAAGCAGGTACTGGCGGCAATAGCCCGCATACCCCGGGAGCGGTTTGTGCCACCAGAGAGTGCGCACTTAGCCTATGAAGATAGGCCACTGCCCATCGGCCTGGACCAGACAATCTCACAGCCCTTTATTGTTGCCCTGATGATTGAGAACCTGAAACTCAGCGGTAAGGAAAAGGTGCTGGAACTGGGAACAGGCAGCGGCTACCAAGCAGCTATTCTCGCTGAGATAGCCCGGTTGGTGATTACCACAGAACGACTACCGGCTCTTGCCGAAACAGCTAAGAAAGTACTGAGCAGTCTGGGTTATAATAACATTATAGTGCACCTGGCTGAGGAGACCCTGGGTTGGAAGGCTGAAGCTCCTTACGACGCCATAATAGCTTCGGCCGCTGCTCCGAGGGTGCCAGAAGAGTTGCTGGCACAGCTGGCAATCGGTGGGCGGTTGATAATTCCCGTAGGTTCGCGTTACGTGCAGGAGTTATACAAAATCACCAGGCATAGAAAGCAGAATAAAGTAGAGAATCTGGGAGGGTGCCGGTTTGTCTCTCTCATTGGCAAGGGTGCCTGGGAAGAAGAGAAGGCTTATTAGTAAAAGGAGGGAAAATGGAAGTTTTTGAGGCAATCAACGCAAGGAGAAGCATCCGTAAGTACAAAGCAACCCCGGTAGACGACAAAACCCTGGAGCAGGTACTGGAAGCGGCCCGCTGGGCGCCGTCCTGGGCCAATACGCAGTGCTGGCGATTCGTTACGGTACAGGACCAGAAGGTCAAAGAGCAACTCGCCGATACACTCAGCCCCAACAATCCGGCCACCGATGCTGTTAAGAACGCGCCGCTAGTAATCGTTGGCTGCGCTGAGAACGACAAGGCGGGGTGTTATCGTGGCGAGCCGTCCACAGATAAGGGTGGATACTGGTATATGTTTGATGTCGGGTTGGCGATGCAGAACCTAGTGCTGGCGGCCCATGCGCTGGGGCTGGGCACAGTATATATCGGCGCCTTTGATGCCAAGAAAGCCGCCGAGGTTCTGGGAGTACCGGACGGCTTTTGTGCGGTTGCGATGACCCCATTGGGTTACCCCGACTATGAAGCCAGGGTTCCGCCAAGAAAAGAGCTTTCTGAAATTGCCTTCCGTGATAAATTCGGGGGCTAGATAAGAGGCGCATCCCTGGGGTGGTTATCCGGGAGATAGTATGTGAACCTATCCCCCTGGCCCCCTTCCCTTAACAAGGGCTTTGTATTAAAAGTCCCATTTATCAAGCACTTTTGGAACAACTGCCTCTTTTGTATCAGAAGTCCAGAAGGTAGGTTCAAGACCGAGTTCGTATATTGATTGTATCAGGACACAGATATTATGGCAAAGAATCTTACACAGAACTTCATTAACCTGAGCGATAGGGGTTTTAGCCCGAACCGAAGCCCCGAACTTAGCTTTAATCATGGAGATGGCAGTTTCGACATTCGACCTCTTATGGTAATGATTCAGGAATACTTCCCGATTGAAGTTGTAGAAGTGCCACATTCTATTCCAGAGTCCGTCAAACCCGTGATGGTGGTCTGCTTTACCAGTGGAGTTGGACTTGAAAGGAATGAACGCTGTGCCACCTACAGCCTGAACCGCTTTCAGGTTTCGCCTGTCAGTATATGCTTTGTCAGCCGATACCTCGTTGATGTTAAATGTCTCAGCAGTCTTGCTTACCAGTGGAATAAACTGACGATTATCGGAGGACTCGTAGGGTGTTGCTTCAACACTGGTAACGGTATGCGTTTTGACACCGCACATGATATGAGTCTTAACCCAAGTCTGTTTGCTTCTCTGTTTGCCCCATTTGTGGTCAAACCATCTGTTATAAGTGGTGGTAGAGAAGCCAGAAGAATCAACGGCGAAGTCGGTCTCAACGGCTTTGAGCGGGTTGGCACTTTGCTCAATGAGGGCTTTGAGAAGCGGAGTCAAATCTGGATTCTCAAGGTAGCGGGCGTTACTAGCGAAGGATGGGGATTTCTCTACCAATTCCCTTGTCTCCGCTTCCCACAGGGTAGACATGAAACGCCGACCAGACATCATAGTATAAGACCTGAGAGCAAGCCCGAATACTACATCGGACAAAGGCAGTCGGGGACGACCAAACTTGTATTCTGGCTGGGGAATACCATTACAGAGGTCTCTAAGCAGAGTAACAAAATGTTCCTGTTCGTGAGTTTGAGCTTCGTTATAGTTATGCCATTCCTGATTGTATGTAACTCTGATAGATTCGGTATAGGTGGTAGTTCCGTCTGGCTTGGTCTCTCGTTGAATAACATACTCAACGGCAAAAATATGTTGGCACTTTTTGTGTTCGGTCTCAAAATGCCGGCAGGTGCAGAATGGTTCTCCGTTATCAATATTCACGATGTAAGTTCCATTACCCGATTGAGACGGGACTTTGTAACCAAGTTTATTCCTGTGAACCGTGTTAGAATTCGCTATTGCCAGTCCTCTTTCTTGCCATATTCCCATTTCAATTCTCCTTCAAACTCTTCAATCTATATCTATAATACCATACATAGTATGGGTTTGTCAATACCTTTTTCTATTATTTTTAAGGAAAACACAAAAATATTTTTGCTATTTCCTATTGACAATACTAGACTTAGTATGGTATACTATTCTTCAATGGATGATGTTCAAACCCAATTGGCCGGTCTCAAAGCTAAGGGATGGACGAATGCCTCAATAGCCGATGAAATCGGCGTCACTGTTAATGCAGTTGAGAAATGGCAAGCTGGTGCCAGAAATATTACCCAATCGCATCTTATTCTGTTAAACCAACTCACTAAGCGGAATCGTGTGCCCAAAAAACGGCGATATGCTAAAGGTAGTCGTCGAGGGATGGTTAAGTTATGAGTGAGGAGTTGATTCAAAAAGGTTTAACAGGCAGTGGAATTAAAGTAGGCAATTATGAATATTATCCTATCGGTAGCACTACGTTAAACCAATTAAAGAAGTATCAAATAATTCCAAAACGAAATTATAAAGAATACGGAACAAGAAAACCCGATTCTCTGTTAGTGGACAGGCGGAATAAGAGTAACATCAAGGTAATTACTGTCGTTGAGTATAAGGATATAGGTAAGTTTGCTTCGCAACAAGATAGAAAAGGCACTGTCTGCCAATGCAATGATATATGTCAGGTATTAGATGCTGAAGTTGGGATAGCCACGGATTCTTATGACTTCATATGGTTTAACCCACAACAGCCAAATCCTTCAACGGAATATGAAGACCAAACTACAAAGACTACCCGTAGCTTTACGCTAATCCAAGATGAAAATGGAAATGATTTTATCAAAGAGTTCGTTATAGACCAGCAAACAGGTGAACAAGACCTTACTAAAGTAAACGTAAAAACTAGGAAGAGCATCCAAAATCTTGAGTTAGTAAGAAAGAGCATAACATCAACAAACTCAAGACTTATCAAAGAAGTAGCTATAGACCCCACGAACTTGGCAAAACAGATATGGCAAGATGTGTGGTCGGTTACCGGCGCAACTCCAGAGCAATGCCTTTATACCTTTGTAGAGCTATTCATTTTCAAGTATCTGAGTGACTTAAATATCCTCTCTGAGGATAATATGGGCAACAAAATCAATTTCAAAGATGTATATGTCCTTAGGCCCGATAAGGCTTTCAAGAACTATACCCAGAATGTGCGTCCTTTTATGAGGACAATGTTTCCAGAAAGCCCTATAGACCACACGACAATAATAAATGGTACTGTTTTAAATCCAAATGTTCCGCAACATAGCACAGTATTTTATAAAATCCTAAAAAGATTCAATGACTTCGGTGAAATGAAAAACATAGACCCGAAATTCAAGTCAAAGGTCTTTGAAGAGTTCATGAAAGAAACTATCAGTAGGAAAAATTGGGGGCAGTTCTTTACTCCAAGAAATATTATAGATGCAATGGTGGAAATGTCAGACATTGATAAACTAGAGGAGGGGTCTGAAGTCTGTGACCCTGCCTGTGGAGTAGGTGGATACATCCTAGAACCGATGAAGGTAAAAGAGAATGGCATAGACTTTTATTATCAAATCGAAGGAGATACGATAAAGTCAAGACTTAGATTCTCCGGCTTTGACAAAGGTTTCGAAAAAGAAGAGCAGTTAGTCATTATACTAGCAAAGTCAAATATGCTAATATTCCTCTCGGAATTATTGAAGAAGAATCCCACCCTTTCCGAAAAGTTCTCCGACCTTTTTAACTCAACCTTCAAATTACTAAGCGATTCAATACTAGGAACACTGTCAATAATAGAATCCGACAAATATGACTTGATTCTTACAAATCCGCCTTATGTGACAAGCGGTAGTAGCAATTACAAAGAAGCAATCAATAATGACTCCAACCTAAGAGAGTTTTACAAAACTCAAGGCATGGGAGTTGAGAGCTTATTCTTGGAGTGGATTATCAATAGTTTGAAGCCATCAAGAAGTGCCTTTGTAATGATTCCAGACGGGATATTGAATAGACTAAATGATAACAAGATGAGAGTATTCATAAAAGAGGAATGTATACTTGATGGGATTATCTCTCTGCCTGTAAATACCTTTTATCGGAATCCAAAGAAGACTTACATTTTGGCGATAACTAAGAAGTCGCAGAAGTCATCTCTATTAAGAAAAGAGCATAAGCAGACCGAACCCGTATTCACTTATCTCGTTAGCAATGTAGGCGAAACATTGGATGTAAAGCGATTCCAAATAGAAGAAAATGACCTCCATGAAATGGTGTCGCTGTATAACCAATTCAAGGGAGCTAAAACCAGCTTCCACACCGAAAGCAAAAGATGCAAAATCGAGTCTATTGATAAGTTCGACACTACAAATCCAACCAGCCATTGGTCTGTTGACAGATGGTGGACAAAAGAAGAAAAGGTCGAATTAGGTATTGAAGAACAAGATATAGTTATGTCGCTAGATGAATTTATAGACAAAACATATGATGTGGAACAGAAAATCCATGAATTGAATGAAGAGTTAAAGGCACTACAATGAAAAGTCCGGTTGCATTAAGTGACAGCAAATGCTTTGAGGTCTGTATAGGGAAGCGGATTCTGAAAAAACAAATATTCCATTCTAAAGGCGAGATTCCCGTTTATAGCTCTAACGTGCTTAAACCCTTCGGATTCCTAGACGACTGCAATGAGAGTATATCTGATTTTAAACATGATTATGTCCTTTGGGGAATAGACGGCAACTTTGAGTTTAATGTTAAACATCAAGGGGAAGTGTTCGCGATAACAGACCACTGCGGAGCAATAAAGATTCTTGATGCTTCAATCTTACCTGAATACCTAGTTTATCAGCTAGGTATTCAGAAATACGAGATGGGCTTTGATAGGACATTGAGAGCATCCTTAGCCAATGTAAAAACGATAATCGTAGAGATGCCTGTTAAAAAAGATGGTAGTTTCGATAAGGAAACCCAATCAGAGGTAGTTAAGACATACAGTTTCACAAATGAGATGCGTCTGAACATGCAATCACAGATTGATGAATTATCCGAAGCAATGATAGAGTTGGATGATAAATTCCCCTACGAAGTGGTAGAGGCAACAAAAATATTTAACTTTCCGAAAACCAACTCACACGTTACCAAACGACTATGCAGGGAAAATGTCGGGAATGTCCCCGTCTATGGATGTTCACAATCAGATGAGTCAGTATTAGGTTACATCAGGGAAGGTATGCCAGGGATTAAATATTACAAAGATTCCATTACATGGAATCGTAATGGAATGGTAGGTATATTTTTTATGAGGAAGGGTGTTTTTACCACAAACGAAGACCAGCGAGTCATGGAAATAAAACCTGAATATAAAGAACAACTTGTCCCTCTTTACTTGAAATACGTCTTGCAAAATGAGGTTAGAAAATTAGGTTACGGCTGGAGTAACAAACTAGGAAATACTAAAATGGTTGACGTTAAATTAAGAATACCAATCAATGAGCAGGGACAGTTTGACACTAACAAACAAAGAGAAATAGCTGAAAAATACAAGAAGGTCTTCCAAACTAGAGGTGATATTGTCCAGCATCTACAGAGTCTTGTTAAAGTAGTTGTTAGTATATAAATGAGGCATTGATTACCGACTTTTGAAACAGCCACTCGACTTTTGATACAGAAGGCACTTTTAATACAAGGCTCTTAACAAGGGAAGGGGGAAATATCGATGAGAGAGGGGCTTCGCCAGTGCTGGTAGACGAGAATTCCAGGGGCTGTGGTGCACGATGCGCATGTCGAGGGGGCTATAGCAGGGCCCCGTAGTGGAGGTTGACAACCGAGTGACATGGATGTACTATTGCCATAGGCTGATCCCGGCCAGGATATTTGGTTGCCGACTCAAATGGGAAACCCCAGTTGAAGTGGGAGATGAAAGATGCAGAGAAAAGCAATTGCAGTTAGCTTGGTGTTTGTCCTTATGACGGGAGTAATAGGCTGTGGACAGTCAGAACCGCCCCAGGCACCGTCAGCCGCTCCATCACCCTCTAAGACAGAGGATCAGAAACCTACCATGTCAACAGGAGATTCCGGCAAGCTATTCAAAGAATCTCTACCCAATGAAATAGCGGCTGTAAATGGCATCAGCGTAGCCCTTAGCAGACAAGAGCGATACGACGGAGGAACGTACTTGTACTTTGCGTTTCGCAAAGTGGATTCTAATGCCACTGATTTCGATTTCAAGCCTGTAGTTGTTGACGACCGCGGTAATGAGTACCGCGCGTGGGCCCAAACGATATTTCAGGGATGGAACATCAAGTCTTTACCCATCGGATTCACCTGGGTTAACAAATACACCGTTGAAGTGCCAAACCTGGCGCCCATCGAGAAGGTTGTTGTGCTAAACAGACAAATACTTCTGAGAAACTTCGAACCGATGGAACCCGATCTTGGCATGAAACTAGAGGACTGCAATCTGTCGATGGGGGACGAGCTATTTCAGGGAAGGCATCTCAAGTGGAATGTCAAACAGATCGCAAAAGAGAACGGTGAGTTCGGCTACAGCTTTCAAGATGGTCTTAACCCGATCATAAATCGGTGGACGATAACAATTGAAGTAGAGAACTTAGATTACAACTCTCATCGGTTTTACCTCCCTTTGAAAATGCAGGCGGGAGATGGGACCTTTGCACGACCGAGGTATGGGATCCACACACTGGCAGGTTATGATGATACGTATGTAAGGAATGGCAAGACTTGGGTTGTTGGAGCCCACTTGGGGTACGTAGCAGTAGATGTCCCAGCTCAAAGCAGAATAACTACCAATTACTATTTCCCTGAAAAATGGCGGAATAACAATGATAGTATTTTGAATCTTATGGAATCAGAACCGAGAGCAGTATTGGTATTGAATTTCCCAGAAGAAGGAAGGAACCCATTCTCTGGGGCATCTTTCTACAGCACCTATGAAGACGGAAAAGCCTACATTCTTGAAGTCGCAAGATAACTTCAAGGATGCCTAGCCCTCGCTGATATCGGCCGCCCACACCCGATTTGGCCGCGTCATCTCCATGCCATTCAACAAATAGGGATTCAGACGTAGACACAGCACTGCTATCTTGCTACGCCCCCTTTCGGGGCGAGATTGGCAGGTCCTTCCTCTTGAGGGTCCTCGTGGAGTTGATTCCCTCCACACGATGATTGACGATTACTACCTCCAGCCGGCCAAAACCGGATTTCTATAGATGAGTGTTTGGCAAACTGGAATCATCCTTAGACATATTTCTGTGGAGGCACAATGAAGACAGTTGCTGCCCCCAGCTTTCCAATTATAGAAACCGGCAATTTGGACTAGCTGTCTCGCAGCTGAGCTGTAACTTGCTGTGAACCGTAAACTAGGATTATAATGTTAGCGAGAAACAGTCTTCAGGACAGGTGATTATATGGCAGAATACGGTCTGGCTAACATTCGCAACCTTACTCTGATGTCTCACAATGGTGCTGGCAAAACATCGCTGGCAGAAGCGATGCTTTTTAGCGCCAAGGCAATCAACCGGCTGGGTAAGGTGGATGATGGCAGCTCTACTTCAGATTATGACCCGATTGAACAGAGACGTAATATCAGCATCAACCTGAGTATACTGCCCTACGAGTGGAAGGATAATAAGATTAACCTGATTGACACCCCGGGGTATCCTGACTTCGGCGGTGAGGTCAGGTCAGGGATACGGGTCAGTGAAGGTGCCGTGGTCCTGATAGATGCCTCCTCGGGTATCGAAGTCGGCACGGAACAGGTGTGGCAGTATTGTGAAAAAGCCAATCTTCCCCGGTTCATCTTCGTTAACAAGATGGACCGCGAGAATGTTGACTTTGACGGAATCGTTGAAGAGCTTCAGACCAAGTTTGGCCGGCAGTGCATACCGCTTCAGCTACCGATAGGTACACATAACGACTTTCAGGGGGTAATCGACCTGCTGACGATGAAAAGCTACACCGGCTCGCCGGCAAAGGAAGGGGAGATACCCGAATCATTGCAGAGTCAGGCCGAGTCTTTCCGTGAAAAGCTGGTAGAGGCAGCGGCAGAGGTTGATGACAGTCTGATTGAAAAATATCTCGGCGGTGAGGAACTCAGCCAGGATGAACTGAGTAAAGGGCTGCGGCAGGGCGTAGTTTCTGGCAAGGTAGTGCCAATCCTGGCCGGGTCCGCCACGCAGGATACGGGAACCAGCCTGCTGATGGATGCCATTGCTGCCTATCTGCCCACACCCCAGGAGCGAGAGGTGCTGACTACCGACGGCTCTGGAAAAGAGGAAGCGACTGCTCCAAATCAGGAAGGACCGTTAGCTGCCCTGGTATTCAAGACCACCGCCGACCCGTATGTGGGCAAGCTCACCTATTTCCGGGTCTACAATGGCGTTATTGAAAGCAATTCCCACGTGTGGAACGCAACGCAATCCGAGAACGAGCGGATAGGGCAGTTGTTCGTGATGAGGGGCAAGAACCAGGAGCCAGTAACCCAGATTGGGACCGGCGATATTGGGGCAGTGGCCAAACTAAACCTGACCGCCACCGGAGACACCTTGAGCAGTCGGGACAAACCATTGAAGATTGTCCCCATCTCGTTCCCCCCACCGATATATAATGCCGCAGTGTATCCCAAGACCAAGGCAGACCTGGACAAGCTGGGAGCATCTTTGAACCGGCTGGTCGAGGAAGACCCTACTCTCAGGGTTCACAGAGAGATTGAAACCAACGAAACGATTCTATCCGGGCTTGGGGACACCCAGGTTGAGGTAGCGGCGGAAAAGATGTCGCACAAGTTCGGAGTGAATATCGAGTTACGCCCTCCCAGAGTCCCATATCGAGAGACGATAACGGCGTCAACCGAGGCCGAATACAAACACAAGAAACAGACCGGAGGGCACGGTCAGTTCGGACATGTCTTAATGAAGCTGGACCCTTTACCCCGTGGTAGCGGCCATGAGTTTGCCGATAAGGTAGTGGGCGGGCGCATACCGAAGAACTATATTCCGGCGGTAGAGAAGGGGGTCAACGAGGCAGTGCAGGAGGGAGTCCTGGCCGGCTATCCGGTTGATGATGTAAAAGCAACCGTCTACGACGGCAGCTTTCACCCGGTCGACTCCTCAGAGATATGCTTCAAAATTGCCGGGGCAGGAGCGTTCAAGAAGGGACTAGCTCAAGCTCAACCCGTCCTTCTGGAACCGATAATGAATATCAAAATCAGTGCTCCCGACGACTACACCGGTGATATTATCGGAGACCTGAATACGAAACGAGCCCAGGTCCAGGGCATGATTCCTGAGAAAGGGGTCAACGTTATCGAAGCCCAGGCGCCGTTAGCCGAAGTCCTGCGCTATGCGATAGACCTCAAGTCAATAACCCAGGGCAAGGGCACCTACACGGTAGAGTTCAGCCACTACCAGGAAGCACCGGCCAACGTTATCCAGAAAGTCATCGCCGAAAAGCAAAGCGAAAAAGAGAAAGCCTAGGCAAGCGATATTGACAAACCCCCAGAGGAGGACTATACTCAAGTTCACCTACATAACATAACTCCAACCTGACCACCTTCTGAGACGAATCTAGGAGGTGCAGAGATGAAGCAGAGGGCACTGGAACCGCCAGCTAATACGGCGGTGGCTGGTGCCCCTTTCTATTGGAGTGGTGAAAGAAGGAGGACGAAGATGTTGAGGAAATGTGTGTTTCTATCTGTGGTCATGGTAATGATACTCAGTCTTCTTGCCTGTGGTGGTGCTGCGCCTGTAGAAGAGGAGGAAGTGGCTCCTCCCGGCAGGATTGTGTTCGTGTCTGACCGTGACGGGAACTTTGAGATATGCGTGATGGATGCCGACGGCTCCGACCAGCAACGCCTGACCGACAACCCCGCCTTTGACTGGGGACCTTCCTGGTCGCCGGATGGCTCCCGCATCGCTTTCGAG
>SDBS01006867.1_pt1 | contig 11065 bp, 8 predicted proteins | sample 2277091 | NCBI WGS metagenome assembly SDBS01 (sample SAMN10404972, study PRJNA504765) | marine sediment metagenome | isolation source: marine sediment core GS10_PC15, 163 cmbsf | place: Arctic Ocean: Southern Knipovich Ridge | collected 2010 | reverse complement strand
TAATGTCATCGCTATTGACGACGAAATCATAATGGTGGCTTCACCACGGGACGATGACGTAATCGAGCTTCGTAATAGTGACGAGAAGGCGTTTGGCGCCGCGGCTTTTTCTATCGGTCAGCAAGTCGCCAGCCTGGACTGGGGTGACTGGCTCACATGCGTCAATAGTCCTAAGACGCTAGCGATGGTTAGTGATGGTCATTGGGCGAACTATGTTAAGGCAGCCGCTCTTCGCCTCCAGGAGTGGTTTCGAGACATACCTATGCGCGGCCTCAACGTAGTAACGCACGGTACTATTTCTATCGGTTCGGGCCTCAGCTCCTCGTCAGCGATAGTAGTAGCGGCAGCGGAAGCACTCGTTGCTCGCAACGGCCTGCCCGTCCGTGCCAATCTGATGGTTGACCTGTGCGGTGAAGGCGAATGGTTCGTGGGGACCCGTGAGGGCAGCGGCGACTATGCCGCAATCAAGTTAGGCCGCAGAGGGCAAGTGGCCCACGTCGGCTTCTTCCCCTTCGAAGTCAAAGAGTTTCTCCCTTTCTTTCCTGATCACGCCGTAGTGGTGTGCAATTCGGGGGTACAAGCTGGGAAGAGCCAACAGGCGCAGGTTACCTTCAATAAGAGGATACTTGGGTACGTCGCGGGTGAAATAATATTCAAGCAGCTCTTCCCAGCCTTTGCCAGATCGATCCATCACCTCCGCGACATCTCTTGCAGCAACCTGGGAATCGAACTTGCGAGCCTATATGGCATGCTCGAACAACTGCCAATGAGCCTGACACGGAGCGAACTGTTCGAACGGTACGGCCCCTTTGACCCAGCCAGCATGGAAAGGCTGAGGGATCTTGTGTCTGCCCTTCCCGAGGATGATGCGCGATTTGATGTGCGGGGAGTGATGCTTTTCGGGTTGGCCGAGTGTGAGCGTAGCCTCCGCTGTGTCGAATACCTGCGCCGCAGTGATGCTGAAGGCTTCGGCGAGTTGTGGTACATATCTCACGACGGTGATCGCGTGGTGAAACATGACGGCCAGCTACAACCGCGGCCGTGGGACCATGAAGTGGATGATAGCTATCTGGATGGACTGGTCGCCGATCTGGAAAGCGGCGATCCAGCCCGTGTCCAACGAGCCCAACTCTATCGGCAGCCGGGCAAATACGCCTGCAGCACCCCAGAAACCGACCTGATTGTGGACCTCGCTCGGGCCGTGCGAGGGGTCAAGGGGGCCCAGCTATCGGGCGCCGGTCTAGGGGGCTGCGTCACGATACTGGTTGAAGAAGAAAGCTGCGACGGACTGTTGGATGTGCTGGGCTCTCGCGAGCTTGAGGCCAAGCGTTACTATCCGCCCGAGGGCGCAGGGCTCGTCATTGTGTAGGCTGATTTGAGCATTGCTCGCAAGGAGACCGCAGAGAGGAATCGTCCATCAATGGCAACATATCTGGTTACAGGTGGAGCCGGATTCATCGGCAGCAATATAGCGGGTGAACTGGTCACGCGCGGAGAGAAGGTCCGCGTGCTGGATAATCTGGCCACCGGCAAGCGCGAAAACATTGCTGGAATCGAGAAAGACATTCGTCTGTTCGAGCAGGATATCCGCGATCTGGAAGCGATCAGGCCAGCCTTCGAAGATGTAGACTATGTGTTGCACCAGGCCGCTCTGCCTTCCGTGCCCCGCTCGGTCAAAGACCCGGTAAGTACCACTGCAGCGAACATCAACGGCACCTTGCACGTGCTGTTGGCCGCACGTGACGCTGGGGTGAAGCGGGTGGTATATGCCTCGTCTTCTTCAGTCTACGGTAAGAATCCCGACTTGCCTAAGCACGAGAGTATGCGCCCCGAACCCATCTCTCCGTACGCCGCTTCCAAACTGACGGGGGAGAGTTATGCAGCTGCCTTCTACGAGGTCTACGGATTGGAAACGGTGTCTCTGCGGTACTTCAACGTCTTTGGGCCCCACCAGGATCCAACCTCTCAGTACGCCGCGGTGATTCCCATATTTGTGTCATGCTTGCTAGAGGGGAAGCGGCCGGTCATCTTCGGGGACGGCGAACAATCGCGAGATTTCAGTTACGTCGCCAACGTGGTACAGGCCAATCTGTGTGCCACTCAGGCGCCCGGCGGGGCCGGCCAAGTCTTCAACATCGCGTGTGGGGAGCGCAGTACCGTAAGCGAGCTGGTATGCTACTTGAACGAGCTACTAGGGACTGACATCGAACCTGAATACAGCACCGAACGCGCGGGCGATGTGAAGCACTCGTTGGCGGATATCTCAGCGGCCCGCGAGGTACTTGGCTACGAGCCGCAGATTGACTTCCGAGAAGGTCTTGACCTGGCAGCACAGTGGTACATAGACAACCCATGACCTGAGCGCGGAGGGGACAATGGTACCTGTAGCCATGCAGATTAGGGTCAGAGCAGGAGCAGTTTGAATGTGCGGTATAGCTGGATACGTAGGCAACGGCGACTTGCAGTTGCTCAAGAGAATGTGCGAAACAATGCAGCACCGGGGTCCCGATGACGAGGGCTTCTGGGTGGGGGATGGTGTAGGTCTTGGGCACCGCCGCCTAAGCATCATTGATCTGGCTACTGGACACCAGCCCATGTGCAATGAGGACCAGACTGTTTGGATAGCATTCAACGGTGAGGTTTACAACTGCAGAGAACTTGGAGATGAACTGCAGATCAAAGGCCATACGTTCAAGACCAAATCTGATACCGAGTCAGTAGTTCATGCCTACGAGGAATACGGTTGTGACTGTATCGAGCATTTGCGAGGTTGCTTCGCCTTCGCAATCTGGGATGACAACAGGAGACAGCTGCTATTGGCCACAGACCGATTTGGACAAAAGCCCCTCTACTACAGTGCTGGTGATGGCCGCATAAGCTTCGCTTCCGAATTCCGAGCTTTGTGCCAGGATCCCGCCATTTCTTCGGAACTGAATATGACTGCCCTCGGGGAGTACCTGCGCTTAGGATATGTCCCGGCTCCTTACAGCATTTTCGAGGACATCAGTAAGTTAGCCGCCGGGCGCTTCCTTCTGTGGAAGGAAGGCGACTTTGGCCTGACGCGCTATTGGCAACCGCAGTTTGTGCCCAAGGTACATTTGACTGAGGAAGAGGCCGGCGAGCAAGTTCTGAGTTTGCTCAGAGAGGCTGTGCGAATTAGATTAGTCAGCGATGTGCCGTTGGGCGTGTGTCTCAGCGGCGGGATCGATTCGAGCATCATAGTCGCTCTAATGGCCCAGATGTGTGATGCTCCTGTGCAGACATTTACCATGGGATTCGAGGTTGAGGCTTTCGACGAGCGCAGTTATGCTCGCCAAATATCGGAAGCTTTTGGCACTAATCACCACGAGTTCGTGGCGGACCCTAATGTCGCTGATCTCCTGCCGAAGCTTGCTCGCTACTACGGAGAGCCCTATGCTGACGACAGCGCGGTGCCTACGTATTATCTGGCGCAAGAAGTGAGCAAACACGTCAAAGTGGCGCTGGTGGGCGATGGGGGAGACGAGCTGTTTGCAGGATATTTGCGGTTGCCTCGGATAATTGGGCAACCCACTGGCACTGATTCTCATCGCGCTATTATTAGGCGGGCCTTGGAACGCCTGCCGATGGGATTGCGTCGGAGCGTGAGTCGGATCGGAGTGGCAGCACTGTCCCTCGTCGGTGACAGTGGTCGGCGGTCTAAGCTGCACGATGGATTCTCGTACCTGGGTATGTCGCTCTCAGAAAGATACTGGTCACACAGAGATCTGTTGACTGACGGAGCGTCTCGATCTGTTTTTTCAGAGGAGTTCAGGCGACAAGTGTTCGACGTACCTTCTCCGACCGAGGAGTGGTTATTGACTCTCTTCGAAGACCAGGCCATGGCACCTTTAGACCGGCTTCTGGCTGTCGAAATGGCTGTTCCTCTTCCAGATGGCCTATGCGTCAAAATGGACATCGCCACGATGGCTCACGGTCTTGAGGCAAGGGCTCCCCTGCTGGACCACAAACTGGCCGAATTCGTTAACTCACTAGCCCCAGATTTGAAACTCCGCAACGGCACTACCAAGTATCTGCTCAAGCGAGCGTTTGGCGACATCCTTCCGAGAAACCTGCTAAGCCGCCCTAAGCAAGGCTTCAGCATACCCTGTGCTAAGTGGCTGGCTGTAGATTTGAGAGAGTATATGCGAGACATTCTCTTTAGCCCAGAAGCGCAGAGCCGGGGGTACTACGATGAGCAGCAGCTTGCCCGTGTGGTTGACGAGCATCTCAGCAGAGACTTCGACCACAGCTGCCTGCTGTGGCGCTTACTGATGCTCGAGATATGGTTCCAAACCACATTTCCACTCTCACTGCCCTCCGGGTAGCAGTGGACCAAAGATGGATAAGCAGCGCGATTCAACGAGCAGGCTGGACCTACGCGTTGGGAGGCCCGAGCATGTTGCGAGGTATTGAAACGTTCGTTACGCGACACAGCTCACGTTTCACCTACTTTCTGCGGGACTATACGCGGGGATTCTGCGGGGCCAGAAATGAACTCGATGAAGTCCAAGAGATGACGCGTGACGAGCTGCTTGAGTTCCAGGATATGAAGCTACGACGACTGATTCACCACTGCCGGGAAAACGTGCCGTTCTACCGAGAATGGTTCCAAGGGAGAGACTTTCCTGCTGACACGCTTGTCCGGGAAAGCGAGGCATGGAAGGAACTACCGGTTCTAAGAAAAGAAGATATTCAAACTGACGGGAATCTACTTATAGCCATAAACGCCCAGCGTGGCAAGATGTACAAGAACGCAACCGGTGGTTCAACGGGTGAACCGCTAGAGTTTTGGCAGGATGAGAATTACCGGCGGCATAACCTGATCGACAGATGCCGTAGCTACGATATGTGCGGATGGCATCCGGGTGATAGGGTGGCTTATCTCTGGGGAGCCGAGCTAGACACAGCAGAGCACGTTGGTTTTCGGGGGGTCATTTCTGATCGCCTTATACATAACCGCGTCTTCATCAACACCTTTCGCCTCGAAGAGCAGGAAATGGCCACGTATGTGGATATGTTGTCAAGATGTGCCCCGGAATTCGTCATCGGTTACGCTTCTTCGCTTGATTTGTTTGCCGATGCAATCAACAATAGCGGCATCACAATCGCTCCCAAGGCAGTGCAATCCTCCGCAGATATGCTGGGCTCCAAGGCACGTACAAGAATAGAGCAAGCCTTCAACGCGCCAGTTTTCGACCGCTATGGATGCCGCGAATGCGGCATAATTGCTCACGAGTGTGAATTCCACACTGGTCTACATATCTTCAGCAATACGCATGTGGTGCAAATATTGAACGACGATTGGAGCCCGGCAGAACCGGGAGAAATGGGCAACATTGTGGTGACTAACCTGAATAATTACGCTATGCCTTTCGTTCGGTACGTAGTAGGAGACGTAGGTGCTGCGGCGGAGGGCGAATGCGCCTGCGGGCGAGTCCTACCTCGCATAGGACAATTAGGGGGCAGGACCACGGCTACGATTCGGTTACCTTCCGGGAGAGTAATGCATGGGGAGTACTTCTCCCATCTATTCTACGCATTGGAAGGCATAAAGAGATTTCAGGTAATCCAGCATGTCGCGTCGCAAATAGAAGTGAGGATTGCTCTGTATCCTGGACATGACAGGGAGCAAGTCACCGCTCACCTAGAAAGGACTGTAGCTAGACAGCTTGGCAACGAGTTTACCTTAGAAATCAACTTTGACAAGGAATTTGAGGTCCAAAGCTCGGGAAAGCGGGAGCACATAATATCGAAAATCGGCGCAGGCTAATAGGTGTCGAGTTTTCTATTTCCAGTGGTCTGTCTCGCAAGGTGAGAAGCGTTACACATGGAAGGCATATTTGGGATAATTGGACCTGAGGGGGATGCCGGGCGCGAGCGGTTGGCGGCGATGCGACGGCCGCTAGGTGAAGAGGGGACAGTAGATACGGCCAGCGGCGACGGCTGGGCTATGGGAGTGCAGAGGTTAGATAGTGGGTTGGATGATGAGGCCGGCCTGGCCTGGAATGAGGATAGGACTGTGTGCGGTGTATTCATAGGTGCGTTATTTGGCGCCGATGGGCTGAGAGACGAGTTGCGAAGAAAAGGCCACAGCTTTGCCGGTTCCGGTCAGTCTGAACTCATGGTCCATCTATGGGAAGCCTATGGACCCGAACTGATAAAGAAAGCCAATGGGCTCTTTGCTGCCGCCATCTGGGAAACCGAGCGACAACGGCTGACATTGCTCTTAGATTGGATTGGCGGGATTCGCCATCTTCATTACGCTCGATTGGGTGAGGGAGTTATCTTCGCCTCAGAGATTAGAAGCATACTGGCGGCCGACGCCTGGGAGGGCGGCATAGAGGAGGGCGCTCTGTACCAGTACCTGGACTTTGGGCATATTCTGCCGCCGGAAACCCTATTCAAGGGCATCTACAAGCTTCCTCCGGGGTGTGCTCTGACGTACGAGAACGGCAGGACCCAGGTCGAACGTGTCTTCAAGCTTCGCTTTGAGCCGGAGGCAGGTGACCATTGGGTAGAACGGTTCCACGAGGTGTTTCAGCAGGCCATCGCCCAGCGGCTGACGGGTAGCAAAGAAGTCGGGGCGTTCTTGAGCGGAGGCATCGACTCCAGCTTCAACGTAGCTACCATGAGCAGCCTCAAAGAGGGTCCGGTCAAGACTTTTTCTGTGGCCTATTCCCAGCAGGAATTCGACGAATCCCGATATGCGCGGCTGGTGGCAAGACACTGCAAGACCGAGCATCACGAACTGCTGCTGGACTCGGCCGAAGCGCTCGATGAGCTACCTCAAATGATTTGGGCATTGGAAGAGCCCGCCATGGACTATTCCTTCATACCGACATTCCACCTAGCTAGTTTCGCCAAACAACATGTAGATGTAGTGATCTCAGGAGATGGTCCGGATCATCTATTGGGGCGTCATTATCGCGTTGCGTTTGCCAGGAAGACCTTGGGCAAGATGCCCGCGGCGTCGATGCTGGCCGGGCTGGTACTAGGTGACGGACAGGGATCGCTTGGTTGGCGTGCTCGGCTGTGGCGGCGGCTGCGGCGCAGTAAAAGGGGGCGATTCTTTTGGAAGACTTTGCAGTCCATGGCTGGCGATCATCTGCAAGCGTATCTATCTATCTATCGGGAAATCGCTTATCGCCATCTGCTTCCTGCCTCCGCGGCCGCGCTTCTTTCCGAGGACATGCGGGACAACTTGGCCAATGACCTGCAGGTTGCCAACCCTGACAATATCGAAGGGGACGAGAGTGAGTTCAATCGGATTCTGGCCCTTGACTTAGCCATTGATGGCGCGTTTGGCGTATTTGCTAAGATCGGCAAGATGGCTGCTCATCATTCCTTGATTGTCCGAGAGCCCTATTTGGACCTGGACCTGTGCCGGTACTTGAGCCGGCTGCCCGCGGAGCTGAAGGTGAGAGGCTCCATGTTAGATTTCCTTACCGGACGGGCTCGTAGGAAGTACATACTATACGAGGCCGCAAGGGGTGCAGTCCCTCGCGAAGTGATCGATAAACCGAAGCAAGGCTTCCAAGCGCCGATCGCAACTTGGCTCAGAGACTGGATGGGGAATCGCGATTCCAGAGGCTTGTTTCCGGCCCTAACACGAGAAGCGGAACTCTTGGATGAAGGATTTGTCAATCGTGTGCTTCGAGAGCACCAAAGTGGACGATGCGAGCACGGTAGCTTAATTATGATGCTTATCACTTTGGACCTGTGGTACGGCATCTTCGCAAAAGGTAACGGAGCCAGGCCTACCTGGACATGGCGGGATTGGCTGGAGCAGAAGGCGTAAAGCAGTGAAGGGCAGATAGGTGCGCTCGAGGGGCTGCGGCGCAGCTAGTGCAAGGTGATTGTGCGGTGCAATGAAACAGCCAAAGGCCCAGCTCGCGTAGTCAGCGGCAGCCGGGCGGAAGTATCATGAACCATTTGTGGGTTGAACCGGCGGTATCCGACCAGCCGACCGAACCGGAATTCTAGCGCTGGTGAGGCACATGATTCAACGGCACGTAAAAAAACAGTTACGACTTTACGAAAGTGCTTGACAAATCATGGTGAAGTTGTTATACTATACTTAACAATTGAGTCCGCATCGGAGTCAAAGCACAGAGCCGCAGTGCAAGCAACGCGGGGGGCTTGCCAATGACATAGCAAAGTCAAAGCTTACGCAGACTGTAGTGACGTCACAGTAGACGAAGCCACCGGTGTATTAACCGCAGGAGTTTGTGCGGACCGGTGGTTATTTTAATTGGGGGGTAAGATAAGGAGAGGGCGCAACCAAAAACAGGATAGGGCCGAGGAGGTGCCGCTCCTCAGCCCCAGGACAGACTAAAACCCTAGCTCGGGCTTAGCACTGCCGCTTGTTTTAAATTATAGCATATCGCCGCCACCGTTGTCAAGCCAGTCTTTTGGCGGCACGCGGCCCCCCGAGTACCCAACGGTTCACTTCTGTCTTACCCCCCTTCCGGGTTCGCCAAACGCACGCATAGGTGACTCTGACGGACCAATACCGGAGAACTTCGGTGGCTTGCATCTTAGCCGGAAGACACGCGCCGTACATTGGGGGAGAGAGATTGCTGCACGAAAACATGGAGGAGGTGCCGCTCCTCTGCCCAGGATGTATCCAAGACTCTGGTTCGGGTGGATACAGTGAGCCTAACTCTCTCCCCCAATACTCATACATGTCGCGATGTCACAGACTGTCCGAAATAACTTTGGGCACATCACCGGGGGTTGTGCTAGGAGGTGAATGAAGATGGTGATCCAGAAGTGGGTTGGGGCGCGGGTCGGCTTGATGGGCAACCCCTCCGACGGCTTCGGTGGCAAGACGATTGCTTGTCTGGTCCGCAACTTCGGGGCGCAGGCAACGTTGAGAGAGAGCAGGACGGTGGAGATTGTCCGTCACCCCCTGTACGATCCACTCTCTTTCAGCAGCTTGGAGCATCTGGAGGAGACGGCTGCCCACGATGGCTATTACGGCGGAATACGGTTGCTCTACGCCACTTGCAGCAAGTTTCATCACTACTGCCGAGAGCGCGGAATACATATGCCTGACCGCAACTTCGCGCTGCAGTATGACACAAACATTCCCCGTCAAGTTGGCTTGGGCGGCTCGAGCGCCATCATTACCGCGGTTCTCAAGGCATTGATGGAGTTTTATGAGCTCTCTGAGGATGACATTCCCAAGCCGGAGCAACCCAACTTGATCTTGGCGGTGGAGACCGACCAACTCGGCATTGCGGCGGGCTTGCAAGATCGTGTAGCCCAGACCTACGGCGGCCTTATGTACATGGATTTCGATCCAGAATACATGGAAACGCACGGACACGGTTATTACGAATATCTGGACATGGGCGAGCTGCCCCCCATGTATCTCGCTTACAGTTGGGAGCCTTCCTATTCGGGGAAGATGCACAACATAGCGCGGCATCGTTTTAACCAGGGCGACAAGGAGGTCATCGAGGCAGTTCGACGCTGGGCTGCCTATACAGATCAGGCTCGGGAGGCCATCGCGGACAAAGATTGGCGCACATTTTCCGTGTTGATGGATATGAACTTCGATCTGCGCCAGCGGGTGTACGGAGCCGAACACTTGGGCCGGGGCAACCTGGAAATGATCAACCTGGCTCGGAAACATGGCCTGCCAGCGAAGTTCGCAGGCTCGGGCGGAGCCGTCGTTGGCCTCTGCGAGGACCGTAGCTCGCTAGCCAAGGCCGAGCAATCATTCTGTGAACGCGGGTACGGATTTGCGGTGCTGGAGCCGGCTGATTACGAGAGTATCGATGACGTAGTTGAAGCCGGCGCCCCAAACGGCTCACGGATCTACGTGTGAAGACCAGCGTGATGGTGGACGGATGCGGGGATGAGGCCAATTCAGAAAAGCCAAGCGTGCCTTTGAAGAACAATGCTACTATTTTGTCCGACTATGGCCCACAACTTATGACGAACCCGCGCAGAGTCACGCCGCTGCAGAGCCCGACGGCGCAGCAATGCCGCTATTGGCTGTCCGATAGAGCCTGCCCTGCGGGGGGGAGGTGTCACAGACATGGCCCAAACAGTAGTCGTTGAAAGAACCCAAGAAGGTTCACGGGTAAGCGACCGATATCCGGCTGCCCAGCCTAGCATTTCAGCCGAGGATGTCATTGCACGGCCTCGAGGGTACGAAAGGGCCAAGCGAGTGATAGATGTGTTCGCAGCCGCAGCAGGAGTCATTCTAACTCTACCCTTGTGGGTACTTACCGCTCTCCTCATAAAGCTCAGCAGCCGCGGGCCCGTTCTGTTCCGCCAACAAAGGCCAGGCAAAGACGGTAAGCCAATCGAGATGCTCAAATTCCGCACTATGGTGCACGATGCAGAAGAAAGACTGCACGAAGTTATTGATATTGAGGACACTGCTGATCCGCTGATAAGGCTGAAAGACGACCCCAGGGTCACGGGAGTAGGGCATCTGCTCCGTGTGACCAGTCTTGACGAGTTGCCCCAACTCATAAATGTGTTGCGAGGGGAAATGAGTCTCGTTGGGCCCCGCCCAATTTCCCGACCCTTGCGGGACCCACGCAATGCGCTTCGGCTCAAAGTCGCGCCAGGGATAACTGGCCTCTGGCAGGTCTCGGGACGAAAGAACCACAACACAGATTATATGCTCGAGAAAGATATGGAGTACTTGCAGCGGCGTTCGCTGAGCTTCGATCTGATGCTGCTATTGAGGACCGTAGTAGCCGTCTTGAAGGCCGATGGGGCCAGATAGGAAGCAGATTGTGAAATCGGGTAAGGCTGCAACCACAATCTGGACGCGCCAGCGGGCACAGGCGATGGTGTTGATAGTCTTGCTAGTCGCGCTGGGCCTCGGCTGGTATGAGAGCAGAGAGATATCTCCCGAGGATATCCCGTTGGCAAACTTGCCGAAGCAGGCCGGCCCGTGGCAGACAGTAAGCGAAGAGATACGCATGTCAAAAGCCAACGATTACAAGCTCCTGACGCGTACTTACCAAGACGGCAGCGGTCACAACGTGCACGTCAGGATTCAGGCCACTTACACTCG
>SDBS01006866.1_pt1 | contig 11065 bp, 10 predicted proteins | sample 2277091 | NCBI WGS metagenome assembly SDBS01 (sample SAMN10404972, study PRJNA504765) | marine sediment metagenome | isolation source: marine sediment core GS10_PC15, 163 cmbsf | place: Arctic Ocean: Southern Knipovich Ridge | collected 2010 | reverse complement strand
CTTCGAGGTCGTTGTGTTTGCCGCTGACCCTGATGCACTTTTGGCTGTTGGCGGCTCGCCCAAAAGTGGGTTGCTTCAGGCCGAGGAAGATATCCTTGAACTGATTCATCCCGGCGTTGGTAAACAGAAGCGTCTCGTCACCGACAGGAACAACCGGTGCGCTGGGAACGAACTGGTGGTCCTTGTCTTTGAAGAAGTCAATAAATGAATCCCTGATTTGTTTTGCTGTAAGCACCAGGCCCTACCTGAAAATACCAGTTTGTTACTCGGCGTCTACCGTGCCTTTTGCAACGAGGATTTTGTCTTTAATCTCGGCGGCGAGTTCAGGATTGTCAACCAGGAGAGTCTTTGCGTTTTCTCTTCCCTGGCCCAATCGCATATCACCGTAGTTGAGCCAGGCGCCGCTTTTTTGGACTATTTCGCACTCGATGCCGAGGTCAAGCAGGTCGCCTGCATAGCTTATCCCGGAGTCGAACATAATATCGAATTCAGATGTTCTGAAAGGTGGGGCGACCTTGTTCTTTACAACACGTGCCCTGACGCGGTTACCGACGGCCTGACCGGCCGAATCTTTGATGGTTGCTATACGTCTCACGTCGAGTCTCACGGAGCTGTAAAACTTCAAGGCGTTGCCGCCGGGCGTTGTCTCGGGATTGCCGAACATCACACCGATTTTCATACGTATCTGGTTTATGAATATCAGGCAGGTCTTGCTTTTACTTATCACGCTTGTCAGCTTCCTCATCGCCTGGCTCATCATCCTCGCCTGCAGCCCGACGTGGATTGCGCCCATTTCGCCCTTAACTTCGGCAGCCGGTACAAGCGCAGCAACAGAATCAATAACAATGATATCAACCGCATTTGATTTTATGAGCATTTCGGTGATGTCCAGGGCCTGCTCACCGGTGTCGGGCTGACTGACGAGCATGCTGTTGATATCAACGCCGAGCTTCTTTGCCCAGGTAGTATCGAGTGCATGCTCGGCATCGATGAAAGCGGCAACGCCGCCGGCTTTTTGAGCATTGGCGATAACGTGAAGCGCAAGGGTGGTCTTGCCACTGGACTCCGGTCCGTAGAGTTCGGTAACTCTGCCTCTCGGGATACCTTTACCGCCCAGAGCCATGTCAAGAGAAATCGCGCCGGTGCTGATGCTTTCGACCCCGGCAAGCTGGGCCTGGCCCAATTTCATGATTGAGCCGGTACCGTATTGTTTTTCAATCTGGGCTATCGCCCTTTCAAGAGCGCCGGCTTTGGAAGTCGCTTTTTGAACTGCAGGAGCAGCCTTTTGTTTCTTACCCATTTTTATGATCTCCATACATCAATAAAACTAAAAACTTAAAGGTAAAAGCGAAAAGCCATAATGCAAAACTCAAAACCTACCTTTTCCCTTTGAGCGTCAAAATACTTGAACCGAGTATGTTTGCTAATTCCTTTGTTTCACCTAAAAGATATTTTAGCTCAGGACTATTTATCCTTTTGGCGTCCCTTAGCAGGCCTAACCAGTATAAACTCTCGTTTGCAGATTTAAGAGCGTGACTAAAGAAATTGGTAAAATCCCTTTTTGAACTGGATGCCTTAGCCTCAATAATATTCGCCCCGATAGACGTAGCCGACCTCAATAACTGCTTTGCAATAACCTGACTGGACATATCTTTAGATAGAGTATCCAGAAATTCTATCAAGTTGATGGAATACTTGTATGCTCTGTGTTTTAATTCAATTTTGCTTTTTGTGTTCTGCTTTTGCATCTTATAGAGCGCACCATAACAATACAGGAGTGACAACTTTTAAGTTTTACGCTATGGTTTTGCACTTTCCGCTTTACATTTTTCGCTTTTCTTCATTGCAGTGAACTTCTGGCTACTACGGTATAGATTGGTCCGCTGCTTGTCAATTCGCTTTTATAAACATAAATTGAATCGACCCCTAACGAGCCAAGATTCAAATCGCTGTAATCTTCTATTAGCCCTTGTAGTGTTCTGCCGGCTTGTGGTTTCCTTATTCTGCACAACGTAAGGTGGCCTGCAAATTGCTTCTTGTCGCCGGGCCAGCCGGCTTGGGCGAGCTGCTCATCCAGGTCCTTTTGCAGGTCCAACAGAGCATCGCTTCTGTCGATTCCGACGCACAGCACCCGTGCGGCAGGGCCGAACGAGCCAACTTTGCCAACACTAATGGAAAAGCCTTTATGATTAGCAGCGACGCTCTCGGCGATTTTGCAAACCTTAGCGACGTCGGCGTCTCGAACTTCGCCCAAGAATTTAAGCGTCAGGTGGATAAGGGCCGGGTCCACCCACTTGACATCAGGCCTTGTCAGACCGGTCTTTTGTTGCAGCTCGCGCTGTAAGCGGTCTATCTGGGTCCTGATATTCTCATCGAGGTCTATGGCAATAAAGCATCGCATTATTATATTGGTGTATTCCGACTCCTCTTCTACGAACTACCAACTCGTCAAAACTGCGTCACCTTGCGCAGAGTATTAAATCTTTCCTCCATGTCATCCTTGTTAACCGCTTTTATCCCGTGAATGGAGAAATCGCTGATAGTGAATGACGCCGCTACCGTGCCATAGACAATCGCGTTTCGCAAGGAAATAACATCGACTTTACCGGCCTGGGCAAGATGGCCCATCAATGCCCCCGCGAAGGAGTCGCCGGCACCTGTGGGGTCAATTACGACAGCCGTCGGATAAGCAGGGAGAATGAAGCAATCACCGTCACTGTTGGCCATCATCGAGCCATATTCACCATTCTTGATAATAACAATTCTCGGCCCCATCTCCAGAATACCCTGAGCAGCCGTCACGAGGTTGCGCTGACCGGTAAGCAGTCTGGCTTCTCCCTCGTTCAAGACCAACATGTCGATCCGATCCAACAATTCCTTCAGGTCATCACCGGCTGTTACAATCCAGTGGTTCATGGTATCGGCGGCTACAAAACTGGGGTTTGCAATCTGTTCGAGTAGCTCGATTTGCAGGGCCGGCGCCGTATTCGCCAGAAAAATATAATCGCTGTCACTGTATGCTTCGGGAACGGAGGGCGGCGCTTCAGAAAGGACGTTCAATTCGACACTATCGGTCCGTCGTTCATTCATATTTTCTTCGTATGAGCCGGCCCAGCGGAAAGTTTTGCTGCCTTTTCTGACTTCAAGTCCGGCCAAATCAACGTTTCTATCCTTGAACACTTCGGCCAGGTCAAATGGGTAGTCCTCGCCGACCACACCAACAAAACGAACGGATGAAAAGAGGCTGGCAGCCATACAGAAATGCACTGCAGAGCCGCCAATGCACTCCTCGCTGAGACCAAAAGGTGTCTTCACAGTATCAATACCGATTGAACCAGTAACCAAAAGTGACATATATCAGGACTCCATCGACTAAACTTCTTTTTCGAATTTTGCCAACGTGTTTTCTATCCTCCTCAGGGTATTTTTGATTCCAAGGATATCAACCGAATCGAATATCGGAGGACTTATCGTCGTTCCACAAATCGCAACCCGCAAAGGCTGAGCGACCTTGCCGAGGCCCACCTGCTTTTCTTCCGCCAGGCCGCGAAGCATGTTTTCGATGGCATCAGGTGTAATCTCATCCAATTTCGCCAACCTCTCACTGACAACCCGCAGAATAGCCAATCCATCGTGTTTCAGCAAGACTTTTTTAACGGCTTTTTCGTCGTACTGAACCTCGTCGTTGCCGATGAAAACAAACCGGCTCTTCTTCTCGATGTCCGCCAGGGTTCTCGCGCCGGCGTTTACCTTTATGATTTTTTCAAGCAGCACATCATCCGCGCGAGCCACCGCAGAGTCGGTGGCCTTGAGGTAATCCTTAAAATGGCCTAACAGCTTCGCATCGCCAGCCATGCGGATATGCTCTGTGTTGAAGGCTATAAGCTTTTTGCGGTCAAACAGGCTGTTGGCCTTTGCCAAACGTTCCAAATCGAACGCATCAATCAATTCGTCGAGCGGCATAATCTCCCGCTTGTCGCCGGGATTCCAGCCTAATAGCGCAAGAAAATTGACCATCGCCTCGGGCAGATATCCGCTCTTGAAGAAATCAACCACGTTTATCTCCGGCAAGCTAATCCCAAGATGCTTTGCCATCTTATCGATCACCGGCATATCCGGAACATGTTTGCCATCCCGAAAATCCCTCAGGGTAGCCTCGTCTATACAGCTGTCATTAACAATATTCGCGGATTCATAGATTTTATCTCTTGCGTTACCGCTTACAAGTGATCTCCAATCTTTTTTCTCTTTAGGCAGAGAAATTTTTAGATGTTTGGCAATAGCAACTATTGCAGGCTCATTTAACTCGCCCTTATCATATACAAAAGCTTTAAAGTCAGGTGTCTTTAATTTGGGCATTTCTTTAGTCGCAACATCAAGTATATCCAAGAACGTAAGTATATTTCGCGATTTCAATTCTTGTTGAAGGGCCTTGGGCCGCTCTCGCTTGGACAACTTACCGCCGGCCTCGCTCACAGTTACCGACATGTGCGCATATATAGGCCTGCGAAAGCCCAAAGCCGCCTGCAATGCCTGATGGCCGGGTGTGTTCATCAGGTGCTCCTGGCCGCGGATGACGTGTGTAACTTCCATTAGGTGGTCGTCAACCACACAGGCCAAGTGATAGGTAGGGAAGCTGTCACTTTTTTGTATGATAAAATCGCTAAGCACGTCCTTGCTAAAAATACATATGTGCCTTACCTTATCAATTACCTTTATGTCCTCGTCCGGCATGGCAAATCGAACGGTCACAGGCCGCCCTTCTGCGCGGGCGGTTTTGACGTCCTGTTCGGTGGGAAAATTTTCGGGACGGGGGTATATCAGGTTCTTTTTCTCGGCCTGGGCCTTTTCGCGCATCTGCTGCAGCTCTTCGGGCGTATCGAAGCAATAGTAGGCCTTATTCTCATCGATAAGTTGTTTTATGTATTTATCGTAGATGTCCCTTCGCCGGGACTGAAAATACGGCCCATTCGCCCCACCAACCTCGGGCCCTTCGTCCCATTCGATACCCAGCCACCGCAAATCGGCCATGACCTGCCCGGCCGCAGTCGGGGTGTTCCGCTTCTGGTCGGTATCCTCTATGCGAAGCAGGAACTTGCCGCCCATTTTTCGAGCTAACAGCCAATTGAACAGGGCGGTCCTGGCCCCCCCTATATGCAGATAACCAGTTGGCGAAGGTGCAAACCGTGTTACAACCATCTTCAAGCCTCAAAACCAGAACCAGAGAATTGTGACCGGTGTAAGAGAGTAAACACTTGGGACTTATCGGACCGGCTCACATCTTTCACCTCACCTTATTATACTCTGGTGACAGAAATGTCAAGGATGATATGAAGGTGTTGAACATTTGTGCATCTGGGAACGTTGGGCTGACAAGCGCCAGTCATTGATTTAGCGGTAATTTTCTTGAAAAGTCCGGCGATTTTGCTATAATTCATACATGTTATCCATTGTCTGGTCAGGAGAGTATTGATGAGCGTTTTGTCCTCAATCGGCAATACTCCGCTTGTGGAACTCAGGCGGATCAACAAGAACGGCAAAGTGAAAGTCTTTGCCAAGCTCGAAGGTAACAACCCGAGCGGCTCGGTCAAGGACCGTCCGGCCTTTTACATGATTGAAAAGGCCGAGGAGTCCGGCCAGCTCACCAAAGACAAGACTATTGTCGAGCCGACCTCCGGTAATACCGGTATAGCGCTTGCGATGATAGGTGCCTCAAAGGGGTATCGTGTTAAGCTCACCCTGCCCCAATGTGTCAGTACCGAGCGTCGTCATGTCCTGGAAGCCTTCGGTGCGGAGGTTGTCCTGACACCTGCCAGAGAGGGTACCGACGGCGCTATAAGAATGGCGCATAAGATTTATGACGAGAACCCGGACAAGTACTTTATGCCCAACCAGTTTGTCAACGAAAACAATTCGTTGGCGCACTATGAGACTACAGCGCCGGAGATTTACCGCCAGACCGACGGCCGGATAGATGCTTTCGTAGCGGGCATGGGCACCACCGGAACACTGATGGGAGTGTCGCGCTATTTCAGGGAAAAGTCGAGGCATACCAGGATTATTGGAGTCGAACCGACCGAAGGCCATGCAATCCAGGGCCTCAAGAATATGACCGAGTCTATTGTTCCAGCTATTTATGACACGTCCGGGCTCGATGACATCATTATGATGGAAGATGGCGTTGCCTTCGAGATGACCCGCCGGCTTGCGACCGAAGAAGGTATTTTCGTCGGCATCTCCAGCGGCGCCGCTGTTGCCGGCGCGATGCGTGTAGCCCAGAGTATGAAATCCGGGACGGTCGTCACAATCCTCCCCGACCGGGGCGACCGGTATCTGAGCACGATGCTTTTCCGCTACGTCTGCGCAAAGTGCCCCCCGTAACCTGTTACCCGGCTGCCCCAAAGCCATTCATTTTCTGATTGCCATACCCGACAATTGCGACTATTCTACTGTCATGGTGAGCATGAACGAAATAAGGGAATTCGGCGGTCGAATCGGCCGCGAGTTCAATGCTGAGCGAGTGTGGTTATTTGGCTCTTGTGCAGATGGCTCAGGCGGGGGCGACTCGGACATTGACCTGCTGGTGATCGTGGACCACCAGGGCAAAAACTGGCGCATGGCTACCCAGATTCGCCGACGCCTTCGTCCGCAGTTCCCTCTCGACCTGCTGGTGCGCACACCCGAGCAGTTGCAGCAAAGACTGAAGATGGCCGATTGCTTTTTTAAGCAAATAACAGAAAAAGGAACAGTGCTTTATGAAGCCCCTCACAGGTGAATGGATCGCCAAGGCAAGCAACCTATTCCTTTTGGGGGCTGGTTTTACCAAGGCTGTCTTCCCGGATGCACCGTTGAACAAGGATTTACTACCGATGCTATGTAAAGGCAGTTCACGCACCACACTAAAAAAATACTACAGAGAACACAAAACCGATGACATCGAAATTCTATTGACACGTTTAGACTTAGAAATACTTCGACCCAACCATAAACAAACCGCTTTACAACAAGTCCGAAAAAAAATTGAGCGACAACTTGCAGAATATTTTGTTAAATTCCGATTTAAAAAAGAAATTATCGCTAACAGCACTTGGCTCAAAGATTTCGCAAACTTATTTCAGCCAAACGATGCAATTATCAGCCTAAACTATGATTGTCTCCTTGAGGGAGTACTCGATTACTATGAAGTTTGGTCTCCAAATGGGGGTTATGTTAACGTCGAGAACCCGCTACTGGATTCTCCAACCAATGCCAATAACATTCTTATCTACAAGATTCACGGCTCAGAGAATTTCTGGGAAGCGTCGCCCTTTGGCAAGAACGGCCCAAAAAAGGAACAGAGGTGTATCGGCTTGGTTGTCAACGAAAGTATATTTCCGAGGTCTGGACAAAGTAGAATCTTTGGGTACGGGGGTGGTCAACCTGAAGTCAGGCAATATATCATTGCGCCGAGCTTTGTGAAGTTTCCACTTATGGAGATGGCAAATATGGTCAATAAACTCATTCCCGTTGCCCGAAATGCAAAAAGCCTCGTAATTGGTGGTTGTGGACTCAGGCGAGAAGATATGTCTTTGTGGCTGATTCTGGCGAGTTTCCTAAACAGAAGGCTGCAAAGTACGAAGAAGTTGATTATAATTGACCCTTCACAGTGCGATCAAATAAAGGCAAGAATTGCCAATTACTGGACAGGTGCTACTGACCATTTTACTATATGCTGTATCCACAAAACTTTTCAAGATGGGATCAAGCAACTGATAAGTGAGTTGAAGGGCTCAGAAACACAAAAACGAATATGAGTGTGAATTACAATAATCGGGCTACTGACCGTGAAGAGCGACTCGATTTTATTCGGGCTCTTGTTGCCGAAGACAACAAGAGCGGTAAATGGGCCGGTCGGGTTATAACTCGGTTTCCGCCGGAGCCTAACGGCTATCTGCATATTGGACACGCAAAAAGCATCTGTCTTAATTTCGGCATCGCCGCAGAAAATGAAGGAGGCAGATGCCACCTGCGATTCGACGATACCAATCCGGTCAAGGAAGAACTTGAGTATGTCGAGTCGATTATGGAAGATGTCCGCTGGTTGGGCTGGGACTGGGGCGAGAATCTGTATTACGCTTCCGATTACTTCGAGCAGATGTATGGATACGCGGTCCAGCTCATCAAGGCCGGCAAGGCTTATGTCTGTGACCTGAGCGGCGACCAAATCAGGGAATATCGCGGCACGCTGACCGAACCAGGCAAGAACAGCCCGCACCGCAACCGAAGTATCGAGGAAAACCTTGACCTTTTCGAGCGTATGCGGGCAGGCGAATTTGCCGATGGTTCCCGGACACTCCGGGCCAAAATCGACATGGCCTCGGCAAACCTGAACATGCGTGACCCGGTCATGTACCGTATCCTCCACGCGACCCATCACCGCACGGAAGATAAATGGTGCGTTTATCCGATGTACGACTGGGCACACGGTCTCGAGGATTCTATTGAAGGAATCACTCATTCGATTTGTACGCTCGAATTTGAGAACCATCGGCCGTTGTATGACTGGTTCCTTGACCGATTGGGAGTTCATCACCCTCAGCAAATCGAGTTTGCCCGCCTGAACCTGTCATATACCGTAATGAGCAAGCGAAAGCTCCTGCAATTAGTCCAGCGAGGTATGGTCAACGGATGGGACGACCCGCGGATGCCCACTATATCCGGCATGCGCAGGCGCGGCTATTCGCCCGCGGCCATTCGCCAATTCTGCAAACGTATCGGCGTCAACAAGTTCAACAGTACCATCGATATCGCGCTGCTGGAACACTGCGTCCGCCAGGACCTGAACAGGCACTCACCGCGAGTGATGGCCGTTTTGCAACCACTGAAAGTGGTAATCGACAACTACCCCAGGGACAAGGTCGAACAGCTTGATGCAATTAACAATCCTGAAGACCCCGCCGCCGGCACAAGACAAGTGCCGTTCTCGCGCGAGCTGTATATCGAGCGGGACGATTTCATGGAGGAGCCACCAAAAAAATTCTACCGCCTGGCGCCCGGCCGAGAAGTGCGACTCCGATATGCATATTTCATTACCTGTAAAGAGGTGGTCAAAGACACCAACGGTGAAGTGACCGAGCTTCACTGCACCTACGACCCCGCCACGCAAGGCGGAGATGCCCCCGATGGTCGCAAGGTCAAATCCACCCTGCACTGGGTCTCAGCTCCTCATGCGCTACCCGCTGAAGTGCGGCTGTATGACCATCTTTTTACAAAGGAAAAACCGGATGACGTTGCAGACCCGTCGAGACGCGGTCTCGCCGCGGCAGAAGATGCCGATTTCACTTCGAACCTGAATCCAAACTCACTTCAAGTCCTTGACAACTGCCGCGTCGAGCCGTCTCTGGCTGATGCCGAGCCATTAAGCAGATTCCAATTCGAAAGGTTAGGCTACTTCTGCGTTGACCCCGACAGCACCGCCGGCAAGCTCATATTCAATCGGACCGTAACCCTGCGTGATACATGGGCCAAAATCCAAAAAGCGCAGCACAAGTAAAAACACACAATCACTACCGCTACATCCGCGGAAGCGCCAAATTGCCTCGGCACCGTCTTTGGTGTCGGGGGGCTGGTTTCCGGACACTGAACCACCACAAAAAAAATACAAAAATTTTTGTTGCAGTCTCAAACGGGTCTGAGATAATACTGGATTACGAATGTCGGGGGTTAAAAATAGAAAAAGGAGCTTTAATGGGACCAGTACTACATGGGCTGATAAAACTTCAAAGTGTTGAGAACCGGCTCCGTGCTGTCAAATCCAAGCTTGCAAGATGCAGAAGAACCATAATATTCCAGGAAAACCAGTTGAGGACTCTCCAAAACGGCCTTGAGGCAAAACACGAAGAGATTAAGCTGGCGCGGATCCAGGTTGACCGTCTCGAATTGGAGCTTAAGGACAGGGATGAACGCATAGCCAGGCTGCGAGCGGTCCTGAATATGGCAAAGACGAACAAAGAATATGCAGCTATCCTGACAGAGCTTAATACGTCCAAGGCCGATAATGCCAAGCTTGAGAATCAAGTCCTTGATTTGATGAAGAATATCGAGGCGGACGAAGCCGGCTGTGGCCAAATACAAGAGCAGATTGATGAGCAAAAGGGTAAACTGGACGAGCTTCGCAAGGATACCGGGACCAAGGCGGCCGGATATGAAGCCGAGATTGAACAGATACAGCGCGAGTGGGACCTGGCAGCTAAGACGATCCCACCCGACGCGCTGAGGGTTTTCAAACGAGTCGCGGAAACTTACGATGGGGAGGCCTTGGCCGCTGCCGATAAGGAAAACGAGAAAACCGAGGTCTTTAGCTGTGGCGGCTGCTTCATGAGGCTGCCTGCAGAAAATGTAAATCAATTGATGACGAAGGATGATATTATCCGGTGCTCAAATTGCACGCGAATTTTGGTGCTTAAAACCGGGGAGAGTTAGAATTTGCACGAGCACATAATCATCTACACCGACGGCGGAAGCCGGGGTAATCCGGGACCGGCAGCAGCGGCTTTCATTTTAACAAACGCAGACAAGAACATAATTGAGGGCAAAGCGTTCTTTTTAGGCGATACCACCAGCAACGTAGCCGAGTACACCGGTCTGGTAAAGGCACTATCGGCTGCGAAACAGGCAGGAGCAAAGACTATTGAGGTCTTCAGCGACAGCCAGCTTATGGTCAGACAAATTAACGGCCAATACAGGGTCAAGAGCCAAAAACTCAAAGAGCTGTTCACTAACTGCGCAGGATTGTTAGCAGAATTTGCAAGCTGGCAAGTAACACATATTACCAGAGACAGAAATAAACGGGTCGATAAGCTGGTTAATCGTGCGATGGATTTGAAAAAGGATGTCACTCTTAGAGCCCAAAGCAGTCCGCCCAGATCCAAGCCGACTCGGCTGGGAGTGCTCATGAGCGGCGGCGGCAGAACAATGGTCAACATACAGAACCAAATCGAAGCTGGCGAGCTTAACGCTAAAATCGTCCTTGTGATAAGCTCCCGCGCAGCTATTAAGGGCATCGAGCGGGCCAAGAACATCGGAC
>SDBS01006865.1_pt1 | contig 11066 bp, 9 predicted proteins | sample 2277091 | NCBI WGS metagenome assembly SDBS01 (sample SAMN10404972, study PRJNA504765) | marine sediment metagenome | isolation source: marine sediment core GS10_PC15, 163 cmbsf | place: Arctic Ocean: Southern Knipovich Ridge | collected 2010 | reverse complement strand
GATTATTTTGAAATATGATAAAGTGATTAAAGAGAAGAATTTCAACGAGTTATTTCAAGCATCGCTGAATCACGGGGTTTTCGACATTTTTACCGATGAAACTTATATCAAACAAATAAAAACGGTAAAAAGAATCAAGATTTATGCAGAAAATATCGATCTTAATCCAAGTTTTCTTATCTTGGATAATCCATCTGACGAAGAATTATCAAAAAAATTATTACAAGCAGATAAATCAAATTTTTTAATTGGATGTCGTTATGAAGTTTCTTCAAAGGTCGATGAAAAGAAAATAATAAATGTTGTAAAGAGAAATCGAAATATTTCATTTGTTATTATTAAAACAACTGATTGGAAAGTAATTCCCTTTGAAAACTTAATTGCCGCTTTGAGCACAGAGGATATTTCGCTGTACTCAGAAGTAAATTCAATTGAAGAAGCAAATTTATTATTAAATACTTTGGAAATTGGTGTTGATGGTGTAATTTATCGGCCTACCAATGTAAATGATATATTGGACCTGAAAAATATCGTGGGGGTTGATATGAAAATTAATTTAACCACAGCAAAAATTGTTGAAATAAAAAATATTGCGAAAGCTGATAGGGTTTGTGTTGATTGCACTTCTATTTTGCATCCCGGCGAAGGGATGTTAGTTGGGAGCACAGCCAAAGGATTTTTGTTGGTACATGCGGAAGTTTTTGAAACTGAATTTGTGAATTCTAGGCCATTCAGAGTTAATGCAGGTGATGTTTCCGCCTATATAATTGTTCCCGAGAGAAATGAATTCGGAGAAATTAAAACTAGAACTAACTATCTTTCTGAATTAAAAGCGGGTGACGACATAATCGTAACAAACATAGATGGAAATACGCGGATCGTAACAGTGGGTAGGGTAAAGATTGAAACCAGGCCCATGATTTTGTTCAAGTTAGAAGCGGATGCAGTAGATAAGGATGGAAAACAAGAAAAAAAAATCCCAGTCAATATTATACTACAAAATGCAGAAACCATTCGAGTTGTTAAAAAAGATAATAATCCGATTTCAGTTGTTGATTTAAAAATAGGAGATGAAGTTATTATCTATTTGGGTCCCGGCGCAACACACTTTGGGACAGCAATTAAAGAAAATATAATCGAAAAATGAGTTAATCTTAACTTAGGTTATTTTTTTTTTCTTCTTTTTCTTCTCTTCAATATCAGCGTCATATCCAAGATCAGCTAATGCTGAGATTATCGCGTCTTCTTCTTCTTCATCGCTAAGATCCATATCAAGATCATCGTATTCGCCAGCGGAAAATGATTCAAAATTAGGCTTCCCATCCACCATAACATTATCTGTTTGTTCTGCCTTTATTTTTGGCTCCTCTGCCATTTCAGATGCAACTGAAGAATCCTGTGATGAGATCTCTAAGGCTTCGACATCATCAAGCGGGATCGGAGGTACTTCTCCCTCATATATAAGAAAATCCTGTATTACTTCTGTATTTTGACTCTGAATTGGTTGTTCTGGTTCGTTAAATACTTCTGGTTCCATCATAATATCATTTCCAATTGAGACAATACCTGTTTCATTATCTTGAGGGCTATCATCTTTTTCATCTTCACCCCAATCATCCAGAAAGCTTAGAACGTCCTCCATTGCGGATAGGTCTTCAGTATTTGATACATCAGATTCAAACATATCTTTAAAATCGGTATCTTTTTCTTTTTGCTTTCTTTTGCTTGAATCAAGCTGTTCTGATAACTCTTTGCTTATTCCGCCTGACAATATTAATGAAAATCTAATACATTTAATTCTTAAATAATCCAAATAAAACCCGATTCTTCCAAGATTCGATAAACCAGCAAAAATCATGAAATTACTATCTATATGCTGTAATATGGCGTATCCGTCAATTCCTCTGACCAGAATTTCTCGTAAATCTCCGTGCTGGACATTATCAATGAATCGAACTCCTATATCTATTAACGCTGCACTACTTGCTGTTATTGGATCCGCATCAATATTACTTGAATCAGCCGTTGCAATTTTCATTCCTGAGCGTGATAGGATTGTCATTTGAGATAGATCGGAAGAATTTTCGATTTTTTTCAATTCTTCCATTAAACTTATCCGGATTTGTTCAGAAACATCCATCGCCATTTTACTATTCAACTCTGTTAAATTTTGTCAAAATGAATTATGATAATTACTTCATATATTTCTGAGTTTAAATTTTTATCAGTTGGGAAAAATAAATAGTTAACAAACTCAGTAGGCAGGAATAATTTTCTGTTTATTACCTAATCCATAAATTCTTAACGGAATTTAGGTCCTTGAAAGAAAATTGCAAAAAAAATTTACGATAAAAATACTTTTCGCAGCGGTAATTTAACTCAAGAATATATAATTCTTTTTTTACTTTCATTTTCGGTGACCTCACTCCGAGTGGGGTTTAAATACTTAAATGAAAATCAAAAATAACTATGAATTTCTCAGACGATAAATGGGTAAAACATTATGAAAAAAATAATTCAATCTGAAATTATATCCGAATATGGAAATTCGGGTAAAGATGTTTACATAGGTCCCCGAGCTTTATTTGACCCTTTTTTTATACCAGATCACTTGTTTGATCTTGAAAAAGACGAAAGAAATTTATGTGGTTTGCTTTCGGATGCTATTATCGATAATTTTCCTGCATCAATTTCAATTTATGGTATACAAGGTGTAGGAAAGACGGTCTTAGTTAATAAAACAATCGAATCGATTTCCAGGGAAAATTCAAAAATCAACAAAAATAAAATCCAATTTCTCCCCTTACTCATAAATTGTACGAGTAAGGACTCCCATCAAATAGTTTTCTCAATGCTGAACTCTCTTGTAAATACACTTAATAGCCAAATAAATCTCGGATTCGAGCTCACGCCAGAATTTGTTTTAAAATCAGATATATCCCAATTATGGAATTTATTTAAGTTTTTAAATTCAAAAACAAAAAATATTCCCAAAATCTATTTCTTGGATTCTGTAGAGTTCTCAAAGCCAAAAATTATTAACAAAATAATGACCGCTGCGATTTCAGAACCGTTCATACTAATAAATTCCTTCAATGTTCCGAAATGTTCCCCCTATCTATTAGATTTCAAAAATCCTGATTTCCAAATACAATTAGGCTCATATTCAAGTAAAACTTTAGTGAATATAACACAAGATCGATGCAAGCAATCTTTAAGACAACCAGTGGGATTCTTTAAGACAACCAGTGAGTTTATTGTAGATCTTGTTTGTCAATTTGATAAAAAAGTTCCTGGCTCATGTGTTAGAGTTTTAAGGGAATTATATCCTGTACTGAACAGCAATGCAATCATAAACGGCTCAAAAGTCAGGGAAATCTGTCGGGGACAATTCGAGGGCTTCTCACTTGATGAGTTGAGTATAGCTGAATTCATTTCAGAATCTGATATTTTAGATCGAATTTTCCTCGATAATTTGTGCTCATATTTTAAAAACACCTCAGATTTTTACATCAACTATGATAAATTGTTCGTAACATACAAGATGGCTTGTGAATCGATAGAATATAAGCCAAAAGTCTATGAATTTCAAAAAACTCTAAAACGTTTGAATCAAATCTCGCTTTTAATGCCTTCTGAAGTCAATTCGGCTGATAATTCGATATTAAATAAAGGAACTATTGAAAAATTATCAGTGAAAAACTTGAAAACACATGATAAGGCATCCAATTATTTCTTTACTGTTCCTCCCGATTTTCTAAACGATATGTTGGATGTTGCATTCGGAAAATTTTAACAAATTTTCTTATTTTTTAGCCCTTCTTTTAATATATAGTAACTTTTGCCGAAAAAAACTATTTAAGAATAGGAACTTTGAGGACAGTGATTACACTATGAAAAAATTTTTCTGGGCACCTCTTTTGCATTTATATCAACCTCCGACACAATCTATTGACATTTTAAAAAGGATAAACAAAGAATGCTACATCCCATTGCTCCAGATGATTGAAAGAAATCCAGAAATTAAAATAACACTCAATATCAGTGGTGTTCTTATAGATCTGTTGATTGAATTCGGATTAGAAGAGACGGTTAAAAAACTCACTGATTTAGTTGAAAAAGGCGTCATTGAGATTGTAGGGACTGCCAAATATCACGCATTGCTTCCTTTAATTCAAGAAAAAGAAATTAGAAGACAAATTGAATTGAATGAGCAAACTAACAAAATCTTTAAAAATTGGCAAAAGAAAGGGTTTTTTCCGCCTGAAATGGCTATTTCTCAGACAGTTTTAAAAATTATAAAATCTCAAGGTTATGAATGGGTAATAACCTCGGGAATTGCATGTTCTAATAGTTGGCCTTATGACAAGGTTTTCAAAACCGATTATGACCTAATTGTTTATCACCGTGACGATATAATAAGTAATGAAATAGCATTCAATAAAATATCCGCCACAAAATTCATAGAAAAAGCAAAAAAACTGTATGATTCAAAAGAATTTTATATAATTACTGCCATGGATGGAGAAACTTTTGGTCATCACATCCCAAATTACGAAAAAACATTTTTGGAGAAAGCTTTTCACCTTGTAAAGAAAGATCCTGAAATACAGACTGCATTTATATCGGAATTACATCAATTTTTCCCAATTGAGTGCGGATTAGATCCTGTCGATTCTAGTTGGAGCACAAGTTATCAAGATTTGAAGAATAGCGTTCCTTACCCTCTCTGGAAAAATCCCCTCAATTCAGTTCATAAATTGCATTTTCGGATGCTTCGAGCATTGGATGATCTTATTCACCTCTGTGATAAGAATAAAGGCAGTAGTAACTCCGAATTCCAAAATAAATATGTAACTGCACGATATTTTTACGATCGAGGAATATATAGCTGCCCCTTGTGGTGGGGTAGTCAGCGACCTTCCTGGTCCCCCACTTTAATATACAAAGGGATTCATATCATGCTCCTTAGTGCTCTAAATGCTCAATTGGCTTTAGTTCATCTAAAGATAAGTGAAGGGGATGTTATTTTCGATAGGTTTACAGACTACCATCATAGATTACTATCAGAATTGATTTCTACTACTGCAAAATTATCTGATCTGAGAACATTTTGAGAAAGAAGTGAAAATCGCCTATTTTTATTCTCATTCAAATTTAGAGTGTTTAAATATCAAATCAACGATTGTTTGGAAGGATTCTTCGATATTCAGGTTGGTTTTTGCTGAGACTTCTGCGAAACTGTCTAGTCCCGATTTCATTGCAATATTTTTACCCTCTTCAGTAGTCACTTCCCTATATTCTTCTAAATCTACCTTACTCCCAATAGCTATTATTGGTATTCCTCCAGCGTTTTTTCGGATAATTTTTGCGTAATCTGAGAGATGCGACAAGGATTTCTTACTTGTAATATCGTATAGAATTAAACCTCCATTAGCTCCTTTGGAATAGGTTGGAAGCAAGAATCTATATCTTTCTTCTCCACCAAAGTCCCAGATTTGGAGTTTTACCCTCTTTCCTTTCAATTTGATTTTCTTTGAGAAAAAGTCAACACCGATTGTTAATCTGGGGGAATCTACAAAAATCCCCGAAAGATATCTGTGAGTGAGACTAGTTTTTCCTGTGGAAGCATCACCTACAATTATCAATTTGAAAATATAATCGGTTAGAGACATTGTCATCTGATCTGAAATTGTGAGTTAATAGGGATATATGTAATTTCGTCGAATTTGTTTATGAAATGTAAGGTTAATTCTATAATTCATTTTTACATTTTTACATTTAAATAACTTGTTCAAAGAATTTAATACTTCTTTATTGTTTTCATAAATTCTAATTACAATTCAAGGTATAGTTCGGTAAATAAGATGTTAAAAAAAAAAACAAGAAAAAAACTAAATTAAAAATTGCAGAAATATTACTCCACTTCAATAATCCGATATTCAATGGAACCTAATTTCAGTTCTGATAGTTTTTCACCCAAAAAATAAGGATCTTTTCCATGAATCTTTTCAAAAAGATGTTTCCCTTCTCCTAATTCTCTATTTTCTGGCATTCCGTTTGGAAGGAGATCTTCAGTTTTAATCATATCTAAAGATGCCCGATCTATTGAAACTATATCATTAGATGCCATAATTCCGATATCAGGGACAAGAGATGCAGTGGAGATACCCCAACAATCACAAAAAATGGTTATATTCGTGAGTAAATTGAAATAATATACATTTTCAATTCCCATCTTTTCAATGACTTTAGAAATCACCTTAGCCATACCTCGCTGGAATTTGTTTATATCTTCATCTATAGTTGTCAAAGCACCTTCTTCACATGCTAAAACACAGTGACGGCAATAAGTGCAATTATGATAGAAAATTTCGTAATTATCCTCTTCGTTGAATTTATTTGCGGAATTCGGACACTCTTCAATGCATTTATTGCATTTAATACATTTCTCTCCATCCCAATTAATTCCCCCTGCAAGAGCATGAGTTTTTCTTCGAGTTTCACGGGGTACGCATCCCATTGCAATATTTTTACCAGCACCGCCAAAAGCCGCTGCACCATGCCCCTTAATATGACTAAAAACCAATAAAACATCTGAATCAATTATTTTTTTTGACATTTTTGCTTCATCAAGGGATTCAAAATTGATGGGGACAGTTACATATTCATTTTCTTCCTCAGTTACAAAAAGTGGTTCTATTTCACAACCAACTGATTTTGGAGTGTAGCCTCTTAATTCTACATCACGCGTGAACCCATCTGTTACGATCACATTTGATGCTCCGGCTGCCTTAACCTTTTCCACAAGTGTACGGACAAATACAGGGTGAATTGTAGTGTATCCTATCGCACCTCCTAAATGCATTTTTATTACGACTTTTTTCCCTTTTACTAGTGTGTTTAGGTTAATTCTATCCAAAATTCTTCTAAATTTAGCCGGTAACGTCTGCTCCGCCTCAATTTTTTTGATTTTCAAAGAAGAAAAATAAACTACGCTCATGATGGGATCAAATAATTAAATTTAGAATTAAACGTTTTGTCAAATGCTATGAGATGGTATACAAACATGATTATACGGGAAAAAAATTAGCGATACAATACTTTAAACAAAAAAATATCGTAGTAATCACAAATTCAGTTAGTTTTTGAAAATTGGAAACAAAATCATTAATAATTTACTTATCACGTCATTTCGAAATTAATAAAATTTTGATAATTCGCTAAAAAAATTTGGAAAACTTTTCTCTACAGTTGAGGGATTTATTATCTGAATATTCCTTAATTTTAGCCCAGCTACAGCAAAACTCATTGCAATTCTATGATCATTGTATGTTTCAATGATTGCCCCTTTCGGAAATCCACCCTTAATAATTAGATCGTTCTCAATTATTTTGACATCTATTCCCATTTTGGTTAGTTCATTTTTAATTGCATCTAGGCGATTCGTTTCTTTGTGTACTAGATGACCGACGTTCTTAATATGAGTACCACCTTCTGCGAAACTTGCCGCAATTGCAATAGTTGGAACTATATCCGGAAAATCTCCCATATCAAGCGAAATACCGTGCAAATCTTTACCAATTACAGTATAACTGTCAGAGTTTTCTATTATTTCGCATCCCATGGACTGTAAAATATCCAGAATTTTTTTATCACCTTGAATGGATTTAGGATTCAAGTTTTTAACCGAGACACTGATTTTACAAATGGCTGCCGCAAGAAAAAAATACGAAGAATTTGAATAATCCCCCTCGATCGTAATTTCACTTAGATCATAACCTTGATTTCCTTTAACACTGAATTTTTTATAATTCGTATGAGTTACATCTGCACCGAATTTATTCATTACTTCCATGGTTATGTCTACATAGGGTTTTGAAACCAAATCACCGCGCATTTCAATTATTATCCCTTTTTTTGTACATGCACCTGAAATTAACATGGAGGATAAAAACTGAGAACTACTTCGTCCATTTAATGAGGTTTCTCCCCCAATATAACTACCTCCGTGTATCTTAAACGGAGGGAAACCTATTTCGCCAAGGTAATCAATTTTTACATTTAGAATCCTCAAAGCATCGACTAGATCTTTGATAGTCCGATTTCTCATTTCTATACTTCCGTCAACCGTACACCATGAATTTTCATCTGAATTTTCAGCTAAAGCTATTATTGGCGTGATAAATCTGAGTGTTACTCCGGAATTTCCGCAATTTATAATTTTTTTATTTAAAATAGGTCTCCCGTTGACACCCTCAATATCTACATAATTCTCTTCCAAATTCACTTTCGCACCGACTGCTTTAATGGATTCCAATGCTATTTTTTGATCTTTCCCCATTAATGGCCGGAAGATTCTGTTTTTTCCATTTCCAAGTGCAGCTAGAAAAAATGATCGTAGAGTATGGGCTTTGGACGGTGGAGCTGTGAGAATCACTTCTTTTTTTTGGACATTTTCAATTTTCAGCACGGATTTCACTTAAAATTAATTGAGAAAATATAATTTATAAATAAAGCTGAAATTGATGAATAAAAAAATAAATTGCGATTTTAATCCCTAACATTTTGGATATAAATATAAACAACAATCCAATATGCAGCAAAATAATAAAATTAAGCGTTATTTAACTCATTTAGATGGATTTAAATTATGTTCTCATCTAAATTATAATAATTAATCAATAAATATGGTGTTTTGAATTTGAATAATTATTTTGGGAGACATTTTTCCATCACTTCCTTTGGAGAAATTCACGGGGTTGGAATAGGAATTATTATTGACGGATGCCCATCCGGACTTGATATTAAAATCGATAAAATTCAAAAAGAACTCGATAGAAGACGTCCTGGGCAAAGTGGGATCTCAACAAGTAGAACTGAAAGAGACCAAGTCGAAATAATGTCCGGTATTTTAAATGGAAAAAGCACAGGTGCCCCTATTTGTATGTTTATCAGGAATATTAACGTCGATTCTTCCAAATATGAACAATTTAGAACCAAACCCCGTCCATCACATGCTGATTATCCTGCTATGATGAAATATGGAAAATATGTTGATTTAAGAGGGGGAGGAAGATTTTCAGGGAGAATAACTGCAGGTTTTGTAATGGCTGGAGCAGTAGCAAAAATGCTTTTGGAACTTGTAAACATTAAAGTTGCTGCATACACAAGATCTGTGAGCATTATTAGGGATGATACTGAATATTCCGAAACAGAAATAACTGATTCGATTGAAAATAATTCGGTAAGAACCGTAAATTCAGAAATAGCAAAAAAAATGGAACAGCGAATTTTAGAGGTAAAAGAATTAAAAGATTCAGTTGGCGGTATCGTAACGTGTTTGGTTGAGGGGATCCCTCCTGGAGTCGGTGAGCCAGTATTTGGTTCTTTAGAAAGTAGTTTGTCAGCTGCAATATTTTCAATTCCGGGTGTAAGAGGGATCGAGTTTGGTTTGGGTTTTAAAGCAACCGAGATTACTGGTTCTCAGCACAATGATGCCTATTCAATCAAAGACGGAAAAATAATAACAACTTCCAACAATTCAGGGGGGATAATCGGAGGTATTTCAACTGGGATGCCCATGAAATTTAATGTGGCAATAAAGCCTACGGCTTCAATCGGTATTGAACAAAACACAGTTAACCTTGACTCTAGTAAACCAGATAAACTTAAAATTGAAGGAAGGCATGACCCTTGCATTGTTCCTCGAGCTGTACCTGTAGTAGAAGCGATAACTTCAGTCACACTAGTAGACTTTCTAATAGGAAGTGGAATAATTTCAAAAACGCTTTAAATCGATGATAAAATTCAGTATTTATACTTTAGATAAAAAATACTCTGATTAGAAACATTTCCAACGGAAACATTATTTCCTAACGGAAACATTATTCTTATAACTCGATATATGAAACAAAATAATGGTCAAATTTCAATGTCAGAAAATGAAACAAATTTCTTAGTTCGGAGAGGGGAATATTCAGAAAATATTGGTGACCAACATAAAACCGCAATGGAATTCAAAAAAGCCGCCAAACTTTATAAAGAAGCTTTCGGTTATTTCAAGAAAGCCGGGGATAAAAAGAGCTGCATTCGAATAAAAGAAAAATATGATAGTGCGGTTTCCAAAATGAAAGAAAAAGAACAAGAATAAAATCTTAAAATTATTCAATAAACTAAAGAAAAAACGATTTTTATTTAGGATTAGCTTGTTGCTATCTCCAATATCATTCTTGCTGCATTATTATTTAAATCCACATGTTCTTCGCTTGTTTCCGCGCATGTTCTGAAGAAATTTTTGATTTTTATCTTTCTCTTGTTAAATAACTCCGTTACTTTATTCTCTAAACCACTTATGAATTTTTCCGGATCTTTGGCCGTAATTAAATCGCATTTGTTGAAACAAACGTTGATCTCTTTCGGGAAATACCTGATATCTTTAAAAAAATCGAATTGTTCCTTTAAAGGCCTATCTACTGCAAAAACAGCGATTATCTGCTTAGCAATTCTGGAGATCGTTATAATTCCCATGCGAACAACGGCCCATTCTCGATCTCCACCTGGGGCAAACATAGTATGGTTTTTTCCTGTATCTATCTCTTTAAATACAACCCTATTCGGGTGAATGGTCTTTGTTTCTTTTTCTGAATTTTCTGGGTTCATTACAGCTTCTCCAGAGAAGTCGGTTTTAATAACTTTTACTGGTTTTCCGCCTTCAATCTCGGAAATCTTATTCTTTTTTATGTAAAGCACAAATAGCCTGAGTAACGTGGTTGCACCCACGGAAACACCTCCTAATAATCCCATATTAACCATGTTAGCAATCCTGCATTTGTAGGAGTCTGTTCCATACCGGTTCATCGTCCGCTATCAGGAATTGTTCCCACATGCTGCAGTTATGCCACGTGATCCGCCCACCACATAACTCCACAATACTAGCCGCAATATTGATCACCAGAACCAACATATCCCGCTGAGTGATATGAGGAGGCCCCAGTCAAGCCCACCCCTTCACTCTCAACGGCAAGGGGTATGGCTCTGTCTGGAAAGCGAATAAATGAAACCCC
>SDBS01006864.1_pt1 | contig 11066 bp, 7 predicted proteins | sample 2277091 | NCBI WGS metagenome assembly SDBS01 (sample SAMN10404972, study PRJNA504765) | marine sediment metagenome | isolation source: marine sediment core GS10_PC15, 163 cmbsf | place: Arctic Ocean: Southern Knipovich Ridge | collected 2010 | reverse complement strand
TTCAAATTTAGGTGGATTAGGTTTTGTTTTATTAACTAAATTAAGGAACTGTAATGTTCCTGCTATTTCAGGGGGATCTTTTTTACCCAATGGATTAGCTAAGGGAGCGTAGTCGAATATATTTGTTATTATTATATGCCTAAGCCGTGTTCTATCTTTTATTTTATTTATTTTCTCTACTTGATTATCCCAAGCAATTAATATTTCGGCTCCTGAATCATTTAACTGATAAGCTAATTCGTGCTCAGTATGGAGAACACTAACTGCAGTAGAAATACACCCTGCTTTTAAGATGGCATAATACCCCATTATGAATTGGGGAAAATTTGGGATCATCATAGCAATAACGCCGCCTTTTTTAGCCCCTAAATTAACTAGTGCAGTAGCAAGTCTATCGGTTATATCCTTTAACTTTTTATACGATATTTTGTTCTTCAAGAACCAAATAGCTGTTCGTGATCCAAATTCTTTTGCTGAATTATCCAAAAACTCATAGATATTCATTTCAGGATAATCAATGTGACTTGGAACGCCTTCTTCATAACTACTTAACCAAGGCTTTTCAGCGTAGGGGTTTACACTCATTTTTTAATTTCCTCTTATTTTTTAGTTTTAATTTAATTTCAATGATTTGATATTATATTTAAAAAAATGTTAATGATTTTTTAAGTTATTCTTCAGTCAAAGTATCTAGAGCGTTTAAAGCTGCTTCGCATACATAGTCACATTTATCTTGCCTTAAATCTGTTAAGCTCGAAATAATTTCATTTAATCCCATTTTAAATAATTCTATTGCCTTGGAAATTGCTTCTTTATCATTTAATTCAAGAGTTCTTTTTATTATATTTGAAAAACTCTCTCCGATAATCCCTAGTGTATCAGACGCTCTCCACCTAACATCTGGGTTCTTATCCCTTAATGAGATTATCAACGATGAAATTCCTAATCCCGCAGAGTACCCAACTTTTCCTAAAGCAAGAGCCGCTTCCTTACGTACTAAACTTTTTTTGTCAGTTAGTGCATGAAATAGAGCGACAACGGCTAATTCAGATTCTTTACCTATTCTTCCTAATGATCGTGCAGCTTCAACACGAATAAGTTTTCTCTTATCTTTTAATCGTTCAATAACAAAAGGAATTGCTTCTTTTGCTTCCTCACCAATTCCACCAATAGCTGAAATAATGAGAATTTGCATTTTTTTATTTGAGATAGGAATGATAAAATGAAAGACATAATTCTTAGTATAAAAATCGTATATTTCAATTAATACCGGAATAGTTTTCTTACCGATATTCCGAAGTGCATCAGCAGCTTTACCTCGAACCGCTTCTATATTATCAGTTAGTAAAGGAGAGATACTATTGATGATCTTTGGATCAGCGATTTTCATTTCACTCAATGCATCTATTGCTCCTTTTCTCACTATCGCACTTTTGCTAGATAATTTATTTATAAGATGTGGAACAGCTTCTTCTCCTATTTCTGATAAAGTATTTATAATTCGGTATCGCACTCTCCAATCATCATCTCCTAAGGCACTAATCAAACTCGGTATTGCTGTAATTGATTCTCTCCCTATTAGACTAATTGACTGAGCAGAAGCAGTTCTAACTTTCCAGTTTACATCTTTAAGGCACTTCATTAATTCAGGGATTGCTTCTTGAGCATCAGCACCTAACTCGCCGAAAGCTTTGGCTACTTCCATTCTCACCTCTTCATCTTCATCATTGCATGCCATGATTAAACTAGGAATTGATTGATCTGTAGCATTTCCAATTTTGCCGAGAGCAATCGCAGCTTCTTTTCGAATTGATACTTCTTTATTACTTAATAAATCCGATAATTTTAGTATTGCATTTTTAGCATTGTTCCCAATCTTTCCCAATGAGCGTACTGCTTCGCGACATATGCTCCAGTCATCATCTCCTAAGAGATCGATTAACTTTGGGATTCCTTTTTCTGATCTTTCCTCTAAGAGTCCTAGAACGTGTATTGAATTGAATTTAATAGATCTGATTTCACTGCTTAAATGTTTAATAACTTCATTAATTACAGATGAATCCTTTTCGATCCTTGATAATATAAGATCAATTCTAGCATCTCTTAACAATTTCTCTACTGGAGCTGACATTTTAAATCACCTAAATTCCTAAATAAACTTGTTTTATTCGAGGTTCTTTTTCCAATTCTTCCTTAGTTCCTCTCATTTCTATTTTCCCTTCTTCGAGGAGATGAATATTTTCAGCAACATCCATGGCTAAAACTGCATCTTGTTCTACTAGTAGGGTGGTCGTACCTTCTTGTTTTATCTTGTCGATTGCGTCAAATATTCTTTTCTTTATTTTTGGAGCCAATCCTAATGATGGCTCATCCAGCAAGAGAAGTTTTGGTTTTGACATCATTGCACGTGCTATGGCAAGCATTTGTTGCTCTCCACCACTTAATGTTCCTGCTCGCTGTTTTTTTCTCTCTTTTAATCGGGGGAACAGTTCATAAACAAAATTTTTCATCAGCTTATACGTCTCCTTACTTTTTAGGGTGTATGCTCCCATCTTGATATTATCCTCCACATTAAGATCGTAAAACAATCTACGCCGTTCTGGGCAATGAGAAATGCCTTTTTTTGCAATTTTATAAGCTTTCATGTCATCTATTCGTTCCCCGAGGAATATAATTTTCCCACGGTCTGGTTCTTCTAAGCCAGATATAACTCTAAGAAGTGTTGATTTTCCAGCTCCATTAGGACCAATGACAGCATCAAGAGCATTTTCTTCTACTTTCAAATTAATCTCTTCAAGTGCTCTTGCTTTTCCATAATAATGATATATTTTTTTCAATTCAAGCAAATCTTGCACCTCTTCCTAAATATGCTTCAAGTACAATTTTATTGTTTGCTACTTCTTCTGGAGTTCCATCAATAATGAATTTCCCTTGGTGCATTGCAATTACTCTAGGTACTAATGTCATGAGTTCTCGTAGTACATGACCAGTTAGAAAAATAGTGACTCCATCATCATGTAGTTTTTTAATTAAATCAGTTATGCCTACTTTTTCTTCATATGAAAGACCACTAAATGGTTCATCAAGAAGAAGTAATTCTGGATTAGTTCCAATAGCTTTAGCAATCTGTAATTTTCTCAAGTCTCCATGAGGCAAAACTACAGGAGGAAGTGTAGCTTTATCCACAAGACCGACAGATGTAAGGATTGAACTTGCATATTCCTCTGTACCAATTTTTTTTGAGACAGCCTTACCTCTTTTTGATAAACACGAAACTGATACATTGTCAAGCAGACTTAGAAATTTAAATGAACGTACTAATTGAAATGTTCTAGCTATTCCTAAATTTACAATCTTATATGGTTTTAATCCAGCAATATTAACTCCATCAAAACGAATTGACCCTGAACTGGGTTTATCGAGTCCAGAAATAAGATTAAATACCGTAGTCTTTCCAGCACCATTCGGTCCAATTAATCCAACAAACTCCCCTCTTCTGATTTCAAAACTAAAATCGTTAACTGCTGTTAATCCTCCAAACTTTTTTGTGAGATTTTTAACCTCTAATATAATCCCCATTTTTTTAAATCACATCAATAAACTTATAATATTAACCTCAATCTATTATCTTGCTAATAGTACATCCCATAGATCTTTTAAATTTTCTAGTATAGGTTTTAGAATACCACGTTCAGAAAATCGAACAACTAAAATTAAAACCAGAGCAAAAATTAGTTGTACATAAATTGATGCATTTAGTTCGATAAGAATATATTCAAGAAAGATGAAGAAAAATGCCCCCACCGCTGCTCCCGAAATTGTTGCTAAACCTCCTAAGGATGCCATAAGAATAGCAAAAAACGAAATTACTATGCCATAGTTGCCTGAAGGGTTTACAGCAGTATTATGTAATGCATAAAAAGCTCCTGCCATCCCAGCAAAAACACCACTTATCAAGAATGCAATGATCTTATATTTTGTTGTATTGATTCCTGAAGCATCTGCCCCAGTCTCATCATCGCGAATTGATTTGAAAATCGTACCCAACTTAGATTTACTAATCTGAATAAGAATAATAAAGGATATTACCATAGAAATAAACACAATAAAATAAGTGCTAATAGTAGACTTAGTTAACTTTGGAAGACCTGAGATTCCTTCAGAGCCAAAGAAAATTTCAGAAAGCGACCCTAATAAAAATACTTTTAATATGATTATACCAAATACTAGAGTTCCTAATGCTAGATAAGGACCTTTCAATCTTAGAAATAAGGCTCCGATTAATAAACTAAAAAGGGCTGATCCACCTACACCAATAATAATTGCCACTGCGATTGAGAAACTTTGGTAGGAAATTAGGTAAGCACAAATATAACCTGCTATTCCGAAAAAAATTGCATGCCCAAAACTAACTTGTCCTGAAATTCCTGTAAGTAGATCCCAACTTGCAGCAAAAATTGAATATATCATGGCTAGCGTAAAAGTAGGTAGTAAAATTTGTAAAAAACTTGGTTCACTAGAAAGAAAAGGAACTAGAGTTAGAATTACTAAGCAAATTAAAGTCAATCCACCACTAAAAGTTTTTACCCATGATTTTAAATAATGGGGAAAATTATTCATTTTTTCCTTTATCTTTCCTTTTTTAATCTTCTTAGATTCATAACTTATTTCTTTTATTTTCGTACTTTGCATCTTTTAAATACCCCCAATTAGATTTTCCTTTATAGAAGTTATCTTACATGATTTCAAATAAAGAGGAAGATTTTTCAAATTAAATTTTAATTCTTTTTTTTCGAATTTATATCCAATTATAAAAATTACTAGACCAACGATTATTGTTGCAGGCCATACTATTGAAATATAAGCCCCGGAAGGTAAAAAAACAAATAATTGAATTATCAATACCAAGAATGCTCCAGAAGAAAACCCTAAACCTCTTCTACTTGCAACACTTAATTTTTGCATTTTTCAATTTCCTCCAAATAAATTTTTTTTTATGTTATCATACCTCTTTCTTTCCAAATAATCCTTGAGGTCGTATTAAGAGCATTATAACAATGATTATGATGGGAACTAAATGAGCCCAGGAAGGACCATATGGGATAAAAATACTGGTAAAGGTTGTTATATATCCGATAATGTACCCGCCTATTACACTACCGACAAGACTGCCCATCCCTCCTAAGATAACAACCGCGAATGAATTTGTTAAAAATCCCCAGCCCATAGATGGACCACTAATAGCAGCAGCAGGTAAATATAGCACAGCAGCTATTGATGCGAGGAATGCAGATATCATTAGGGTATATAAGAGAATCCTATTCGAATTTATCCCCATTAGAGTTGCTGCCTCTCGATCTTGAGACACAGCCCGTATAGATTTTCCTAATTTTGATTTATTTATAAATAATGCGAATAATGATACAACTATTATTGAAACAATAATGAGAAAAATAAATTGATTTATCATTTTAAATTCAAAAACTTCTGTAAATCCTCCAATCGCAATATAATTTTTAATTGAGTATGTTGTTGTTCCATAAGCGATCAAAACGAATTGTTCAATGAAGAAGGCTAACGCAAAAGTAATTAATACCACACCAACTTGAGTGTGTTGCAATGGTTTGATAAGTAAAAGATATGAAAGACCTCCAATAATAGTTACAGTAATAATTGCAATTATTACACTGACTATTTCTAAGCCAGGTATAAATTTTAGAAACCATAAAAGTAAATATCCAGTTACCATAACATAAGCTCCATTTGCTAAATCCATTATATGTCCTACACCATAAGTTAAGGAATACCCTAGAGCTATCAAGGATAATACTGCCCCATTTAAAGTCCCATTAAATAAAAAGTTTAAAATATCTGAAAACATGACATACTCTCATACTATATTATAATTATATTTTATCTCATTTCTTATAAAGCTGATCTTTTCACTAATTTATGATAAAAATTTATATAAAATTCTTCAAAATGAGAAATCGAAATAGGTTTTTATTTCAATTCCATTAGTTAAGAAATAAAAAAAAAATTGTTTTTATTAATAGTTAAATTCATTCAATAACTTAGGCCCATGCTGTTGCAACCCATGGTGGGAGAGTATATGTTCCAGTAGTAAGAGATTCGGGATAAAGGCCAAAACCTGAAACTACTTTTTTAGTTCCATCGGCTTGCCATTGGGTCCATAAAGTATATCCATACGGATAACCTGCGAAAATATCATGCCCAGCTGTCCAAGCACCTTGACCTGCGACACCAGTTAAGCGAGGGCTAGATACTGTCCAAGTTTCCATATGAGCAATAATACCTAAAGTATCCAATGAATCAGTTGCTTCTATAGCTTCTTTAATTGCCATTACAGCATCATAGGCCCCAACTGCGATATAAAGTGGTTCATGGTCAAATTCTGCGATAAACGCATCCCAAAATGCAATAGAGTTTGGAGTTTTGGCAGTTCTATGCAAAGTTTGCATTATTGTTTCATAAGCGGCATCTCCTCCACTATCATCCCAATATGTATCTAATTGCGCCTGAACGTCAATGCCAAATATGAGATAATCATATTCGTTAAGAGCATATTGCTGCATCATTAAAATTCCGCCTTGAGCGGAAATCATTGGAATTACTACATCAGCTCCATCGCTTGCGAGATCTGCTAAGTATGTATTCATGTCTGTTGCACTAAGAGTAATATCATATAAAATTGGTGTTAAAACTTCCGCCTCCCAAGCACCCCCTGTTGTTAAATTCGTATATAACGGTATATAAGCATTTACAGCAGCTACCATACCTGTTGTCCAATCTAAATCTTCAGCTAGGATACCAATTTGTTTTACTTCATGATTAGGATAAGTCGCATCCATTGTTAATATAAATCCGACAAGGGTTTCTATTATTTGCCCTCCTAATGAGGTTGAATTGATTGGCATGAATCTCCAGAAATATTTATACTTCGCGTAATTATCTAAAACATTTTGAGTTAATGTATCAGTTGATGCCCCTACATCAATAAAGAGCATTTCAGCATCCATAAATTCTTCTACATAGGCTAATACAGCTTCTGATCTAAATCCACCTAACGCATAGTCAACTTCTTTATCGAAAATAAGTCTTCTTGCAGCATCGACACCTATTGATGTTACAAGAGCTGGATTTGATTCAGCAGTATCTTCTGAGGTAACTCCAACATAATATGTTGTACCTCCAACATCAACACCACCTCCTTCATTTATAACCTTTGCCGCAAAATAGGCTCCATTCCAAGCGGCATCACCTTGAATTTCTCCCAAATCACCTGCAACTCCGATTTTAATAACGTTAGGTCTGCTACCTGGAGCACCAGGGTAACTAAATGCAGAGGTTGGTGCTGTAATGAAAATCCACGCTCCTACTCCAATACCAATACCAATAACGGCAATGAGTGCTATGGCTACAATTCTTTTAGTTGTTGATTCCATATATTTGATCACGTATATTTTTTTTATTTTTTATTTTTTCTAGTTAGATTTACAATGATTACTTATTAGTTCATTTTTCTATATATATAAAGCTTTCTTTCACCTTTACCATTAAAATTAATCTCAATAAATGATAAAATTGGTATTGTAGGATATTATAGGCTTGTATTAAAAAATCATAAATTATTAAAAATTAGTGTTTAAAGGAAATTCCCCAAAATCTGTATACCAAACAATATTCCGAATAAAATTAACATAATTATTAGGATGATAAGAGTATAGAACCTCCATCTAATAGAGATCTTTTCTCTTTTTTCTTTAAAACTTATATATGGTAATAAAACTGCTCCTAAAACCCATATTGAAATCCAAGTAGTGAAAATATACCAAAGTGGAGTTATATATATAAATAAAACAATGATAACACTCCCCCAACCAATGATCAAACGCAACATGCGACGTTTAAACATAACATCAACATCTTCTGATTTTTCTGCGGGGGTAACTGAGTAGAGAAAACCAAATAACGGAAATATTAAGAGAGTTGAATGGATCGGGTTCAGTAGATTTAAAATGGCGGGTGAAAGAAGTATACCAAAGAAAATGGAGATTAATACACTTGTGATTAACCAGATACGTTTTGCATTAGTCTTGATAAAATTAAATATTTTCAAGATTATGTTTTTCATTATCTTTCTAAATTTCCGGTAATACATTATTAAATTATCCAGAATCTTACTGAAAAGTTCACGTATTTCTTCAAGGAGAAATACAAAGGGATAGACTAAAATCATTAAAATGAACACGACTCCGCTAATAACATAATTCAGCGAGAGATAATAGAGGAATATACTCAATTGTAGGAAGACCATACTCCAAAAGATAAAAGCTTTTAAGGAGTGTTCTTTAAATGGTTTTAACTTGATTCCTAGGAATATTATAAACACAAATAAGGCAGTATTTAAATTTAAAAAGAAGTTGGATAATGGAACCAGGTTTAATAACATAAGAACATCGATTGACAATAGCCCTCCTATGGATAAAAACGAAAAAGTTCTAATCAGATTTCGTGAATTTTCCTTTAATATAAGGTATTCTCCTTCAATACCTTTCACGTTGTCAAAATATGTTATGATTAGCATAATCACCAGTGAAAAAATGATTAAATTAAAAGTCAGTAGTAGATTTGTACTCACAAAATATAATGGCCAGGTTATAAAATTAATATAAGCTAAGAGATATAGATAAAATCTAATTTTTTCCTTATGGCGAGTTATCAACTTCCAGAAATCCATTAACTTGAAAACATAAATAAACTCTAGGATAAGGATAAAAATAACTAGGGGAATAAGTGTAGATACAATATCAATGAAATTAACTAGGTAGAACTCAATCATATTTATGGCCGTAAATATCATAATAAAACCCCAGGATATTGCTGTTAAGTATTTAGAAATTTTTTTTAAGAATTTAAAAACAAAACTATCTAAGATCATTAAACCGTGTACTAATAAACTCAGAATTAGTATCATTAATTGAAATTCAATACTATTTAATAATAAAGCTTGCAGTATGAGGAGAAATAATGTTAAATAAAATCCTATACCTAAAATATCTTGAATTATTAACCGGGTTTCCTTTAAACGTTCCTTCTTATCTGTATAAACACTGCTTAATGAAGCAAAAAAAGAATAATTTGTATAAAATTGCATAAAAATAAAAATGAAAATTTCTAGACTAAGCAAATATGGATATTGTTTTAAAAGCCGGTTAAAACTTAGAAGTATTACTATAGACAATGAAAAATAACTAACAGTATGGATTAAACCAGCGTAATTTCTCTTTTTTTTCTTTAGAAAATAAACGTCTATTAATGTAAATAAAAATACCAAGAATATTGATATTATCATACTTTCAAACACACCTAAAAATATTAATAGGAAAAATATCATTAAACTAAATTCCAAATACAAAAATAATGTTAGTAATGAATAAGATGTCTCCAATAAATTAGGATATTTTAGCTCGCCTACTATAGCTTTAAAATTTTTAATTGTTTTATATAAAAACCCTGTTTCAATTAAAATAATTAGAAATATCATGAAAATATTTAATGTTTCAAATATAAAGGAGATTAAAACCCAATTAAGAGCAAAGAATCCTTGAAACAGTATAAATAATATAAATTCAATCCAATATTTTTGCTTTTTTTCACTTTTAACAAAAAAATAACTTAAACCATAGAGTATTAGTGAAGAATTTTGAATCAATAGCAACCAATGTGGAACTCCACTTAATTCTTCAAAGAGTAGTACTAAACCGGCTGAAATTAGAGAGGAAATAAAAAAAGAACTCCAAATAAAAGAATTATAGATTAGTACCATACGACCAATAGAAATCTTTTGTTGCGATACATCCAAATCTGATAAGAAATAAAGAGTTATGAGATTTAAAATCGAGATTGATAAACCTAAGAAGAAAATATTTTTATGAAAGTTATACAAGAGAAGTGATAAAACATTACTAAGAATAAGCCAAGACCATAAAATAAATTTGTTTCGGGTAGAATCTAACAAAAAATAAAAATACCTTTTATCTAACAAAAATCCTTCTATAAACATTATTCCGCTAATAATCAAGAGAAAGTAGTAAATTGCGATAAAAATATCTAAATTAATATAGATCATTTGAAGAAAGAGGTAGGTACCGGCAGATATCGGAATAAGGAGGTATAAACCAAAACTAAATTTACTAAAATATCTCAACAAATCTTTTATTTTTAAATCTAAATCTGATTTTACGAGATATTTTAAACAGAATAGAAGAAGAAAGGGCCAAATTATTAAAAAACCACAAACCTGGTATATTACAATAATCTGATTTATTAAAAATTGGCTCAAGTAAATAGGGAAAATAATAGATATAAATAATGAAATGCAAAAAGAATTGAGGATAAAACATGTACTATTAAGTCTTATGATTTGTTTCTTGTCTTCATATAACTTTAAAAAGCTATTTTTCTTCTTATCTTCTACGTTTGCAGAACCTTTGAAAAGATTAAAAGTGATTTGGAATATCAAAAGATAAAGCATCACCCAGGTTAAAAACCAATAGGGTCGAATCACTTCTGATTTTACAAATATCTCCAATAAAGGGGCAGTTATAGGGATAGGAATAATAAATAATAGAAAATATCGATATTCGGTTATTAGAAAATACATGGATATAATGATAACTGTAGTAAATATTGAGATCATAACTCCCGGAGTTGCGTTAAATAACACCGATGATAATGAGGTTATAGATAAGGCTGAGCCTACTGAAACAACTAAATAAGGTATTATTCTATTAATTGGAATCTTCATTTTATAATGATTGAAAACATAAAATGAAAATCCAAATACTGTCAATGATAGAGAGGATGCAAATACAAGTAGCTCAGGTGATAAGAAGCTAAATGTATTAAAAATCAACCAGGAAAAGCTAAATATTAAAATCCATGAGAGAAATAAATCTATGATCCTCTTAGATAATTTTACATATTTTGAAGAATAGAGACTAAACCCTGTTATAATTAGAGCAATATTTACTGAAAATATT
>SDBS01006863.1_pt1 | contig 11069 bp, 2 predicted proteins | sample 2277091 | NCBI WGS metagenome assembly SDBS01 (sample SAMN10404972, study PRJNA504765) | marine sediment metagenome | isolation source: marine sediment core GS10_PC15, 163 cmbsf | place: Arctic Ocean: Southern Knipovich Ridge | collected 2010 | reverse complement strand
CTTTATATAACCATTTCCCTTATCCCTTCGTATTTCATACCCCCCACTGAAAATTATTCTATCTCAGCTGATATTTTCACATTTTGTGCTACTTTTAACATTCTACTTTATCTAGATCATCGAATAATTCATGGATTATTTAGTGGCCCTAAAATGTGGGTCGCTAACGCTGTTGTAAAAAATTATATAATTCTAAATTCATCCAGTAAAGGAGTGAAAAATAGGAAAACCTTGGAAAAAACGCTGGATAAAGCCGTAATTGAAGATGAAGAAAATGCAATTACTTTTTTGGAGGGAGGAGGTAATCCTGAGTCGATTTCTTTCCAAACTACCAAAATTCAATTATTATTCTTCCATCTGGGTTGGATTTCTGCACTGATCGGAATTGTCTTTTCAATTTATCTCTTAAATTTAACAGTTAATGCACAGAACATGCTTATCTCATTGAATTTTATTATATCAGGGATTTTTGTAACTTCTTTGTTTAAGAATTTAGCAAATTCACTTATTATAGATGAAACAATTAGGAAAAAAGCTCAAACTACAATAAATCTATTTTTACTGTTTGCATTTTCAATGCTTGGAACTAGTTTATTTACTCCAGATCCTTCTTTAGTCGATCTTACAATAGTCATCTCTTCATTCATTTCATGTATGGTTTTAAAAGGTCTAATGTCATCAAAATCCGAAAGATTCAAACTTTCTGATTTATATTTTTTACCATTTTTGTTTCTTCAAATGATTTTCGTTCCAATAGTTCTCAATCCTATTCTAGATTTTAATATTTCAACACCTGAGAATATTTATCAAAATTTTGTGGCATAGTTACCTATTCCTCTAATTTTATTTGGATATATTACTTTCATTTTAACCAGAGCGATGAAAGAAGGGTATATTTATCAAAAATATTCTCCCCAGCTTGCCAATTTAACCTACTTCGCTCTGTTTAGTACTATGTCTTTTATTCCCACTTATGTACTGCAAACCCTAAATTCATGGGGAGTTCCGATCCCTCCTCAACCCGAAGGATTATTCATCCCCATTTATTCGTTATTTACCGTTCTCGCCAGTCTGAGTATTTTTTTCATTATTGATGGACGTAGATCTCAAGCTTTATTTAACGGTCCGAAATATTGGATGATTAATGCTTTACGACAAGGAAAGATCGATTTAGAATCTAACATAATCGGAGAGATAAATAAAGAAAAATTATTGAATGTTTTACAAATTCAAATATCTCCAGATAACGATGAAACGGAAGAAAAAGAACAAGAAAACAGGGATAAAATCTTATCTGAAATCCTACTTACCTCAGAAGATCCATCTCAAATTGAGTTTCAAGAACTTAAAACGCATAATATTTTTTATCATATTGCCTGGATTTCAAATATTCTATCCATTGTCATGTTTTTTATACTTTTAGGAAATTTTATAGAACCTTTAATTTCTATATCAATACCAATGTTATATTTTGGCTTATTAGCGTTTACTTTAATTGGAAACCTCGAAAAATCACATACAATCGGATCAAAGATTAAAAGAAAATTAACAATATATAGTTATATTTATTTGATTTTAGCAGTTGCTTTCAATATTTTAGCTCTTTCTAATTCTATCATGAAAAGAACTAATGTAGCTCAATTTGTAAATTATTCTCTCTCAATTGAATTTGCAATATTATTTGTTTATGTGTTATTCCTGGTTTTAAAGAAAAAAATCACCTCACTTTCTCCCAAAATTTATTATATTATAATCTCATCAATCTGGTTTATTCTTTCACTGTCTTCAGGAGCATTAATAGGAAATGTTTTGGGATACCTAATTCCGATTATCGATGAACATCTAATATTACGTTTTACAATTATTACAGGAGCAGCATTGATACTATCAATAAAATCAATTGAATATTTCAAGGAATATAATCAATTAATTCTAAGAGAAATAAATTTAGAGGAAAGTTTTGGAGATTTAGATTCATTGGATGAAAATTTCATCATAAATTCAAGAGAAATGGTTGAAAAAGGTGTGAGTAATCCCACAACTGAATTCATATTAGCTGAACAATTTCCTATTTTTTCAACGAGTATAATGCAAAAACGATTGTTTAATTTAATTTATTTAATAATTCCTTTAATTCCTTTTGAGGTTAGGATGAGTTTTGGTTTTAGTGTTGAATCATTTATGCTTTACTTTGGGCTACTTTTTGCGATTTATTTAGTAGATAATGCCTATATAAATAAGATCGCCAAGAAAACTTCTGGAAAAGCCATTTTCGGAGAGTAGACAATTTTTCAATTTCTCTTTGCGGCTCATATATCTAGCAAAATCGGGTTACTTTTAGAAATCGATCTAACTGGTCAAGTAATTCTAACATTGTTAATATCTTCTCTCTCACTTCAGTTTATGAATTATATCATTTCTAAAGCAGAAATTAAACTCGGAATTTGGAATTCCATAAAGAATCTTGTAACTCAGATTTGTATAACTATAACTTCATTGTTGTATTTGAGTTACGTTTATTTATCCTCCGATTTAAATACTTTAAACACAGTGGGAATATATGAACTATCTGCATTATTTCAATTCACTCCCTTATTATTGATTTTCATAAGTATTATTTTTAATTGGAGTTATATTCGTAAATTCCCTAAACAAATACGGTTTTTACGCACATTTTTATTTTCATACATACCTGTTCTTATTTCATTCTATTTATTAAGAGAATCGAGTTTTCTCGCAACTACATTCATAACGATCATTGGGATTGGCGTTCTATTCTATTATTATTCCTTACTACCTAAATTGTCAATCTATAATTTAGTCTTAACATTTACAGGCTTTCTGTATTTGAATAATTTCTTTGTAGGGCCTTGGAATTTATTCTTTCCAATGTTTGGAATGACTCCTTATCCTAATCCGAATCTTGTAACTTATAGAATTTTCCTTGCATTAGGATTGACTTTTGTAAGTCGATTTTATATAAAGAAGTGGGGTTATACTGATCTTTATCAAGGATATAAGGAAGAATACCCAAAAAGTAGAGGAATTGGATTATTTGGTGGAATAGGTAGATCTATTGGATTCTTTTTTATTGTCCAAGTTGTAGTAATGATTTGCTGGGTTTTTAAAATACATATTGGTATGTTTACTTCAAATGATATAATGGAATATGAAGATGCTAACGCTATTGTTGGATACGCACTTCAATTTTTTGTGTTGTTCCTTTCATTATATTATTTCTTTAGAGATTATCTCTCTGAAAATGCGGATTTATCATACAAAATGCGGTTCGTCCTTCGTATTTGCACGATTCTGTCATTAACAACGGCTTTCGTTGTGTCGGTGTTAATATATGATAATTTCTACAGGTATGCTCTACTTCCAATTTTGGTTTTACTTTACCGTGCTCTGGTTAGCACTGAGAAGAAGTATCCCTATCGCGGAACAAACACCATCAGTATAACAAAATCCATTTTGGTTTTTGTTTTTGTATTCTGGACTCTCTATCAATTCGTAATAGATCCATTAATTCCATCATCTTTGCCTATTGGTTTATATTTTTCTGCAGGGATCTCGGGTTGGGTATTTGCTAATAACCTAAAATATATAGACTATAAGATTAGAAAGATCATTATACCAGCCACAATTTTGTTATCGAATGTTCTTTTTTCAGTAGGGTTCTTTATGCTTATATTTCCACTCATGCCTATAGATTTCGATGGTAGTACTGCTTTTACTTTTCTAATCACGATTGATTTCGGTATTTTCTTGTCGTATGTCGGAATTGCTCTTTACAATCGAAATGTATCAAAGAAAGTGTGGTTAGCTGGATGGCCTTTGTGGACAATTTTGCCAATTATCAACTTCTCGCTAATAAATTACTCCTTAATAGGAATTAATGAAATTATGAATTTGAACCTTTTTGGCTTGACTATTGACGGTTCGATTTTAATTACATTATTAATATTCACGGTTCTATATTTTCCAGTTATTTTATATAAATTCAAAAATTTCTACAAATATGCATTTTTAGTTCTTTGGGCTGAAGGAATCTTCCTTTGGACTGCAATTACCCAACAATTAGTAAATAATGCTGGACCATTCAAAGATTCACCAATATTAAGTCCCTTGTTCATAGTCGGATTAGCAATGATATCTTTACTCCCACTCCTTTATCAGCTTAAGCAGTGGAAAAGCGTTGCAACAGTGTGGGGGGTAATAGCAATTGCAAATTCATTGTTTTTCTCGAATTTCATTCCAGATCAGCTAATTCCCGATATTTCGATTCATCTACTTGTATATGGTGCTTTTATGATGATCTTTTTCTACAATCCTGTGATGCGAGAAAGGATGGAACATGAGGATAGAGGTTTAGTCGTTGGATTTATTACAATGTTTGCAGGTATTGCCATAATTCTAAATGGTTTATATCTTCTAACTTTTAAAGACATCACCATCGCTATATGTTTATCAGGAATAACCACCGGAATTTTAATGATCGGTGGAAAAGCAATAAAATTCTTGAGAGACAAGTTAAACATAATTTCAGTTTCAATTGTAGCCTTAAGCACAGGAGTTTTAATCTCGAGAATTACTTTCTCTCTTAATATATTTGAATATCAAATTCTTACTAATTTGTTCAGCATTTCTTCCGGTTTAGCAACAGGATTTTTACTAATTTTGCTTTCTCAAAGTGGATCCTTTATAACTCGAAGGAATTGGCATAAATATCACTTTATTTTTGGCATTTCAACAGGAATAGCTATATCTTCAATATTCCAGTCTTTGTATAATTTAAATTTAGCATTTTTTATCGGTTTTCTATTACTCTTTTCAACTTTAATATCATATCCAGCATTTAAGGTAAAAATGCCGTTTTGGATTATTCTTCCCATTCCCATAAGTATTTTTACTCAACAAGGTCTGTCTACTGCTATTCGATTGATTTTAGGAGGATTTGGATTGCCATCCGATCAGATTGTTGCTTTGGACTTTTCCCTATGGATCGTTTCTTACTGTATAATGATAGGAATTACTTTCAAAATTGTAACTAAACTCTATGAGCATTCAGAATTAAAATCACAAAACGTACTTCGAGAAATGGGAATTTTAGTTGAAAATTTAGATTTTCTCAGGGAAATGCCTGAAACTAAAGAGGTTTATCTTGAAACCATTGAAATAAAGGAACAGATGAAAACCGCTCAAAAAGCGTTTAGATCAATCGAACAAGTACCGAGAATTTTTACTAAACCCGAAGATCTTAATAGAATTTATTCAATTGCCCTTTCAACATCTCTATTCTTATCGTCTTATGTTCTTTCTTCTTTAATCCCAAATGGCTTTATCTTAGCACCTGTGCTAATGTTATCAATATCATTGAGTAGTTTTTTCGTTTTAAATTATAATAAAAATAAAGAAATTTTCCAGAATAAATCATTTATAAGACTCGCTACCATTTTTTCAAGCAATTTGTTTTATATTTCAATTAATTTTGGATTATCTCTAATATCTATTAATTTAATCGGGATGGCATTGCTTGATGACACTTTAAAAATAATTCTCAATTATTCTGTTGTTACTTTTTTGATATATTTAACTCTAACTTTGATCGATGAGAAATTAAAATTCTATGATACATTAAGTAGAGCTTTATTAGAGACAGTATCTTGGGCTGCTTTCACATTATTTTTCGCAAGCTTTTTGACAATTTATTCATTTTCTGTAGGTTTTGGAAATCCCTTCATATTCTTTATCGTTACAACTCTTGGGGGTATTAATTTTAAAAGGCATTTAATCCAGTATACTGAAGATTATTCAACAAGTATTGCATATAAAGTGGATATAGATGCGATTCCAATGGGGGATATTGAATCGTTTAAACTCGATCCTTCAAGTGAGTCTTCTCAATTTGAAACAAAAATTCGACCCTCACCTATGGTTCCTCCTTTTCAAATTAAAACCGATATACAACAACCTACTGAAACTATTCCAGATTTAACTGAGATACAAGAGGGAAAAGATGTTAAGATTGAGGGTGATATTAAAATTGATGGGGCAACCCCAAGAAAATCTATTGATTCAATTAAAGATCCCGCAAAGAATCGATTTATTAATTCAGAAGAACAGCAAGAATATTCATACAAACTTAAGTTGAATGGTAGAAAGGAAGCACAAATTGAGAAATTGAAAACTGCATATTTTTATGTTAATGGATATATTCGTCAATCTCTCGTTTTAGAAATGTCATATATAATATCCTTAGCCTTAACTGCATTATTTAGTTTAACTCACTTAGATAAAGTGTGGTTTTCAGTTCCTTTTGATTTTTCGTTGATGTTTTTCTCTTTTTCACTAATATTAACTTTGACCTATAACTATTCAGAATTTTTAAAGAAAGAATATCGCGCAAAAATCACGATGATAACATCAGGGGCATTATTATTTTCTACTTTAATCTTGCCATTTTTCGTTTTTCAACAATTTTCAGTACCTCTTAAATTGATTGATGGAAATGTCCCTAATTTTGTTAACATGTTTTCTTTAGTTGCGTTCACAACTCTCGCTGTTCTCCTTGAAATTTTACTAATTGTTAGGAATTTTGCTTCTACAAAAGATAGTTCCATGGAAAAATCAATAATTAGTAAAACTGTAAGTATCATCCATCCTGCTCTGTTAATCCTCGTGGCATTTACTATTTCTAACTTTTTCAGTTATGATCTTGAATTACCATTACCACTTTTATTCATGTCAAGAATCACCATTACTTCTTTCATTCTATTTTTTGAAATAATATTGGATGAATTTGTTCTAAAATGGTACGATAAATATGTTAGAAGTAAATTTTCAACAATATCGTGGTTCTTATGCTCAATAACAGCCGTGGTTCAGTTATTTATAGTCGTCCCAAACCTTGAAAACAAAATCAGTCTGTCCATTGGAGCGATATTGTTATTTACATTTATGCAATTTCTAACAGTTTGGCTTTCATTTAAATTTGAGAAAGAAAAAATTCTACGCGCAATTCAACTTGGGGTAAATAAAGAGGACCAGTTAGAATCACTTAACTTTTTGAAATATAAGATGCGAAAATATAGTGTATTAGGTTCATTTTTGTACACACTTGTAGGATTTTTTGTAGCAACCTCTGTATATGAAAATATTTATTCTTCCTTGATCCCAGCTCTTCTCTTTGAACCAACCAAATTGTTAATTGTGATTTCGTTTTTATGTTTTATTGCTATTTCCATTCCATTATTATTGACATTTTTCGATGGTTACAGTGTAAAGATTTTAGAACCAATAACAAGAATTAAGTCATTACTCACTCAGTGGCTTATTTTGAGTTCATACCTTCTTGTATTTTCATTATTGTTTGCAATTGGAGGTGATCCAACATCTCCCTTATTACTGTTAAGTATGGCAGTTCTTCAGTATTACACACTCTATCTAATCACAAATTTAATTCTTGTAAAATCTAAAAATAGAGAAATTTCAGAATTTTTCACGAATAAAACCGATTCTGTCAGCGAAGATACTCTTAAAGAGGCCGAACTTCTGTTAGGTTACTCACCAGATTGGAAACAACAAATTGGATACAATAAGGAGCGACTTCGACGAAAATACTTAATTAATTTTGTCCTTTATTCAGAACCTGACAGGAATAGACAATTGAAAAGAATAAATGCAGTTATAGGGGCTTTTATTTATTCAATTGTTGCGTATTCAATTGCACAAATTGTTTATAATGTCACAAATTTACCGATGTTATCTATAGTAATCGGTATGGTGGTCTTATATGCTCAATCAGAGATTAATTTGAGATATTTAAAATCATTCAATGATAGAACTAATTTCAATTTTAATTTACTCTCTTGGATTGGTTTTTCATTGTGTCTCTCAATACTACCATTATTTTCATGGTCATGGCTAGAAGATCCGATATATATAAGTCTAAACATGTTATATGCATCACTTTTCATGATTATTTTGAATGTGACAATGTTTTGGACAACGTCTATTGTCCAAAAATCTAAAATTCAAGAACCAGAATATACTCTAAATTGGAATAGGAGATTACGAATCAGTTTGTATTTCACATTTGCATTTGTAATATTCTCCTTAATTTCAATTACTGGAAATTTCATACTAGCTACAATAATTGCAGGTATTGTACTTTACATGGAAACAGTTGTCGAGTATTACAACCCTCTTATTGAAAAGAAAGTCACGCAATTCATTAGTATCGGCTCCATTTTAATTATTCTTTCTGCTATATTAACATGGGAAAGTAGATCCGGCAATTCCCCTTTTATTTTTCCTTCAATTATGCTTGGTGCTGGTGCATTATATATACAATCCGAAGTTAATCTTAGATATACGAAATCATTTTCCGAGAAGAATAACTTTCTTTTCAACTTAGGAACATGGATTATATTCTCCGTGCTTTTGTCAATCACACCTTTATTTTATTGGAATCCTGAGCCCACCTGGATGGCTCAGACTTTAAATCTATTTTATATATCGGGTATGTTTTTGATTTTAAATATCACTATGGTATGGACACTTTCGATAATGAAAAGGGGAGAGATAAAAGAGATTGATATCATTCGTTCATGGGAGGGACGGCTACGAATTAGTCTTTATTTTACAATAATGTTTGCGATCTTCTCAGCAGTATTAATTGCTGGAAGATTTGATATTGCCTTTTTATCAGCGGGTATAGTATTAATTATTGAAACGGTTATCGAAAATAATAATCCGCTCTTGGAAGCAAAAACACGCAAACTACTTAGGATAATATCAGTGGTTATGATAGGAATTTCACTTATAACATGGGAATTAAGTCTTACTACACTTAAAGAAAATATTCCTCTTGGATTTATTGTTGTATCAATTTCAGTATCACTTCTATCAATATTGATTGTCAATCCTTTTAATAGCAAAAAATGGGGCCGCCCAACCTATTGGATCTTGATGTCTTTTGAATTTGGCTTTTTATTTGATATATTAGGCTCATTAAACCCAGTAGGATACAATCCATTATTTTCCCCAATATTTACAGGACTGGCAGTATTCTTCTATCCGTTTATTTTCGAAGTAAAGGAATATTATCAAGAAAATCGCGTTCTATTTCTGATTCTGGGAGCTATAGTTTCCGACATTATTGGAATCATTGTTCTAATGGATATAATTCCAATGACAAATAACTTTATTCAGGCATTTTCGGTCAGTTCCCTTTTATCTTCAGCAATTTGGCTCTTCAGAGTATTTTACAGAAAAGAACAAAGATCGGAAAAGGAATTCTTCTACAGGTTTTCTTACTGGTTGATCATATACATTTTCATTAACATGGTAATTTATTCGTTCTTCCCCGCCGAAACGATATGGTATTCTTACTCAATAACGCTCTTCTGTGCACCCAGTTTAGGTTTTATACGCGTTTTCGAGGGAAAATATAATTTATCCATAAAATGGAGATTTTATTTCACAATAATTGCGATTATATCTAGTATAGTGTCAATTATTTTGATGATTTCTTATATTCTAAAATTCTTGTCTTAAATTTAAAATTTAAAAGAAGGAGAGAAATAATGGAACCAAATAGTAAAAACAATAATAAAGAATTATCTCATTGGTGTTATGAACTCAAAAAAGAAATTTTAATGAATTCGAGTCAGAAATTTTGTAAACATTGCGGAAAAGAAGTAGGAAAAACCAAATCTTCCGAGAAGATGGTTGAAATTGAAACTTCAGAAATAACACACTTATGCTCTTACCTTCAAAAAGAAATCCAATTAAGCTCCAGTCTCAATTTTTGCAAATATTGTGGTAAAGCGATTGGCAAATCAAAACCTTCCAAGAATATAGTTGAAATAGAAACCTCAGAACCCGAAGAGAAGAAAGACCAATTTCTTCAACAAGTTAAAAAATCCAAGTCAAAAACTCAAGACATAGCAGATAAACGTGCACTCGGAATTGAAGTTGTAGAGGAAGTTCCTGATATAAAAACCTCAAAAATCACTGATTCTGGTTCTAATAAAGAATTAATGCAAGAAATCACAAAAAAACTCCATTTAGCCTCTGAAAAATATGCTCGAATCCAAATTTCAGAGATTACTCGTTCTTTATCATCTCCAGAATCTATCACCGCAGAATTGATTAAAGAAATAATAATTCACGAAAAAATGAATTGTGTTTATAATGAAAAATCTGGGGAATTAATATTTGATTATGATTCCATTCGTAGAATGATCAAAAGCGGGAAAATTACGAGTGTTCCAAGCATTATTGGATCATCCACAACTACTAAACCATCTGACATTCAAGAACACTCATTGAAAACTCAAAGCTTGGCAGAAACCGCGAAAAAAGAAATAACACACCAATGCTCTTATCTTAAAAAAGAAATCCAATTAAGTTCAAGTCTCAATTTTTGTAAGTATTGCGGGGAAAAACTGTTATTTGAAGAAAAAATTGAAAAAATGGAAGAAATGGATTTGGAAAACGTACACTGGTGTTCCCATTATGGTAAAGAAATCATTGTTGACTCGGGTTTAAAATTCTGTAAACACTGTGGAAAATCACTAAAAGAACCTGAAACAGTTATAAAAGAACCTGAAACAGTTATAAAAGAACCTTTAATTAAACCAATCCTCTCTGATCTAAATGAATTGGGACAGATTGATCAAACAACAATTTCTTATGCACAATCTATTATCGAAGAGATGGATCGCGGAGTAAAAATCCAACAAAAAGCGATAGTCGAAAAAGCTCAATATAAGGAAAAAGAAGTTAAAAAAATCTTTGAGCCGAAACCTCAACCCTATATAGAGCGAAAAAGTTTTCGGGAAAGATTAGGCGAGAGAGTCCAACAAAGAGCAGAATTAAAAACCAGAGATAAAAACAATGAAGTTGAAGCTTCTTATATTGGAGGTATACTCATAGGTCTGATTATTGGAGCTTTAATAGGCGGAATTTGGCAAGATTTTGTACAAGCAATTATGATAGGACAAGGAGTGGGCGCTGTTTTAGGTGGAATTATTGGATTAGCTATTTTCCAAAAGAGAACT
>SDBS01006862.1_pt1 | contig 11070 bp, 12 predicted proteins | sample 2277091 | NCBI WGS metagenome assembly SDBS01 (sample SAMN10404972, study PRJNA504765) | marine sediment metagenome | isolation source: marine sediment core GS10_PC15, 163 cmbsf | place: Arctic Ocean: Southern Knipovich Ridge | collected 2010 | reverse complement strand
AAGCATCCCATCTTTTCTCAAAACCCGGTGAGATTCCTTAAGCCCCTGCTCAGGCCCATCAATGAAGTGCTCCAGGACACCAAAGGATAGATAATAGTTAAAGGTTTCTGAGTCAAAGGGCAGCTCAAGCACCGAGGCTTTAAGGATTTTGAGATTCGGGTCAAAGTCCTTGGCTGATTTCACAGCAACCGGGCTGAAATCAACCCCGGTTATGTCATAACCTAATTTGCTAAAGTATGCTAGATACCGGCCAATGCCACAACCACCATCCAATATCTTGGGGGACTCCTTCCCCACAGCCGTATCTTCAATCCACTTTCGGACGATCATTGTTACCGGATCCTTTTCAACCTCGCTTAGCTGCTTGTTGAACTCCTGCTTATGCCAATGCTCTTGCCAAACCTCCACTCCAGCAATTCTTGTATAGTCAACCTTTCTTGGGAATCCCATTTCGTCACCCTCATTAGTCCTTAAAGGCTTTTACCTCTATACCTATCTCATGCCCGCTTACAGTAAATCTAAAAACCGGTCTTGAGTTATGAATTCCACACCGTCTTGAGCTTTCAGGTAATCCACAAAATCAAGCAGCAGAGCCGGCTGACCCTGGGTAATACTTCCCAGTTCAGAGTTATAAAGCCGCATCGGGTGGCCGACGAAGGTGATTATTTTCCTCATTCGCTCTTTGTGCCACAACGCCAGCAAATCATCAATACGGCTGAACCTTTCCGGATCTAAAATATCACCGGCTCCGATATCCAGATTCCAAAGCCCGGCCGGCTCTATAAAGTAACTCCCCTTGTGATTGGATATGGCTTCAAAACCGGTTGCTTTCGCCACTTTCTCAAGTTCGTAGTTGCATGAATGGCGGCCAGACCTAAACAGACGAGCTTGGTGCCCCAATTTAGACTCTATCTGCGTTTTAGCCAGTTCCAATAACCTCTTCTGATCAGCAACACCGTAGAGCTTTATCTCGTCCCCTTTTGTGTCCCGATACGGGGATGGATAGGGGTAACTTACTGGAATAAGATTGTGAGGATGAAGGTGCACGCCTATTGTATGATTACTATCCTCCAGGTGCCTCAAAACTTCAGGCATTTCTGCAACCAGGGACGGGGTTACATAGAAGGTGGCCCTAACACCTCTCTGTTTCAGGCCATCAACAAGTTGATAGAATGCCCCAGATAATATGTAATGGTACGAGTCCAAATACCTAGACATGTCCCAGTCCTCCTCGGTATCAAAGGTAAAGAGGATGTATCTTTTACTAGAGTAAAGCCTCGGTTGTACTGGTGGCAACAACCGATTCAGAATAGCTCCAGGGTGTAATCGCAAAGGGATTACTACCACAGCAATAATAGCCAGAATACCAGCTATTATTTTCCATAGTAATGAGGTATTGATAAATAGCCAACCTACCAAGTAAAGTGCTAAGAAAATGATAAAGAACAGAGGTAGGAAAAGAAGGAACGCTCTTAGTCCATAGCCAAAGTATTCCACAAGGTTGAGGCGGCTGAGTCGTCGGGAAGATAAGTGGCTGAAAAACCTTTGCTTACGCAGCAAACTGAAGACCATACTACAGAGAAACGATAGGCCTATTAATATCAAATATATCATTATTATGTATAGCTCTCGATTAAACCTTAGATACCTTACCGGGCTCAATCCTTTCGCCTACAATTAATATCCCGTAAGCAGGGAAATATGGGAAAAGGGACTTTAAGAGCGTCCTGAGTTTAGCAGCAAAGTAGCCATGTACACTTTTCATAGTTACCTTACGACAGCATCTGAGATACTCAAAGCACTATTTAAAGCCTTTACAAAGTAGAAAAGCCCCTAATGAGCGAGAGAGCTTAAATCTGGATAAAGTGATATCGAGGATTGCGACAGGATAAAACAACCTGTAGAGGCTCCGGTGGTTGAAGAGAGTATGCCAATACCATTTGAAATTAACACAGCCCGTTACAGAGATATCCTTAAAACCACATTTCGTGAATAATTCCTCTGCCTCTCTTGAAGTGGACCTAAACCTGTAAACACCGCTAGAAGGCAAGCCATCCTTTGACAGCCCTCTAGTAGCCAAAGAGCCGTAATTGTAGACGGAGATTACGCACAATCCGCCCGGTTTCAGATGATCCGACAGATTCTGCAACGCCTTATACCTTTGAACTTCAGTAGGAATCTTTTGTACTACTTGAACGCTTACAACTTTATCAATCTGGTCTTGTATAGGCAGCGCCTTGGTGATATCGCCAACAGCCGTTTCCACATTTTGTATCCCCTCCTCCCGTAACTTCCTATTAAGGATATCAATACTTTTGGCAGAGAAATCGATTGCATAGACCTTCCGACACCTCTTGGCTATTTCTCTGGCGAGTCTTCCTGTGCCACAGCCAGCATCCAAAACTATATCTTCGCTCTGCACATTTAGAGCATCCATTATTGTCTTCTTATCCACCCAATCAAATAATATCCCCTTTTGAATATACCACTGCTCAAAACCCTCAGCGCCTTCATCTCTCGCTCTTATCTCCGCCTCTTGGCTAGTCACTTGGTAACCCTCCCGCTCAATCGATTTAGCCTTCGGGCAAGTTGAACAATTTTAGAGTAATCTTTTGGATAAATGTAGTGGGTAATCACTTCCCCGCCAAAACTCCGCTTAAAAATACTAGCTGTTTTACTGGCATCACCAGTGTAATAGCCGCCAAAATCAAACTCTTTTATTCCTTTCGCCTTGGCATATTTTATTGCCTCCCAAATCATTAATCTGTTGGCACAACCTATTAGGATTGCTTTCTCCCTATCCACTTCCAGCCTTTTTGACGCTCCCTGCAACCACCTAATATTATTGCTATCCTCTAAGTATAATTGCCCCCCTAATAGTTCATCCCCAAGCTTGTCAATAAACAGCGTTCCATACTTTTTCATAAACTCAGGTTTTTCAGTAGCTTCAGGTGATAAGCCCTTTTTGTACCTAAAGGCACGGCTCAGTTGATAGAATTGATCATGGTCCTGATTTAAGCTAACCTGGATTCCTTCTCTTACGCCTCGCTTGATTTCATATCTACAAGATTTCTTGCCCATATTGCTCCATATCGTGTCTAAATCCTGCGTTAAATCTATAACTAGAGTCCTTTTCCCTCTACAGTGAAATCCAGCCACATCAACCTTTTTCTTGCAGCCTCGAAAGGTAACGCTGTGGCAATCAGGAACATCGTAAGGATAGTCACTGAACCAGATCTCCCTTCTTTTGAATAGACGCCCTTTTCGCAATATTTCTAAAGGCATAATTATATTATCTCTCTTAACCCACCTTGATATTAACAGTAAAATCTAAGTTTTGTCCTTCGTCCTTTGGATGCTTGTTTTCTCTTGGGGCTTTCACTTCACCCTCCGCATAAGCTCTTCATAAATGCCTTTTCTGATTTGCCGCACCTTCTCATTAGAATGCCTGTCAATAGCAAGCGTCTTAGCATTCTGTCCCATCCTTTTAGCCAACTCGGGGTCGTCTAGAAGCTTTAGGATAGCCTCAGTTGCCCCATCAATATCACCCTCAGGCAACAGAAAGCCGGTTTCACCATTTTTAACCAACTCATAATGCCAGTCCACATCATAAGCAACAAGGGGAGTGGCGGCGACAGCAGCTTCCACCAGGCTATTCCCAGCCATAAGACATAAACTAACATCTGACAGCAGTCTGATTTGCATCGCTTTCTGCCACTCTTGCATTCCCAAAAATCTAACGCTGTCTTCCAATCCAAGGTTACAGCTTAATTCCTCTAGAGACCTCCTCTCCTCCCCATCGCCTACCATCAGGAAGATAGTATCTTCTCTCTGCTGGTATATTCTTTCGGCTATATGTATGACATCGTTGACATAGTTATAGCTCACCAACCGGCCAACAAAGGAAATGATCTTCTTACCCTCAAGCCCGAGTTCTTTTTCAAGAGCTTTGTTGGGTTGTGGGAAGTTCGTCGGGTCAATACGAAACGGCTCTATCCTTATCCTTTCTCGCCTGGCTCCATGTCTAATGGCATACCTGGCGCGGCTCTCGCTTGTTGCTACCACCCTGTCGGCACGGGACATGACAAGCCTCTGCACCACCCTAGCCAGCCGCTTAGAGCCAAACACGGTGGGCAGCTTTTCAAGACTGGTATACTTGATCGTCACATCAAACTCATGGCGAACATAGGCACAAAAAGGGGTATTAGTGAGCTTAGAGCATACCATAGCAATAAGCCCGCTGGTAAAAGGATTACCGCCACGGATAATCTTTATCTCTTCAGCTTTGATTAAGCCAACACAATAATGGAAGAAATGCCACAGTATCATAGCATCCCGGCTATACTTGAAGCCTAAATCCTTCCACCGTGAAAATTGCTCTGTTCCCCATTCTATAAGTATGGTTCTGTCTGAAACTTTTATAGTTTGGCTGGTCGGTTTGAAGGGGTAAATGGTATAGAAACCTTCAATATATCCATCCTCCTCCTGCTGGGTAAGATTGGCTAGAAGCCCTCTTTCTCTATAGCTTGAATAGCTGGAGCTGGTAGTAAAATCAAGCATATTTATCTTTTCAGTTTTCTGCCGACGCCTCAGGTAATTATTATCAAGGTAGGTTATGCCCGCCCATATGATAAAGCATAGAAACAGGAGCGGAGCTAACAGTATGTCAACTATCCGATAGACAAACCCGATAATGGTGCTATACCTCACTTCTTGGTGCAAATTCCTATAAGGTCTAAGCTGTCTTTGGGGTAACTGGGGTCTACTCTAAAATCATCGGTAGAAAACCTGCCCAGAAATTGTTCCTGGGGAACCGGGTGTATAATTGGTTTCCTGGATTTAAGACGACTCCTTCTTATATCTCTTAGCCTTTCTAGCTGACGGCGGATGGCAGGAGGCGAAAGGTTGCCCAATAGCTGATATAGTCTGTAAAGAAGATGATGGTAAGGCCGAATAACATAAACCTTTAGAGGCTTTTGCCTCACCCGATTACGTTCAATAGATAAGATTTCCTTAGAACCACATAAACCAAAGATTTTGACCCTATCAAAAACTGTGTTAAGCAGTCTTTGAAGCTCTTTGTCTTTATATTCCCTTTTGTGTTCTGGATTCCAGGGCTTTTGAAAAGGTAACAGCCTGAGCTTTGGGTTCGGTGTTGAAACTAAAAAAACACCATCTTCCTTTAACACCCTTTTTATCTCTGACAGGTAATTTAGTACATTTCTGGGCTCAATATGCTCTATAACTTGAAACGATATTACCATATCAAACGAACTGGCATTAAATGGAAGCTTTGTTCCGTCAGCCAGCATGAAAGTAATACCATCCCTTCCATATTTAGCCTGGCAGTAGGCAATTGCCTCTTTCTGAATATCAGCAGCTACAATACTGGAAGCAAACCTAGATAGGTAATCAACACCGTAACCAGCGCCACAGCCAATTTCCAGTATCGATTTGTTAGCTGCAAATCTTCCAGCAAAAACGTATGCTGCGAACGACCTTAAATATAGCAGATACTCTTCCTTTGAGTCCCATTTCCCCTTTGGCCTTACAGCCTTCAGTCCAACTCGTTCACTCATATTCTTAATCCTTGGGGGTCGCTTTTGGCCTTTTTCTTTCAATTGAGCAAACAGTAATTTGGTAGACGGGCCATCTTTAGCATATTTTAAGATAATTCCATCCAGACCATACAAGAAGCCCCCCAGCAGGTAATTCATTACCCGTCCTGGCAGCCACATCCTATTTCCAAGGCTAATCAAGCGCCTGGTTATACTCCAGCAATATCTGAGAGTAGTCCGCCCAAACCTGCTTCTCACAGCAGTTATACCAATCGGGGTGTTCATAAAGTAGAAGATGGGTGTTATAACCACCATTTCCAGTCCGTTTTTCGCCAGCACCTGCTGATAGCTGTCAATAGTGCGGTCATTTTCATGGAAACCCGGGCTACGACGCCGGCTCAAAAAATTATCCATAATCAGAATCCTGGTATCTTTGCGAGAGACACTTCTTATATTCCTGATAGCTTGTTCAAATCCGTCCTCGTCCACAATATGAAAAAGGACATCAAATGCGGTTATAATATCAAAACCACTACTAAGCTCAAGCTTCTCAGCTGTAATGTCGGCCTTAAGAAACCTGTAATCTGGGTAAATAGCACTCACCCTGGAGATGCTGATTTCCGTAATATCCAGGCCGACAATATGGGCAGCACCCAGCCTCTGCCAGTAGTCAATGTAAAAGCCGGTGCCGCAACCTATGTCCAGTATTTGCTTGCCCCTCGGATTTATCAGTCCTCCTTTAAGTAGCTTATTTAGGGCTCTTATTCTGGCTTTATACAGCCATTTGTTGTACTCCAGCCCTAACCCGGAGTGTCCCACTCCACCCAGGGAGAAGTTTTTGCTCAGCCGCTGCTGCCAGTAGCTTTCCGGCCTATATTCCCTCATTATTGTTTTTCCTCAGATAGCATTGCCTTGTATACCTCACCAAGCTTCCTGCCCACGGTTTCATAACTAAACTTGCTTCTTGCGTAATGGCTAATCTTTCCTTCTGAGTAGGAGCTATAGTTATCAAGCATGTGCTCTATAGCCTTGGCTAAGGCATCGGCATCGCCGGGTGGCACCAGGACGCCGGCCTCTGGGATAACTATTTCGTTGGGGCCGCCAATATCACAAGCTATTACTGGCTTACCGCAAGCCATTGCTTCAACATAAACTATGCCAAAGGTCTCCCACAGACTTGCCTGGACAAAGAAGTCACAGCTTCTCATCAGCGGGGCGATTTCATCTTTGGGTTTTAGACCGCAGAATTTCACTATTCCATCCAACGCCAACTCCCTGGCTAGAACTTCATAGTCACTTCGGTTGGGACCATCCCCCACAATATCCAGCATGAAATCCTGCCTTTGCTGTTTAATCTGGCTCAAAGCCTCCAGCAGATACTGAATACCCTTTTTAGGATTGAGGCCCGTTACCGACAGGATGTTCTTCTTCCCATTGCCTTTATTGTGGCTGGGCGGGGGATAGAATACGCCAGCATCAACTAGATTGGGCAGCACCTTAAACCTGCCCTTTATACCATAGGCCTCAATATGTCGTTTTAAATGGATACTAACCGGCAAGACCATACTTGCCCGTCTCATAACAAACCTGGCCCTTATCAGTTCGCGTTTTCTTAGCTTACCCCTTATAAAGCCCGACCAGTGCTCAGTAATTACAAACGGGATATTAAATACCCAGCTCAGCAGCCAGGCCGGCAATCCGGCTGAAAAGACATGAGCATGGATGATATCTGGTCTCCAATCCTGCTTCACCAGTTTACGGAAATGGACAAATATAGCGTAGTAATAAAGGAGGTAGTTTGACAGCGGAACCTTCCACTGACAGGCAATCCTGATAGTCCTTATACCATCCTCTATATGGTCTGAGACCATAAAAGGCTTCCTGAATGAACGGTTAGAGCCAAAGTAAGCGTATAGGACGGTAATATCATGATAAAGGGCAACAGCCTTGGCATGCTCCTTGACGAAAACACCTGCCACCGAACCAGCTTCAGAAGGATACCAGGAGCGAGAGGGAAGAAACAGGATTTTCAAACGCCTCTCTCCTTTTCGCATGCTCTATACCATCCGAGATTGACCAGATATTTCAGCTTCGGCATTATCCGGCAGAAAGCCCTTCACCGTCTTCGCTATCTCCCCGAGGACTGCCTGGTCAATCTCCTCCTTGATAAAGCTATATTGTGTTTTTAGGTCAAACAGAGTAATTTTCATATACCGTTCCTCTCACATTTAGGACATGCTCTTTATTTCTTACTTAGCCTCTGGGCTAGTTTCTTGGCTATCTCCCTCTCTAGCTCAGTAGGCATGGGCGGATTGGTTTTGACTCCATAGGGAACCAATGGGAAATCGCTAATAGGTCTATTTTCCACTAAATCCAATACCGTTGGCAGCAAATTGATCTCTGTCTCCGCCAACCGCAATGATATATCCACTAACCCATCATTATTCTTAATAGGTATTTCCTCTCTGACAATTATTCTACCCGCATCAACCCTCTCATCAATAAAGTGTGCGGTAACGCCTATTGGCAAATCATAATAGATAGCCCACTTTAGAGTATCAAGCCCTCTCACTTCTGGAATGAAACCTGGATGGAAGTTTATTATTCCCCTTCTAACTGATTGAATGATAGGCCTTTTTAGTATTCTAGCACCGGCGATTATTCCTACTTCTATGTTACTTTCCCTTAATAGTCCAACCACTTCTGCCGAATTATGAGGTAGGACAAAGTAAGGGATGTTCAATCGTTGGCATATGGCTCCTGGATGTAGTAAATCAATGTGTCTTGGTTTTACTCTCAAAATGGATTGGGGCAGGTTTAAGTTCACAGGTTCAGAGGCCACAACGAATTCGATCCGGTAACCCTCTAGAAATAGTCTTAGTAAAAAATCTTGAGTTTTTTTATGTGGGAAGTTGTAAGCAAAAACAGCTAGCTTCATTCGGATACCCCTGTTCTTAGAGTAACAATCGCCCCATTCTCTTGCAGGGATTTCTGGCAAGAAGATAATATCTCTAGAACCTGAAGGCCCCTAACGCCATCTACCCCGGGTTTCTTATGAGTATTGATACAATTGATAAAGTCCTGACATTCTATTTTCAGCGGTTCCTCGAGGGGAATCTCAACAACTTCTGGTTCTGCTGGATATGGCATGGGTATCTTCTCCTCCCAGCCGATTTTATGGCTGAAAAGCCGGAGTTTATCTTTGGCGTTGGTATCGTTAAACTCGACCATCTTCCTATCGCCGACCACGACGAGCTTTTGCTCTTTATAAGGGTGAAGCCAACTGACAAATATATGCGCCCTCACCCCACTACGGAAGCTCATAGTGCTCACGGTGACATCAGCTATGTTCTGGTTAAGGTAATAGCCACCATGAGCGGAGACCTCATAGGGCATCTCCCCATTGAGAAGGAGAAGAATTACGGATACATCATGGGGGGCAAAGCTCCAGAGTATGTTCTCATCGGTGCGGAACTTGCCCAGGTTCAGCCTGTTGGAATAGATGTACTGAATTTTACCCAGCTCCCCTTTATCTATGAGTTCCTTAAGCCTGGTTACCGCCGGGTGATATTCGAGTATATGGCCCACCATTAGCATACTGTCATGTTTCTGGGCTAGTTTAACTAGCTCTTTACCTTCAGTAACATTTAACGCCAAGGGTTTTTCGACGAACACGTCCTTATCTGCAAGAAGTGCTTCTTTTGCCATTGAGTAATGAGATACCGCCGGGGTCGCCAGAACTATACCGCGAACCTCATCAGTTTTAAGAACATTTTTGTAATCTTTGTCTTTATTCACATCTGGATAAAGTAAACCAATCTCTTCTAACCTGGCTGGATCGCTATCACAAATTGTATGCAAGGCACCCAGCTTATAAAAATTTCGCACTAAGTTCCTACCCCAGTAACCGCAACCTACCACTGCTATACTTACACCCTTTTTCTTCACTAAGTATTCACCTCAAAATAACATTTAATCTGTTCTACAATCTCCTTAATTTGCACTCTTTGGAGTTCAGGATACATAGGTAGTGATAAAACACTTTCTTGAGCTGATTCACTTATTGGGAAATCTCCTTTTTTATAATCCAGATACCTATAGGCCTTCTGTAGGTGTAAACAAAGCGGATAATAAACATTGGTTGCTATACCATGGTCTAATAGGTATTTCCTTAGGGGGTCACGTATGGAATGATCTTTTAAACGGATTGTATAGTAATTCATCGAATGATTATAGAGACTCCGATCGTCTGGCAATTCAAAGTTATTAATTCCAGCAAGGCATTCGTTGTAAAAAAGGGCGTTCTTTCTTCGTTTTTCTATCCAGTTATCGAGATGTTTTAGTTTTACACTTAGAATAGCCGCCTGAATGCTGTCTAGGCGACTATTAAAGCCAATTAGATCATATTGATATGTGGAACTTGATCCGTGTTGCCGCAACGTTTTAACCATACGGGCGATTTCTTCGCTGTTTGTTACCACCATCCCGCCGTCGCCAAAAGCCCCTAAGTTCTTGGCAGGAAAAAAACTCAAACAGCCAGCATCCCCGATTGCGCCAGTTTTCATACCATTAAGACTACTACCTAGGGATTGGGCACAGTCCTCAATGACTTTTAGCCCATGCTTTGTAGATATTTTATTTATTCTAGCCATATCGGCTGGAAGCCCATATAAGTGGACAGGAAGAATCGCCCTTGTTTTTGAAGTGATCTTCTCTTCAATTTTACCAGCGGCTATGTTCAAGGTGTCTTTATCGATATCCACAAAAACTGGTTTGGCACCACAATATGTAATAGCTTCAGCTGTCGCGGTAAAAGTGAAGGGTGTGGTAATAACCTCGTCCCCTACTCCGATTTCACAAGCTAGTAGTGCTAGATGGAGGGCGTCAGTTCCAGAGGCAACACCAATGGCGTAATCCGTTCCCAAGTAGCTTGCCATTTCATGCTCAAAGGATTCTACCTCTGAACCAAGTATATAGCGACCACTTGCCAACACACGGCTTATAGCCTTATTAATCTCAGGCTGAATGCTGTCAAGTTGAGCTTTTAAATCAGTAAGTGGAATATCCAATTGTCCAACCTCTTGGTTCTAAACCTACACCTTTTTCAATACCAACTACAGAGTGACTTTTCTGGGTTTTGGACCATCGAAAACTTGCTGGTCCAGAGCCAATGAACCCCGCGCCACCAGTAACAGCTACTTTTTTCATCATATTCTTAGTAATCCTTTCCGGTCTTCAGATCCTCGGCAATTCTCCAAGCTTGTCGTCCATTCCAGCCTCCCGAAAGAACTTTTGTAGCTCATTTCGAGCCAGCCGAATGGGTTTGCCTCCCTTTGTTTCCCATCGTTGCACCGTAGATAGGCTAACGCCGATCTCACGCGCTAGGTCTTCCTGGGACAATCTGAGAATCTTCCGCAGGACCCTAATTTTCTTACCGAAATGCTCCCTATCTTCACCTTGCTCTGGGGACTCTAATATTGACATCTGGCATTACCTCCCCTGCCATTAACCA
>SDBS01006859.1_pt1 | contig 11072 bp, 10 predicted proteins | sample 2277091 | NCBI WGS metagenome assembly SDBS01 (sample SAMN10404972, study PRJNA504765) | marine sediment metagenome | isolation source: marine sediment core GS10_PC15, 163 cmbsf | place: Arctic Ocean: Southern Knipovich Ridge | collected 2010 | reverse complement strand
AGAGCTGATTGGAAGAATTCTTATCAAATTATGTTAAGAGACGGTTCTAAAACAGAATCCCCCAATGCAGGATATCCAATGGCAGCTTTAGCTGGTGCATTGCAAACTAAATTTGAAAAAATTGATCATTATTCCTTAGGAGATGGAAACTTGGAAATCACTAAAGAACACATTAAATCAGCAATTGCACTAATGAAAGTCACATCAATTCTGTTTAGTGGAATTGTAACAATCCCAATCATCATCATATTATCTTACTTAGGTTGGTGGCTTCATGCTTAAAGAAATAGGTTCAGTATTTTCATTTTTAACAATAATTCCAACTAGTACTGCAAATCTTGAAACAATTGCCAAGTACATGTATCTCTTTCCAATTGTTGGAGTAGCAATTGGACTTGTAGTAGGAGCATTTGGTTTTGGTTTATCGTTTATTGGATTAGAACCACTTATTGTTGGATTATTAGTGGTTGCAGCAATAGCGTTAATCACAGGAATCCATCACACAGATGGTCTTGCAGACTTCGCAGATGGCTTGATGGCAAAAGGAACAAAAGAGAAAAAGCTTGAAGCAATGAAGGATCTTTCCACAGGTTCTGCTGGAATTGTAACCGTTGTTTTGTATGTTGTTGGAATGATTATTGCTCTTTCTTTTATGGAAGGCTATTTTCTCTTTCAAGCAATTTTAGTCAGTGAAATAATGGCAAAATTCTCGATGGTTTTAATGGCAAGCACTAGTCAATCTGCAGCTCTAGGCTCAAATTCCCCCTTTGTACAGCTAATGAAAAACAAGAAAAAATTTGTAGCATCTATTGCTCTAACAATAATTCCTTTGGTTGTAATAGCTGGAAGTACCGGTATGATTGTATTTGCAGCAGGTGTAATTCTAACACTCTTCCTTGTAGGAATTTCTACCCGTAGCTTTGGTGGAATCACAGGTGACGTTTTAGGGGCAACAAACGAATTAACGAGGTTATCTTCCCTTTTGATCTTTGTTACAATATGATTGGAGTTGTGATGGCTGGTGGAAAAGGCACCAGAATGGAATCAAGTCAAGAAAAACTTCTACTCAGGCATAAAAAACCTATAATTCTTCATGTAATTGATGCTCTGAAAGATTCAGAATGTTTTTCCAAAGTAATTGCAGTTACAAGTCAGCATGCTCCAAAGACAAAGGAATTGCTAGAACATAATGATGTCGAAATAATTGACACTCCTGGAAATGGATATGTAAGTGATTTGAATCAGGTTTTAAGCTCACTTGATGATCACATTTTGGTGACATCAGGGGATCTTCCTCTTCTTGATAGTGAAATTATAAAAAAAATTGTTGCGTTATATAATCCAGAAAATGTTTGGAAGAGCATAGTTGTAACAAAAGCCTTTTTGGATTCACTTCAAATATCATCTAATTTTCTTATTTCATTTCAAGGGCAACAATGTTTTTTCACAGGAATTTCACTTGTTAATGCAAAGAAAATTAAACGCTTAGAGCAAGTAAAAGAGACCCATCAAATTCTTGATGACAAAAGAGTTGCTTTTAATCTAAACACAAAACAGGATTATAATCTACTCGGCCTTTCCTGAGTATTTGCCAAAAATTTTAGCAATAGCTCCTGTGGGTTTGGCGATGATGTTTCCACAGGAATTGCATGTTACGGGAATAGAGGCATGAGAATAAACAATTTGAAGTTCACCACATTCTTTACAGTTAATCTTTAGAAATTTACTGTTTGGTTCTGGAATAGGAATGTGATCTTTTTTCAAACTGCCACCAACTCGAATTTTCTGATTCTAATTCCATATGTCATTAATTTCTTTTTGCACGTTGTGCAGGTAAGAACACGTGTTACTTTCTTTGTTGTCTTTGCAGGTTTTGCTAATTTAGGAAATTTTTGTCCGCCATATCCTTTTTTACGCTCTGCGTGGCGTCTCTCACCAAGAGCAGAACCTCGTCTTTTCCCAGCCTTGTAGATGGAGACCTTTTGTGTTGTATGAGTCTTGCACTTTGGACAATACCTTCTAATCTCCTTTGGATAGTTCATATCAAACAACCCACTTTCTCGGTAATTTAAGCATTGAATCTATAATAATTCCAAACCACAACTCTAACCCATGGCTTCTACACTTTCATCTTCAATCTCATCTCTTAACGCAGTTGCAATGGGGGAAAAAAAAGCTACAATCATTTTAAAAAATTGTAGGTTGGTTAACGTTTACACAAGAGAAATCATTCCACAAACTCAGATTGCTATTCTGAATGATAGAATTGCTTTTGTTGGTCAAGATGCTTCTCACACAATTGGTTCAAAAACTGTTATATTTGATCTGGAAGAAAAGTATGTAACTCCGGGATTTGCAGATCCACATATCCACATTGATCAGTTTGTTTTACCATCAGAGCTTGCAACAAAATCTCTTTTGTGTGGAGTTACATCCTTATTCTCTGATCCAATTGACATCGTAAGTGTTTGTGGGTACAGAGGATTTAGAGAATTTGTAAGACAAACAGAAAATTTACCTCTAAGAATATTTCACGTTGTTCCAGGTGGTCTTCCAGTTGACAAAAAATTCAGTCATGGAAAAACACTTAGCTTAACTCAAGAAAAAGCCGCAGTAAAACTTCCAAATGTTTTAGGTCTTGGTGAGGTATTTTCATGGACAAAGGTTACCATGCGTGATGCAAAAACAATGAACACACTTTCATCAATGTTAGAAGCTGATTGTATCATTAATGGCCATACGGCTGGTGCCTCAGGTAAAAAGCTAAATGCATACATTTCCTCTGGAATAATGTCATGTCATGAACCAACTGACTTTGATCAAGTATTAGAGAGATTACGACTAGGAATGTGGATTATGATTAGAGAAGGTTCTATACGCCGAGACCTCAAGGAAATCATTATTCGTGTATTGTCACATGGTACTTACATTGATAGATTGATGTTTTGTTCGGACGGCGTTGATCCCATTGATATAGAAAACTATGGTCACATTGACCATTGTGTAAGAGAGGCAATTGCAAATGGTGTAGATCCAATTGATGCATTTACGATGGCATCAAAAAACTGTTTTGATTACTATAACATGGGAAGAGATCTTGGTGGAATTGCTCCTGGAAAACTCGCTGACATTTTGGTTTTTGATGATTTGACAAACATCAAACCAAAGAAAGTGTTTGTTGGAGGTAAGCTAGTTGTTTCAAATGGAATCATTATTTCAAAAATAAAATTCAAACCAATACCTAGTTGGATTAAAAAAACTGTAAAGCTTAGAAAAAAATTCTCAGAAAAAGACTTTCATGTAAAATCAAAAAAACCAACTGTCTCGGCAAATTCAATCAATCTAATTTCTGAAATCATCACAGAACTTGATTCAGTAGAGCTTTCTACAAAGGACGGAAATGTTTTACCATCTTTTGATAAGGATGTTTGGAAGGTTGCAGCCTTTGATAGAACATATGGCTCAAACCAACATGTTGTTGGATTTTTGAGTAACTTTGGTGCTAACATTGGTGCGTTTGCTTCAACTTGGAACTATCATGAAAATGACATGATTGTAATTGGTTCAAATGAGGCAGACATGGCTGCTGCTGTAAATAATTTAATCAAAACACAAGGAGGTTTGATAGTGATAAAAGATGGAAAAACATTAGCTTCTCTCTCACTACAGTTTGGAGGTATTATCTCTACAGATTCATTTGATAAGGTGGCGTCTGATTTTTTGAGCATTTCTAATACCATAATAGATGCTGGTTGCAAATTTAAAAAACCACATCTAATTCCTCTTTTTTTACCATTCTTGGCATTGCCTTCGATTAGGATTCTTTTTAGTGGTATTGTTGATGTCAAAAGAAGGTCCCTCATTTCACCAATTAATTAAGAAATGTTAAAAAAGGGTATTCAAATCACATGAACTGAATCATGGCTTCAATTCAACAAACCCCACAAGGCCCAGTATTGGTTTTGAAGGAAAGTGCGCTTCAGCAAAAAGGCAGAGATGCCCAACAAAACAACATTCAGGCTGCAAAACTGGTTGCAGATTTAGTTAGATCGAGCCTGGGGCCTCGCGGTTTGGATAAAATGCTTGTTGATTCTCTAGGTGATGTAACTATCACAAATGATGGTGCCACGATTCTCAAAGAGATTGATGTCCAGCATCCAGCTGCAAAAATGATGGTCGAGGTTTCAAAAACACTTGATAACGAGGTTGGCGACGGTACCTCCTCAGCAGTAATTTTTTGTGGAGAATTACTTTCAAAAGCAGAAGAGCTTTTGAAAAAAGATGTTCACTCTTCTGTCATCGTAGAAGGTTATCAGGAGGCTTCTGAAAAAACTCTTGAGATTCTTTCAGAAATAGCAATGAAAATAAAACCAGATGACCGAGATTCCCTTTTGAAGATTTCAAAAACTAGCATGGAATCAAAATTAATTTCTGATGATAGTGATTATCTCTCAAAAATTGTTGTTGATACGATTCTAAAAATTACAACAAAAAAAGTCGACAAGTATACTGTTGACATTGATAATATTAAGGTAGAAAAGAAGGCAGGTGCCTCAATAGGTGCGACGGAGCTTATCAAAGGAATAGTTCTTGATAAAGAAATTGTCCACAGTGGAATGCCAACCAAGATTGAAAAGGCAAAGATTGCTTTAGTAAATACAGCTCTTGAAGTAGAAAAAACCGAGATGAGCTCTGAAATTAGAATTAACGATCCAACTCAAATGCAGATGTTTTTGGAAGAAGAAAACAGAATGTTAAAGTCAATGGTAGATAAGATTCATGATGTTGGAGCAAATGTTCTATTGTGTCAGAAGGGAATTGATGACATTTCACAACACTATCTTGCAAAACATGGCATCTTAGCCGTTAGACGAATTAAAGAAAGTGACATGACAAAATTAGAAAAAGCAACTAGTGGAAGAATGATAACAAATCTTGATGATCTGTCTGAGAAAGACCTCGGAACTGCTGAAGTGGTTCAACAGAAAAAGATTGAATCTGACAAGTGGGTGTTCATTGAAGGATGCCGAAATCCACAATCAGTTTCAATTCTAATTAGAGGTGGCTCTCAAAGAGTAGTTGATGAAGTTGATCGCTCTATGCATGACGCATTAATGGTAGTCAAAGATGTTATTGAAAAGCCAGAAATTGTTGCGGGTGGCGGATCACCAGAGGCGTATATTGCAGCCCAACTCAAGGAATGGGCAGACAATTTTCATGGAAGAAAACAGCTTGCAATCAAAAAATATGCTGAAGCATTGGAGGTTATTCCACTTACAATTGCAGAAAATGCTGGAATGGATCCAATTGATACAATGGTGAGTCTTAGAGCAAAGCAAAATCAGGGAAAAAAATGGACAGGTATTGATGCAAGAAACACAACGATTTCAGACATGTTAGCAATTGATATTGTAGAACCAGTAGCTGTAAAAGAACAAATTATAAAATCTGCAACAGAAACTGCAAACATGATAATTAGAATCGATGATGTAATTGCAATTTCAGGCGCTACTGGTGGAGCCGCTGGTGGTGCTCCTCCAATGGGATAAATAATTTCATAAAATACTAAATTTCATAAATCGGCGGATAAAAAATTGGTTCAAGTTCTGACAGACTAACCGAAAAAAAGGCTATCATTATCCCTAGTATAGCAAAAGGAATCGCAAATAGTATGATTCCAAGTAACAAACAATCATTCGCCCTTCGTGAGTCATCACTTCTAATTGCAAAATATGCTATAATTCCACCAATGATTGTAAAGAATATTGGCAACAAAAACCACCATGCACCACGTTTCCTATATCTATCTAAGTGTTCTGACATTTTATTCTATATCGTGTATTGTACTTAAAACACTAGCTATGTATCACATGAAAACTTCAAAACAAACTGTTACGAGGTAAAATTATGAATAGAATAGGCATAGATCTTGGGGGAACAAAAATAGAAGGAATTATTCTAGATGAAAGTTTTGAAATAATTGATAGAAAACGTCTTCCAACACCATATGATGATTACAAAGAAATTGTAAACTGTATTATTGGTTTGGTTAATGAATTGAAAATAAAAACCACTGATGTAACTATAGGGATTTGTACACCAGGTACAATTTCAAAACATAGCGGTCTAATTAAAAACAGTAATACACAGTGTCTCATTGGAATGCCACTAAAAGAAGATCTGGAAAAAGCTCTGGGGCAAAACATTTCAATGGAAAATGACGCTAATTGTTTTGCAATGGCAGAATCAAAAATGGGAGCTGGTAAAAATTTCGAAATTGTTTTTGGCGTTATAATGGGAACCGGAGTAGGAGGTGGAATTGTGATAAATGGTAAAGTACACCAAGGAAGAACAAACATCGCAGGAGAGTGGGGACACCATACGCTACATCATAATGGAAACAAGTGTTATTGTGGAAAGAATGGCTGTGTTGAGACATATATTAGTGGACCCGCATTGGAGAAACGCTGGAAAGAGCTTACAGGAAAATCCGAATCGCTGCCACAAATCATTCACCAACTTGATGTTGATAACGCAAAACATTGGAAGAATGAATTTTTGGAAAATTTTGGAATCGCATTAGCAAATGTTATTGATATTTTGGATCCAGACGTAATTGTACTGGGAGGAGGAGTATCAAACATTTCTTTTCTTTATGATGAAGGAAAGACAGCAGTTTATGAAAAAGTGTTTAGTGACATCGTTGATACCCCCATATTAAAAAATCAACTGGGGGATTCTGCAGGTGTATTTGGCGCAACTTTACTACAAAATACTTTTTCATAATGCATCTTTGTTAGAGATTTTTCAGCTCTTTGGGATGCATATGGCCAAAAAAGAAGCATAAATCACAAAAAATTTCCCTTATGGTTATATTCCGTCAAAGATATCAAGAAGTCTCGAAAAGGAGTGTTAGATTGTTCCACAAAATAAGTCTGTTCTCAATATTTTTAGTTCTAGGGATATTCTTTCCAGCAGTAGTAAATGCTGATGAAACAACTCAGGTAGAGATAACCTTGAGTGAATCAAAAATGGATTATGATTCAACTAACAGACTTGTTCGAGCAAATGTAGAAATTACCAACTATAATCCAAATGATGGATATTATTTCATAAGAGTTACTAATACAAACACAGATGAAGTAATCAAAGAATCTGAAATCCTACCAAAATACATAGGCAACCAAGTTTATGGAGTAAAGATAGCTCATCTTATTCCCGACCAAGTTGAGAAGGAGGAAATTATTGGTGATTACCTAATTGAAATTTACTCAGAATATGGTTCTGCTACTGCTTCCGCAATTTTTTCAGTTGTTGATCCTTATACCGCCCTTCAATTATCCTTAGAACAATCTGGCGAGCTCGTACCTTTGGTTGTAGAGTCAAACGAATTAGAAACTGAAACAACTCCGCCAGAATCAAGATTCCCATCTTGGATACGAGATATTTTCATATGGTATGCGGAAGGCACACTTTCAGAAAACGAACTTATTAATGCGATAGAATTTTTGGTCAATCAGAGAATAATCAACATCAATTAAGAAAATTTACATTTTTCAAACAATTAAATAAATATAAAAAAATCGAAGAAAACCATCAAACAAAAATGAATTTATTGAGGTTCAATGGTTGATGGCGGCTTACTTGAAATAGCATAAGAGACCCAAGTTACATCTTCTATCTCATTTGTTATTCTATTGCTAATTTTTTCAAGTAGGCCATAAGGAAGCCTAGTCCAATCAGCAGTCATCGCATCAACAGAGTCTACAACTCGAATCATCACGATGTTTCCATATTTTCTTTCATCTCCAACAACTCCAACTGCTTTGTCATCCCCAACAGTAGCGTATGCTTGCCAAATCTTGTCATAAAGTTCTGCCTCATCTAACTCATTTTCAACTATTTTACTTGCAACTTTGGCAATCTCAAGTTTCTTTGGAGTAACTTCTCCAACAATTCTGACTGCAAAACCTGGACCTGGAAATGGATGACGTTTGATTAGCTTTTCTGGTACTCCGATAATCCCTGCGACCTTTCTTACCTCATCTTTGTAAAGATCCCTTAATGGTTCTAGAATCTCTAGCTTAAGCCAGTCAGGAAGTCCACCTACATTATGATGGGATTTTATTATCGAGGCTGGCCCCTTTGAAACCCCACTTTCAATAACATCAGGATACAAAGTACCTTGTGCAAGCCATCTGAATGAGCCATTTTTTTCAGCAAACTCTGTAAAGATGCGGATAAACTCTTCACCAACAATCATTCTTTTTTGTTCAGGATCAGTTACTCCCTTTAATTTTTCTAAAAATCTTTCTGCAGCATAAATTGGAGTAAAATTAACTTTGAAATTGTTTCTGAACATTTCCTCAACCTCTGCCTCCTCATTTAGTCGCAAGAGACCATTATCTACAAAAACACACTTAAGCCTGTTTCCGATAGCTTTGTGAATTAACAATGCTGCAACTGTAGAATCTATTCCTCCACTGACACCGCACAAAACATTTCCTTCAATTTTTGAAAGATTTTCAACAGTGCTTTCAATAAAGGCTTCCATTGTCCAGTCTTGTTTTGCCCCACAAATCTTTAGAACAAAATTTTTGAGAATTTTATTTCCCTGCTCTGTATGCATGACCTCCGGATGGAATTGAATTCCATAAACTGCCTTGTCTTTTGCAGCAATTGCTGCAGCCTTAGCATTTTGAGTATGTCCAATTATTTCAAAACCTGAAGGCACCTCTTCGGCCTCATCACCATGACTCATCCAAGCCCTGATTGATTCTCCAATCCCACTTAGCAAGTCTTGGTCATTATCGATTGATAATAATGATGAACCATATTCTTTATTTACGCGCTTTATCTTCCCACCAAAATTGTTCACAATTAGTTGATGACCATAACAAATACCCAGTATTGGTATATTCATATTAAACACTTCAGTTTCTGGGATTGGTGCATTAGAATCGTAAACACTTGAAGGTCCGCCAGAAAAGATTATTCCCTTTGGATTATGTTTTTTTAGTTCATCAGCTGAAATATCAAATGAAACAAGCTCACAGTATACGGCAAATTCACGAATCCTCCTACATATTAGGTGACTATATTGAGAACCAAAGTCCAAAACCACTATTTTGTCCATTGAATCACTTGGCGTTTTCTAACATGCGTGAGAGTGACCATGTCACTGTGTTAATGATTTCATTCACTCTTTCCTTTTGACGATAATTTTTCACAATTATTTCTCTAATCTGAGTACCACTTTTGTTTATTACATAATCAATGACTGATTCGGGCTGAATTTTACCTAGTTTAACTTCACTCGAATCCTTTCTTTTCATTTCCGCAATAATTCTGTCTATGAAAAATGATTTCAATGGCGGAGTGTCAGCATCAAGTACGATTTCATCATTTAACACAATAGACACCTGTTCAGGTGAGATGTAGGCATTGGCAATTATTTCGTCGCTATTGCCTTTCGTTATGGGAATAGCTGCTGAATTTACATTTGTTTTTATGGTAGAAAGATCTGAAGCCTTTGTAAAACTTGATTCTTTAATGATTGATTTTAATATATCGTGATTTTTTTCAAGCATTTTAATTTCCTCTTTATGTTTTTCAATTTCATCTGAAATTCGTTGCGTTAGTTTTAGAATATCATGAATTTGTTCATCGGAGAACTTCATACTTGTCATCATGTAGATTGGGTATTAAAACGCATTCTAGATAATGATACTATCTACATCTCGGTAGCGGATTTTTTTAAAGCCCTTTATGGGTCCAAAAGTTGTATAAAGACCATATTTTCTTTTGGTGCCAAACCATTCTAAAAGTTTTTTTCCACGATTTAGTTTTTTGATCTTGATTTTTCTTTCAAAAACCTTTGTTTGAGAATATTTTCCAATTGTTTTACCAAAATCCATTCCAAATAAAATAATTTTTTTTGCACCAAAGTAGTTTGCAAGAAAGACACATCTATCTCCATCAGTAAAACCTCCAAAATTGTATAATTTCCCAACTGGTTTGGTCTGTGTAGTTCCTAAACAATTTTTGAAATTTTCAACTAGGTTAAGCTTTGTAATATTGTCCCCATGTGCGTGTACCACAAATATAGTATTGGTTTTTCCAACTTTTTTAAGAGATTTTTCATCCCCATCTAGGTCTGTTACAATAACATCTGGCCTAATTTTGTTTTCAAGTAATTCATCTATTGCACTATCTGCAGCAATTTTGGGCAATTTCTTGAATTTCTTCAAAGTGGGAATTGAAGAAGAGAGGGAAGGACCAGCCCCAATGATAAAAACTGATTTGCCCAAAATGATTTTTTTTAATTTATTCACTGAAACATTTTTTTTTAAAATTGAATCAAGTAACCATGCAGATTCTAAATCTTGTTTTTTACTATAGCCAAATTCTTTTAGGATTTCAGAATATCTAGTATTCCATCCTATAATCGTCATATCACTCAAATTATAACGCCTTGTCATAAATTATGTGAATAAACTAGGCCCAGTGCCTCTTGGAGATTTAAATCCTGTTAGAATTATGGGAATTCTAAATCTAAGTCCAGAATCATTTTACAAAAAATCAATTAAAACAACAAGACAAGAAATATCTGAAACTGTAAAAAAGATGGAAAATCAAGGTGCAGATTTTGTTGATGTGGGGGGCATGTCAACAGCTCCTTACATTTCAACAATAATATCTGAAAAAACTGAAGCAAAAAGAATAACAGATGCCGTTAAAATAATCCAAAATAATACGAATCTTCCAATTTCTGTTGACACATGTAGATCAAGTGTGGCTCTTCAAGCTTTGGAGTTGGGAGTTGATATCATCAACGACATTTCAGGTTTAAAATATGATCGACAGATGATTGATGTTCTAAGAATATACGATCCTTCTCTTGTTTTATGCGCATTTAGCAAAAAATTGGTACGAGGCAATCAGATTTTAAAAACAAAAGAACTCCTAAATGAAAGTCTAAAGCTTGCAAAATTGGCTGGCGTCTCGATAAAAAAGATTGTACTTGATCCTGCAATTGGTTTTTTTAGAAAATCGGGAAAAGGTCCATTTTT
>SDBS01006858.1_pt1 | contig 11073 bp, 6 predicted proteins | sample 2277091 | NCBI WGS metagenome assembly SDBS01 (sample SAMN10404972, study PRJNA504765) | marine sediment metagenome | isolation source: marine sediment core GS10_PC15, 163 cmbsf | place: Arctic Ocean: Southern Knipovich Ridge | collected 2010 | reverse complement strand
TGCAAAATTTTTATCAATCTATAAGAAACAAATCCCCTTAATAGATCAAAACATTCAAGCTTATTTATGGCTTGCTACATTATTATTTCGAAATTTTAAACAAGTAAAAAATTTTGTATTTAGGGAAGAGAGAAGAAGATTACTGGAAGCGACTCACTATTCTTATGTGGGAGCATCACCGCATTTTCAAATCAATAAAATTTACTACATACTTAATGATGCGAATAAGATTATTCAAGAAAGATTAGAAAATGGAATTCAAAAACATGAGTATTATACGCTACTTGATAATTTTGAGATGCTCGGTGATCTTCACATTCATATGGGCCTATTGGAGTTTATTTCTGATGATAGGGATTTTCATTTTAGGATAAAACACATTGATTTGAATATAGCAATGAAATGCTATGGGAAAGCACTCAAATATAAAAATAAAACTGAAATTCCAGGTATTGGTCGTTTGAGCATTTATGTATCAAACTACATACCCATTTTTCATAAATTCATAGAAAACAGTTATTTGGAGAAAAAAATTGAATACTTACAGAATATATTAGAACCTCCAAAAGGACATTTTTATCCTACGCTTGAAGGAGAACCTCAAAATTTACATGAAACAATAGATACTTTGATAGAAGAAATTTATCTTAGATCTAACAAGATAGGAATCAGTAAAACCGATATTGCTCTGTTCCTTGACCAATTTAAAGAAAATAATTTAAAGCGAGCGATGGCAATTCTTTTATGTAAAACTGAGTTTAGAACGATTCAAGAAGTAATCAATGATCTTATAAATTTGATTAATATGAAGGTAAGAGATTATAGAAATACAATATTTATTTACACACCAGATATGGAATTAAAAAGTAATAATATTATGACTCAGTTAGTATCTAAAATAAGAAATCATAAGTTTGGAGTAATATTTTTGAACAATTTACTATCTGAATTAGAAAAATTAGATAAAAAGCAGATTTATGACTTGGTGTTTCTTGACGATGTTATTGGAACGGGGAGGCAATTTATTAACAATTTTGATCAAGTTTTTGGTGATCAATTAGAAGAAGTTGAATTTATTTTGAAAGATTTACCGAACATTAAATTTAGCTTATTAGCTTCGTTTGGTTCACTTGATTCAAAGAAATTTATACCAAAAAAACTCCCCTTTTTTAAATTCGACAATATTCTATATACTAACTCAATCAGAAGAGAAGATAAAGCTTTTTTCAACGATCCGAATATTTCTGAGGTTGATATGGAAAGATTAAAAGAATTCCTTAAAAACTCAGATAATAAATATTGGAACGGCGAATACAATAGTGAATTCCTAGTAATATTAGACTATGGTGCTCCTAATAATTCAATAGGGTGTTTTTGGAGAAAAGAAGCTAAAATCAAACCATTATGGAAAAGAACTCATTATTAAAGAAAAAATCGTGCTATAGAAAAAAACGAGTGTATAGAGATTTCATTTTTAATTTAGCTAATAAATATTTTATAGAATTAAATTTGGAATTTAGAGTGAAAAAGATATAAATCTATTGATTTTATTATAAGCTAGGACAAAAGCTACATGGTAATATTACGATGAATAATCTAAAAGATTTCAAGAAAAAAATTGAAGAATTAAGAAAAGTCTTAAAACCTGAAATTAGTGAAAATATACAAAAAGCTATCTCATTAATATCAAATGAGAATCCATTTAAACTTCTAATGGCTTTTGCTCTTAAGAATTTTTATAATAATCTTGAAATATATTCAGAAAATCTTCAAAATTTAGAACATACGAGTCAAGAACAATTTGTCGAGTATGTTCAAAGTATAGTAATGGGATTAGATACATTTTCTTATGATAAAAATCTAACAGAAGAAAAATACAATAAGATTTTCAATCTAACTAAAGAAGTCTTTGATAAGATAATTCTTTATTTCCAAACAGAATCTAAAGAACTCCAAAAAAGTAAATTAAAGCAAAAGATTAGAGTAGAATCAATTAGAAGATACCTTTTTGTTCGAGGAGATTCAATATTTGAACATCATATAGAATTAATTAAAATGCTCTTTCAAGATCATAATCCTTTTTTTAATAAACATTTTAACCTCAATATTGACCAGATTCTTGAAATTTTTATAACCATAGGTCTACAGATCCAAGAAAATATTCAAAATAATATGATTTTTTTTAGTAAACTCAAATTATATCAGACAAAAATATCTAGTATTTTACAAATTGAGTTAAAAAATTTTAAATTAAATAGTGAGAAGATAACTAAAAAATATCAAGAAATCATAGCTGAAGCTGAAAAAGATTTAGAATTTGAGGAATCGTTTCAAAAATTTTCTGAAATGCCATTTAAAATCTCTCCGAACCAGAAAATACCTGTTGAAATTTTAGAGCTGTTAAGTGCTAATATGGGAGAAAATGAAGATTTTGTCACTTTTAAAAAATCACCCGCATTTCCAACAAACAATACGATAATAACTCAAAGACCTTTAATTAAACATAATGAAGAATATTACTGTTTTACTCCTCGATTTTTAATTGAAAACATAAGAGTGATTCTTGAAAAATGGATTATCGATAAAGATGAGCACTATTATAGTAAATCTTTTATTAAAAAACGAGGTAAAATATTAGAGATTTATGCACTAGAGTTGTTTAAAAAAATACTACCAAGGTCAGAAATCTATCATGATTTATTTTATGAAATTGTTGAAAACGGTAAAACGAAAAGACCACAGACAGACGGATTGATAATATATGACAATAATCTCTTCATCATTGAAGCAAAATCAAATTTATTACCAATTTCAGCCCGTAGAGGTTCAATCAAAAGTATAGACGATAGTATTTCTGAGATAATTGATAACGCTTATCATCAGGCAAAAAGAACAAAAAAATTTATCATTGAAAGCGAAAATCCTAAATTTGAATATGAAAATGGAGATGAAGCAATCACTTTGTATAATACTGATAAATTCGAGAATATTTTTCTTATTAATGTCACATTGGAATTTCTAGGACCATTATCAACCCAATTGAACCTTATCAGATCTATTGACTTTATTGATGGTAAGGAATGGCTCTGGTCTGTTTTTATTAACGATTTAAAAATTATTTCAGATTTAATAGAATCTCCCTCTATCTTCTTACTTTATTTAAAGAGAAGATTGGAGATAAATGAATACACGCAATTTTTTACGTCAGATGAAATGGATTATTTTATGTATTTTTTGGAACGTGGATTATATTTTAAAGATGATGAGATATTACAAGCAGATATCGTAATTCCCTATAAACTTACTGAAAAATTAAATCATTATTATGATTTTGTTGCGGGTAGAATAACAGAAGCAGAAAAACCCACTTTTAATACTTCAGATGAAATTAAAGAAATAATTAAAAAAATCGAGTCTTTAGATAAAGATGCTTGTATTCATGTATCCACTTTACTAATTAGTCTTAGTAGTAAGGACCATAAAGTAATAATAGATAGAATAAACGAGATGATTACAAAAACACTAGATGATAACAAAGATCACGATTTTTCTTTAGTTTTTAACGATATTAAGACGGGAATTACTTTTTTTATTTGGTCAAAAAGAAATTTTAAAAGTAATTTAAAAATAGAAGGATACAAAAATATCAAAATGTATCAAGCAAAAGCACAAGAATGGATAATTATATTTATAGATGTAGATAGGAGTGGCTCTTATTCAATAAATTTCAAAATCTTTAAACAAGATTGGAGTTCTAATCCCAAAATGGAAAAGATTCTTAAAGATCTAAATTTAAATAAAATTGAGTAAGCATAATAGAGGATTCTTATTATCTCAAAGTTGAGTTAAAGACAAAAAAATATATTTCTGTTGCATTTATTATAGGGTAAGATAAAATACAAATGAATTCTGATTATGGTTGAAAAAGTTTTTCTCTGTGGAACTGATGATGTAAAATGGGTTATGGAGAGTTTATATGATAAATTACCAAATCTAGGTTATGAACCGATCTGGTTTCATAAAAAATTTAAGGTAATAGACAAAGACACAATGGAAACTTGTCTCGATAATGTAAGAGATTCTGACAGATTAATATTAATTATCAATAAAAAGTATGGTCTTCCTTTTAGATATACAAGAGATAAAGATAGAATTTCAATTTCAGAGGAAGAATTTCTAACTGGAGTAGAGGAAGATAAAAAAATACTTATTTTTATTAACATCTCGGTTCTAGAACAATCAAAAATTTATAGAAAAATTATCAAAAATGGCAAGTTAGAGATAACTGAAGAAAATAAAGAAAGTTATGGATTTAAAGCACAATTAGAGACTTATGCATTTATTGATCGCATACAACATATGAATAAAGACGGAATTTTTGAAATAAAATGGATTGAACCATTTAAAGATATTAGGGATATTATAGAACAGATAAAGTTAAAATGGATTTATGATCAAAAAATAATATTTATGACATTTATGGATGATTCTGTTAAATTCCATGTGACTCAAGAAGAGGTAAAAATTAATTCAGAAGAAGAAATCAATAGTAAAATAGGAGAGATTAAATCTGAATATTTTCATAATCCAATTAAAGAAACTGATGAAATTAAAGCTATTAAGAATTTAATAGAAAAATTTCCCTTCCCACAAATAAAAAGTATTTCTGAGGAAGATTGGCAAATTTATAATGAATGCGTAGAATTATATTCAGAAAAGTACGGAGAATATTTAATTTCACTAAATAAATATAATCAAGAAATGAGTAAATATTGTTCCTTAGGATTTAGCTTGCATAATTATGCACATTTTACACTCTATGATATTACGGTATATATTAGTTTTCCAGAAGGCTTAGAAATCCAAACTGAACCTTTAGATGATCCTCCTGAAGATCCAAAAGCCCCCCCAAGACCCAAAGAAATAGCATTATTATTTAATCAATTTACTTATGACTTTGGATCAGAAATTCGAAAATATAGAGAGGAATTAAAGCCTTCAATTTTCTCCAGTAATTTTTCCAGTTTAATGCCTAAGATTGATATTCCATCTTTAATTGATAGTCCATTTAAGATTTTAGATGATGGGCGTTTGCGAATTAAAATAGATAATTTAACGCAACACCATTATTTTAAAATACCAGAATATGATTTGCAGATTAATACTGAAGAGGAAAATAAAAAATTAAAGATTAATTGGAAAGTATATATCGGTAATCCATCTCAAACTCTTGAAGGTGAAATTTGGGTAATTATTGGAGAAGAAAATGAAGTATAAATAATATTTATCATTTAAGATATGGAATCCATCACACATGTAAAAATATTTATTTATTTTATTAATGAAAAAAAATGTATTTATATTGAAAGTAAAGAAGACAATAATATTACAGGAGTCTAATTAATTATGTCTTTTGAGTTAAAAAAGGTTGAAGTTAAGAATTTTTTAAGTTATAGGGATACTGATTTTTCAGATTTAAAAAATTATAATGTCCTTGTTGGTAAAAATAATGCAGGAAAGTCAAATTTATTCAAATTATTTAAATTAATTAGCAGAAATATAACTTTTGAAAATGCTTATTTATTTAATAGTGATGAAAATTTAGATGCTTCAATTTCATTGATATTTAAACTTTCAGATGATTTAAGGAGAGAAATATTTGAAGCTTTATTTAGAGCTAATTTATTAAAAAATATATTTCTAGAAAACGAACAAAAAAAGGGATATCTTCCTAGAAATGTTTGGAATCAAATCACTAGTTCAGTAGATTGGTTATTAACAAAGAACTTCTTAAATGAACTCAATCTAACAATTAAATATTCTAAAATTTTTAAATCGTTATACATTGAAAGTATAAAAGGGATTCACAAATCTCTTGATAAATCCATTCTACTATTGAATACAGCTCAACAAAATAATAAATATCTAGTTCATTTCATTACTAATGAAATTCAAGTTAACTCTAACAATTTCTTGACATTCTTTGGACAAGAACGGAGTACTAAGAAGCATGGATATCCATGGGGAAATATTCCTTTTGCATTAAATTCATTAGCCCAAGATGGTATTTTTAAGAATTCCTTGTTAATGAGAACTTTATTAACTAAGTTAAATGATTATTTCCAGGATTTATTCATATATGTCCCTGCATATCGTAGATTTCTGAAGAATCATCCAACAAAAGAAGCGGAAAGTAGAAGACTAGAAGAGAATGGCGAAAACTTTATTCAATTTATTTTTAAACAAGAAAATAGTCCGGAAGGTAAAATTTGGATGGACGGGTTAAACAATGACTTGAAAAAATTTTTTCCGAATTTAAAAACTTTTTCTCAAGAATTTGGAAATGGTCAAACTGAAGTATATTTTTTTGAAGACAGTCTTGATATGAAAGTTAATAAAGATTACATGGGTTCAGCCTTGCTTCATATTGCATTTATATTATCTCACTTGAAAAACTTGGAAGAGAATAAAATCATTCTAATCGAAGAGCCAGAACTTTTTATTTTTCCAGGCCTTCAGAAAGATTTAAGAAAATTATTTCTAGAAAAATGCAAGAAATTCCAGATATTCATCACGACACATTCAAGAGAATTTATCTCTGAGAATGAAAACTTATGTTCAATATATTCAATTAAAAAAGAAGGAAATCAATCTGAAGTTTATAAAATCCCAAAGGAAAAAATTCCTGATGTTTATGAAGATCTTGACCTAAATATTGATGAATATAAGAAACAGAAAAATCTTATCTATAACGAAGCGTTTTGGGATACATTTATTAAAAAAGCTATTCAGGCCAATAGAGTGGAAAATACATTTTGGGATTTTAAACAAATTTTTGAAATGTGGAAAGTTCCTACAGAACTAAAAGCAGAAAAACAAATTGATTTCTGTGAAAATGTAGCAAGCTTCGCAAATAATGAGGGTGGCGTTTTAATTGTTGGAATTACAGATACTCCTCCTCGAAAAATAGTTGGAATTAAGAATATAGAATCTAGAATTATAGATTGTCATGAAAAGATATTACGATGGACGAATTCTAAAAAGGATTTTTTTTATATTCAACCAGTTCATATAAAAAACGATAATGATGCAGTAAAAGACTGTTTCGTAATAATAATCGCGCAAACTAAAAAAGTAATAAGTGTGAGACATGAAAATGGACTCTGGGCATATAAAAGACGATTACAAACAGGAAAAAAAGATTTCGATTTAAAGGAACTTGAAGATCTAAAGAAAAGTGTCTTTTACGACAATTATAACTATTTAAGTTATTTAAAAACTTATAGTGGTTTTATAGAGTGAATGAAGAGAATTTTTGGATGTTAGAAATTTTTTTTTTTTTGAAAACTTACATCCATATTTTATTTTATTTCTCCTCCGCCTTATTTAACTCCCTACTTATTAATTTGATAAGTTCTATATTATCCAACGCTTCTTGGTAATCGGGTTTAATCTTCACGGCTTTCTTAAAGCACTCGATTGCTTTCTCATGTTTTTCCATATAGGTATATGCAACTCCCATACCGTTCCACATTTCTTGGGAATTGGGTTTAATCTTTACTGCCTTACTAAAACACCCTAATGCATTCTCATATTCTCCCATAAAGATATATAAAAGTCCCATATTATTCCATGCTTTTTGGTAATCGGGTTTAATCTTCACTGCCTTTTCATAACATTCGAGAGTTTTCTTATATTCTTCCATATGGGCATAGGCAAGTCCCATATTGTTCCACGCTTCTTGGTAATCGGGTTTAATCTTCACTGCTTTTTCAAAGAAGTCAATTGCTCTCTCATGTTCCCCCTTATGGGCACATAAAATTCCCATACTGTTCCATGCTTCTTGATAATCAGGTTTAATCTTCGCTGCCTTTTCAAAGCACTCGAAAGCTTTCTCACGTTCTTCCATATTGTCATATGAAGCTCCCAAATTATACCACGATCTATGATCATCAGATTTTATCTTCACAGATTTTGTAAGGCATTTGATAGCTTTCTTATAATCTTCCTTACGAGCATAGGCACGTCCCATCGCATACCACGCGCTATAATCGTTAGGTTTAATCTTCACGGATTTCATAAAGCACTCGATAGCTTTCTCATGTTTTTCCATTTTGCCATATATAACTCCAATAATAACCCACACTCTATAATCATTAGGTTTAATCTTCACACCTCTCTTAAAGCACTCAATCGCTTTCTCATATTCTTTTACCAAAGCTAAATTATATCCTAGCTCGATTACATTCTTACCATGTTCAATGTAATCATCGAGAATTTGGTTTAAGAGTTTTTTGATCTGGTCATCAACATAATAATTCAGCAAAAATTGAGCTAATTTTGAATGAGGAATGCGATATTCAAGCCGTAAAGTAAAAAGTCCTTGCAATAAGGAGATTTCTTCAATATCCACTAGTAATTGTAGTATATCTTCTAAATCCTCCTCAGAAAGATTAGGAAATTTTTTAATTCCATAGTTTTTTATAAATTGCTTTTCTATAAATGTTTCATACTGAGATATCACACTTAATATTAGTAGCACAATTAAGATGTGTTGGGAAGTAATTCTCGCGTTTCTTGGAGATGTAAGGTTTTTATAATATTGCTTAAACTCTTTTCGTATTCCCTCTTTTGGAAGGGTGGGACGATTAAACACCTTCAACATACACCCGAGTAACCATAAATTTTCGGGAGCATCTTTTTGTTCCCATTTAAAATCCTTGCTTGCTTCTGGAAATCTTCTTCTATACTTCTCCAATATACCTTGGATAATTTCTTTATTTAATTCGAGTTCGTGATTTAATTTGATGATATTGTCTATTTCAATCCAATCAAAATCATTAGTCTCTTGAAGGTTTTCTCGGGTGGTAAGTATGCAGTGAATTTTGCCTTCTAATATTTTTAAAGTATTTGAGAGACTTTTTGTTCCAAAATCAAGTCGTTGTAAATCAGGATCATGAAGGTTTTCAAAAATAAACAGGGTTTTAGGCAGGTGGTCTGTTTCATGTTCTACAATTTCTTGAAAGTTTTTTATGACTTCTTGTTTATTACCGAAATCGAGATTCAAAAAATCTACATAGAAAACATTAGTATACGATTTTTTAATTGAGTCGAAACCGATATATCTCGCTATTACGGTCTTCCCCGTGGCAGGTTTTCCCGTAAGTAAGATTAGTTCTCCAGATTGTGCTTTCTTGCATATTTCTCGGGCTTTTTCTGGAATGTATACCCAAAAACCTTTTTCAAAGTCACATATTTCTGGACCAGTTGGTCGAAAAGGTTTGGGTTCTGGGGCATTGAATATACGTTCAAAACGGTATCTATTGAAATAACTGAATTCAATCTTTTTAGTTTTTATATCTTCTGAGATTGATTTTTCTCGTTGTCTAAAATAATATCTTAAAAAACTAAAACTAAAATCTGCTGCAACTTTAGAAGCTTGCTGTTTATTTAGATCTTTAAATCTGGATCTAGATTCCGGATCGGCTAAATCCATCACAACACGAATATCTAACCACGGGATTCTAATATATTTAAGAGCTTCCCCTACACCAGCAGCTTCTTGTTCAATTCCATATAACTTTCCATCAAAATCTTTATATTTTTTAATGGCGTCAGAGTCATCTAAGACTTTCTCAAGTGTCTCTACACTTGAAGCTATATTACCATCTCCAAAACAGCTAATTTTATCTCTTCTTGGTAAATAACTGAAATAAGCTCTAGCAATTTTTTTACTCCAATTTTTTATGGAAAAGAAAGATTCTGCTAATAAGACCAATTCTTCGCTAGGATCAACAGAATCTGGCCGTGGTTCTTCTCCAGCGGGCGTTTTCTTGAATAAATCATGTATCCAAACTTTTCGTGGGAGAATAATATCTCCTATTTGAGCTTTATGAAGGCCACCTGCAACTCCTGTAAGTAAAACAAGCTTACAATTCCAAACCTTTAGGACCTCACTTACAAAAGACTGGGCTTTTCGCTGACCAGCCTTATGTGGTGATATAACATGAATTAGGTATTCTTTACCTTTTATTGTAATTTTACCTTCGTCGTAAGCGAAAGGAATTGAAGAAGTACATATATCAAGTCGCTTATTTGGCAAGGCTTTTCTTATTTCTTCCAATTCTTCAAAAGTAGGAGAAAATATTAAAACATCTACTTTTACCATCATTTTCATATTAACGAGTAAGAGTTAAATTTTTATCCAAAATTTACTATTTTCGCTGTGTTAAAAATTTTTCTTTTTTTCAATTTATTTACCGTTCTATCAACTGAATTTCATAACCACACTAATTTTTTTCTCTTCTATTTATTTCCTCCAAGAATTTGGTACGCAAAATTTTATTGCTTCTAAATAAAACTATACTTTTCTTAAAGCTCTAGTAGCAGGAACGCCAGATTTGATCTTAATAGACGTGTATCGTAATCGTGCTCATCACATACTTGCAAATTAGAGCAATGTCCCCAGAACTCCTCTTCTGGCTCAATTACCGTGAAATTTTCGTCGTTTTCCATTTAAGGTAGCCCGTCATCCTTTAATATCTCGTGCTCGTAAACATAGTGTTCATAAAACTCTACCGCTTCGTCAACTGAATCTATACGGTTATACTGCTTTACTTCGCTTTTAGGAATATTTAAAATTAGTCGCTTACACTGCATAAAGTATTTGCTACTGATGTAGATTTTTGTTGAGGGATAGTGAAACTTCAGCGTAAAAAAATCGTCTACTTTAAAATCACTCATTGCTTTTTAGGTAAGAAACTCTATTCTCCGGTGTAAGGAAATAAAGGAAAATTGTATTTTTAAAATTTTAGAGTTGTTATAATTTTAAAATAAAAAAAATAATTTGAAAATAAAATCTAACGCTTGATCCGGGCTGAAACCCAGTCGTAATAACCTTTACCTTCTAAATGTTTAGGAATTTCTGCAAAAAATTGACTAGTTATTTCCTTAACATGTTTAGCGGCTATAGGATGGAACATCATAGCAAGATCTAAGCCTACAAGAGTTAAACTTAAAGCATTAATAATTTCCCAAATTGGTCCTCTGTACTCTCTCTTTCCCCACTGAGGC
>SDBS01006857.1_pt1 | contig 11074 bp, 11 predicted proteins | sample 2277091 | NCBI WGS metagenome assembly SDBS01 (sample SAMN10404972, study PRJNA504765) | marine sediment metagenome | isolation source: marine sediment core GS10_PC15, 163 cmbsf | place: Arctic Ocean: Southern Knipovich Ridge | collected 2010 | reverse complement strand
GCAAACGACAAACAGGACAGCAATGGCAAGGAGCAACCAGAAAACCGATTAGCCCGCAGAAACAACAGAGTTTATCGGTCCGGGATACCCAGCAGCGGCGGGCTGCCTACCAGGTGCCTGGAGGGAGTTTGATACCGATAACATAAATGGCAACAATAGTTGGTACAGACATAATATCCTGCCAGCTAAAGGGTTCTGTGCAGGAATGTCGATAAATTCCAGTTTTGCGCCCTCAGCCAAAGTACCGCGGCTTGCTTGTTCAAAGCAAAAAGCAATGGCATGTTTGTTAACTTGGATAAATTCCCCTATTTCAAGCTGAATACGTTTGACCCGTCGAAAACTTTTCGAAAGGCTTCTTTCTTTGATCATGGCGATAATGTCTTGACATAAATTGAGTTCTTGCATACGTGTCCTTCCGCCAAATTTTAATTTTGGCTTATTCTGTAGGGGTCACGCCTATGGCCATATCATTACCCATAAGTGTGCCCAAAGAAGCGAGTGATCCATTATGTTAGAAATTGATTAGCTCTGAAGGAGCGACATAGGTTAGCCCAGGCCTCGCGGCCTGGGCTAACCTATGACGCTCCTTCGGAGCTCCCCGTTTCTCGTTCTCCGTAAAGAACCCCATGTTTCTCTGAAACGGCTTATGGGTAATGATATGGCCTATGGCGTAACCCCTACGCCAATTTATTTCACCACTCTTCTTTCTTAATATGCGCTAAAACTTTCTTCACAACTTGAGATATATTCTTAGAATTACTTAGAAAAGTCACTTCGGCAATTTCTTCATATAACGGCCCGCGCTCTTGGCTAAAGCATTTAATGCGTTCTTTTGAATCGTCTCCGCGCAAGGTTGGTCGTTTATATTTATTACGTGCGGTTCTTTCAAATTGTTTTTTTAAATCCGTCGTTAAATGTATCACATGGCCATGCGTACGCAATAACTCACGGTTTTCTTCGCGAAGTATGATTTCTCCGCCGGTTGATATCACGATGTTTTTTAGCTGGACCAATTCTTTTAGCAAGCTTGTTTCACGCTCCCGAAAACCCTCTTCACCTTCAACGTCAAATACCCAGCTCACATCCACGCCCATGCGTTTTTCCAACTCACGATCCGTGTCATAAAATTCACGCTTGAGCTTTCTCGCTATTTGTAATCCTATAGTCGATTTGCCTGCCCCCATGGGACCAATTATAAAAATATTTGTTTTCTCATTCATCATGTATAAAAGGTGTCAGACATGACAATTCTTACATTTCTCGAAAGCTCCTTGATTAGTATAAGCATTACACAAGAGAAATGCAAGAATTGTCATATCAGACACTCTCTGCTCCTCATTCCACAATATTCGGTGTAACAAAAATTAACAACTCTCTTCGGTTATTAACCACCTTTTGATGACGGAATAATACACCAATTCCCGGCAAATCGGAAAAAAATGGCACGCGCTCGACACTATTTATTCGAGTTTGCTCATAAATCCCACCCAACACAACCGTTTGTCCGTTATTGACCAACACTTGGGTTGAAATTTGGCGAGTATCAATTGCAGGCACGCCAAGCACTTCTTTGCTCGAACGTTTATCTTGATTGACCTGAAGATACAATATAATTTTCTTATTGGGTGTAATTTGTGGCGTCACTTTCAAGCTCAATACCGCTTTTTTAAACGAGGTCTTAGTCGCGCCCTGCGTTGAAGCTTGCTCTTGATAGGGTATTTCCTCGCCCGACTCGATGGTGGCTTGTTGTTGGTTTGCCGTCAGTAATCTTGGCGTTGAAATAATTTCAGCACGACCTTCGCTTTCCAGCGCCGACAATTCTAAGTCAATTAAAGTGCCTTGAGAAAGCTTAAATAACGCAAGCCCAATGCGGCCTGAATTTTTCATCGTACTTGGCAAATCAACATTTAATCGTTCATCAGGCCTTACTTGTGAAATTGGCGTACCGCCAGCTATTTCATTTGCGCTTTTCAATGAACCACTCACGTGCCGACCGCTTGTCATGCCAAACTTAAAGCCCAACTCTTTTTCATAATCATTATCAATATTAACAATTCGCGTTTCAATGGCAACTTGTGGCACGGCAACATCTAATTGCTTAATCAATTTTTTAATGGATTTCATTTGTGCGGGTGTTTCTTTTAATAACAAACTATTCGTGCGAACATCAACCGATACCTGCCCTTCCTTCGACATAACACCTTGATCTTTGTTTTTTAATAATGCCGCAATGTCTTTTGCTTTTGCATAATTTAATGTGATGAGTTCTGTTGTTAGTGGCAAACTTTGAGGCGCCACTTGCAATTGTTTTTTTCGTTTTGCAATTTCTTCAAGCGGCGCTATAAAAATAACGTTTCCCTCTTTCAATTGAGAAAGTCCTTGCGTTTTTAGCAACGCATTTAGGGCTTCTTGCCAAGAAACATCTTCTAAATGCAAGCTAACGTCTTCCCTAACAGATGGACTGACAATAAAGTTTTGTTTATTAAATTTTGCCAACCATTTTAAAGCCGCCTGAACAGGAATTTTATCGAAGTTGACGCTGATTTTTTGCTCTGTCTGCCCAAATACAATGGAACACATTATCATGAGCATGCCGATTAATAGCTGTTTTTTCATTACCTTTTATCCTTTAAAATTTTCTGACCAAGCCTCTTTGAGAAAAGCACAACTGTGCTTAACGTAATCTTCTCAACTTGCATCATTTCTTTTCCCACCAAATCGCCTTGTTGTACTTTGGCAACATTTTGCGTGCTTGCTGATAACAAAGCCCATCGCTTATTATTGTCAACAATAACGCCCAACAATTTAATATCACTTTCAGAAAAATTTGATAAAATAACATTCTCTGCTCGAGTGACATTTTGTGAAGCCTCTTTATACTTATTACCAAATGCCTTATCGCCCCACATAAGAAAAAAATAACTGATTATTAAAATCAATATTAAAAATAAAAAAATTAACAACCATCGTTTTTTCCACCACCCGCATTTCTTGGCATTTATGAAATTTATCTCAAACATTTAAACCTCTTAGCGCCGAACCTAATGCAATCATCGCATCAGATTTTTCAACATCATCAGGCATATCGCACTGGATATGATGAAACGGGTTAATCAATTCAATTTCGCACGCCACAATTTCCGAAAGTGCTTTTATAAAATCGCTTGGCATTTCCGCCGAACTCACCAGAAAACAACCGCCCAAATCAATCTGAACACTTGTTGAGATAGAATCTTGCAATGCCCGACCAACAAACGCCAAATCTGAAATACACCAAGAACTATTATTTATAGCTTGCTTTTGCTCCTCTCTCACAAAACCATTTGAAAAAAGTATCAAGCGGTATTGCTCATTGAAACAAAAAAAAGCTGCGTACAATTTTTCAGGATCAAATGTTTTTCTGCAAAATGAAATGATCCTTAAAAGAGAATAACTTTCGGGCTCAAGTGATATTAATGATAAATGATGACGACAAGCCTGATGAATGTTCGCCTCAACATCGCTCTTGCGCATTGCAAAAATTATAATTTCTTGCACTTTCTGTTTAGTCGATTTTATTTCTGGCAAAGCAACTTCAAACAACAAATCATCCGTAATATGAGGAAAATAATTCGACTGATTCATCTGAAGCTCAAGCAAAACATCGTCTCGAGTAAGCTCTCGACTCATCGAAATTGTTTTATACATGATTTTTAAATCTGAGATTGAGGCATGTGCTATTTTTGTTTTAGGCTTATTTGAACAACTCGAATCATCACTTAATCGATAAAATTTTCCCTCAACACATTGGCCTTTATGCTGACAAAGTTCAAGCAACATCAAGCCATTCTCGAGCAACTGAATGCCAAGACTATAATGCTTACGACAAAAAAAGTTTTTTAGTATCATGGGAAATGAAGACCTTTATTTTAGCGAATAGAAAATAAAGCCAGCACAGAAATGGCTGACAACTGAGATAAATTAAAGGGGATTATTTTGGTGAAGATTGAGAAGTCTGAATGATTTAACATGGACTTTCAAGCTTTTATGCAAATTATTGGCAAAAAATACCAATTCTCGTGGCTATTATGCTAACTTATCCTATAATACCTGCTTTATTGAGCTGAAGAACGAATGAAACGTAAATCTATTTTTAAAAAGCTTTTATGGCTTATAACTATCTGCACTATTGCTATCATCTTAGCATTGAGTGTTCTGCTTTTACTGCTTGAGCTTAGCCTGCCAAATGTGAACAAACTCAAAGAAGTACATTTGCAAGAACCTTTGCGAATATTTACGAGTGATCACAAACTCATTGCAGAATTTGGCAATATTCGACGTATTCCCATTACAATCGATCAAGTGCCGCCGCTTTTCATTGATGCAACACTTGCCACCGAAGATCAACGTTATTTTACACATTCTGGCGTTGATTTATTGGGTCTTGCTCGCGCTGGCATCGTCTTAATTACAACCGGCAAAAAAAGCCAAGGTGGCAGCACGATTACGATGCAAGTTGCCCGAAACTTTTTTCTAACACGTCACAAAACATATACTCGTAAATTTCGCGAAATCTTATTGGCATTAAAAATTAATCGTGAGTTCAGTAAAGATAAAATTCTTGAATTGTATTTTAATAAAAACTTTTATGGACAACGTGCTTATGGCATTGGTGCTGCTGCAAAAACTTACTATGGTGAAACACTCAATCAATTAACGCTCCCACAAATAGCAATGATCGCAGGCCTTCCAAAAGCGCCATCTGCATTAAACCCCCGCGCCAATTCAACTGCAGCAAAAAACCGCCGAGATCATGTGCTCTATCGCATGTATACTTTACATTATATTAATCAGGCTGATTATCAAAACGCTATTGCAGCACCGATCACAGCGACCTATCATGACTTTAAAGTATCTGTAAACGCCCCCTATGTCGCCGAAATGGTTCGACAGTTAATGGTAAATCAATTTGGTGATAGCTCTTATGATAAAGGTTATACCGTGTATACAACCATCAATAGCAAACTCCAAACAGATGCAAATGATGCACTCGTTGAAGCCTTGCTCACTTATGACAAACGTCACGGTTATCGTGGCCCTGAAAAACGCCTTGGCGCTAAACCTGCAGACCTAAGTAGCTGGATTAAAATTCTAATAAAATCGCCGACGATTAATCATCTACAACCTGCAATCGTTTTAATTGTGCGAAAATATTCTGTTATTGCGCTCTTGAAAGACGGCACAACAATATCAATACCGTGGTCAGGCCTTGCATGGGCTCGCTCACAAAAATTAACGCCTGATGATCAAGAAATTCTTGGACCAATGCCACAACGACCTTCAGATGTTGTTAATGTGGGCAATATGATACGAGTCATTCAACAACCCAATAAATCCTGGCTACTTTCGCAAATCCCTGCAGCTGAATCTGCGATTATCGCACTCAATCCGCATGATGGCGCTACTTTAGCTCTCACCGGTGGGTTTAATTATTATAAAAGTAACTTCAACCGCGTGATACAAGCTACAATGCAACCTGGCTCTGCATTTAAACCTTTTATTTATTCTGCAGCACTAAACAAAGGTTATACTTTAGCAACATTAATTAATGATGCGCCGATTGCAATTCCGGACAGCGGTGAAAACACTGTATGGCGACCTCAAAATGATACGAAAAAGTTTTATGGGCCAACAAGCCTGCGCTGGGCATTAGTTAAATCGCGAAATGTTGTTTCTGTTCGTTTACTTCAACAAATTGGTATTCCCTACGCTATCGATTACGCAGCACGATTTGGTTTTGCAAAAAGCCAAATGCCAAACAGCCTTTCATTAGCATTGGGCGCTATTGAAGTCACCCCATTACAACTCGCCACTGCTTATAGTAGTTTTGCAAATGGCGGATATCTAATAAAGCCTTATTTTATAGACTCTATCTTTGCTTATAATGAACAACCTATTTTTAAAGCGAACCCAACGCAAGCAGGCGATCCAACAGCGATAATTCAAGATCCCAACATAAAAAATCCAGCGCCTCGCATCATCACACCACAAAATGCGTATTTAATGACGAGCGCATTACATGACGTCATTCAATATGGCACCGGACGTCCCGCTCGAATTTTAAATCGAAATGATTTGGCTGGCAAAACAGGCACAACAAACAATCAAAATGATGGTTGGTTTAGTGGATTTAACAGCAATCTTGTTGCGACAGTCTGGATTGGTTTTGACAAACAACAATCACTTCAAGAATATGCGGTTAAAGCAGCGCTACCCCTCTGGATCAATTTCATGCGCAATGCGCTTAAAGATCAACCCGAAGCAACAATGCCAGAACCTCCCGGCATCGTCACTGTTCGGGTTAACAAAAGCACTGGATTACTGGCTTCACCAAATGATCGAAATGCTATCTTTGAAAAGTTCAGAAAACAATATGTGCCAACACAAGAAAATCAAGCTACACCTATGACAAATGGCACAACAGCGCCCGCTTCAAACGAAGCAGACATTAATCAGCTATATTAGCCAGCAATTATGAAAATTTTAAAAATATCAATATTCATTTTATTATTAGCAACACTTCAAAGCTGTGCCCCTGTTGCCTATGTCGCAGGCAAAGCAGTTGGCACTGCTATAAAGGCCGGTGTTGATACTGCTGAGATTGTTACTTGATCGAAAGTCAAACCCCATCTAATTTACCGCGCCTTAATATCTCATCTTGCATGTTTTGATAAGTTGCTTGGAGAAAATCGATCAAGGCACGTATCTTTAAAGGCACATATGAAGTTGGGTGATAAAAAGCATATACTTCGATTTCTATTTGCGTATATTCACACAGGATGGGCACGACTGTATGCTCGGCAAGCTCATTTTGAAATAGCAATGGATAGGCGTAGGCAATACCCAAATCACTGGTGACTGCTGCATGAATCATATCATCTGTTTTACAATCAAGATTGCCAGACACATTTAAATAATATAATGGCCCGGATTTTTCACGAAATGCCCAGTGATTTCCAATTGATGCAAAGCAATTATGTTGTATTAATTCCGCAGGATTTTTTGGCTCACCATGTTTTTTGAGATATGCTTTCGAGGCATAAAGATATGCGGGCGTGCTAAAAAGTTTTTTGGGAATTAAATTATAACTGGGAAACTGCGTATCATTAATTTTCCACAAAATGATAATATCAAATTCTTTCTCAACATATTCTTCAACTGGCCTAACTAATTCAAGCTGTAATTTAATTTCTGGGTTTTCAATAAGAAATTGCATGACCGGTGTATTTTTCAATGAGATATTAAAATTTGATGGTGCATAAACTTTCAGATTGCCTTTTGGTTGGTCATGAAATGGCTGAACGGCTTGTTGTGCTGCGATGATTTTTTCAGGGATTTCTTTTGCATGCTGATAAAAGGCTTGCCCAATTTCAGTGATAATCAGTTTGCGAGTCGTTCTTTTGAAGAGCTCGCCGCCCAGCGCCTTTTCAAGCGCAGTGACATGCTTGCTGACGACCGATTTTGAGATATTCAGCGCGTCGGCAGCAGCAGTAAACGTCCCCGTTTCGACAACCTTCACAAACGTCATAATATGTTCTAATTCAGGCTTCATGATTAGCTCACTTCTGGAAACAATGCGTTCTCTTTGTTTATGTTTTAATTATAAAGAACTCTGCCTATACTATCAACCGTGAGATTAACAATAATTAAAATTTTTTAAGAGGACAAAACAATGAAAACAATACAAGAAACAAGAGAACTTCAAAATGCACTAATGATATTGAAATTGGCATATTTGGAATATATGGAAAATCAACACGCTCAAATGCTTAAACAGCTTAGAGAAGCCTGGCTGAATTTCGATGAAACATCTACTGCTGCCGGTAAAATCATTTTAGTTCCGGAAAAATATATGGACCCTATATCTAATGATCTCATATTAGACCCTTTTCTGGCCAATGATTGTCAAACATATGATCAGCCACGTCTAAATGACCTGGTCGCTCGAAAAGAAATCTCTCCGGTCACACGGCGATCCGACTTGCAAGGTGTGGAACAAAATGAAGAGTTGAAAAAAGAGATATTAAACTATCTTGGCGAATTTATTGCTAAAAAAGAAGAAGAGATACTGGCAGAACAAGTTGCTGCAGCATCTACAATAATAACCAAAGCTTATAATACGTCGCTTGAAAAACCCGAGATGAAATCAGGAAAAACAACTTTGGACGAAAGACCAGAAGTTATAGCACCTAAAGAAGAAGAGAAACCAACAAAACGCAAACAAGAAAATTTGTTTTTTAGATCAAGTCCAATAAAAACGAGTAATGATGTCAACAGCAAAGATGCAAAATCAGAATATACAAAAGGTGATTTTTTGAGATTTTGCTTTATGCATGGATTTCTTCATAATGCTAAAAATGTCGGAATAGCAACAGGCGCACTACCTGGCATAGCGGGTGCTATTGCCGGCATACCTTTCGCGCTTGTAGGTTGTGACGGACGTCCTTGCATATTAACTGGCGGTATTGGCTTCATCGCTGGCGCAATCCCTGGCGCAATATTAGGCGGCGTCACGTCGCCATTAAAAGCGGCTCACACCTTTTTTACTCGCACACATCGTTATGATCCTAAATCCATCATGGAGACTGTTAAAAGCCTAACAGAAAAAATGCAGGATGAGGGATTTGTGGATAAAAATAGCGAAGCGCTGAGAAAAATGTTAGAGAGTATTACTAAACGATATAACAGCGCTCAAAGCTGGTCTAGTAGCAGCAGCTCTGAACTTTTTAATACACTGCAAAAAAAACACATTTCTGCTACAGATAAAATACTTGGATACACACCTAGCATTAAATGTGTTGGAGATTTAACGCAATGGAAAACTAATGCGAAAGTTGGAGATGTCTGTTTTGTAAAAACAGGGGATAAATTTAGAGCATATCGAAAAAAAGAAAACAATGCTATCGAAAATGGCATAGAGAAATCTTTCGCTCCAATACAATTTGCTTGGATAAAAGAGATCAATGTCGGCGAGGAGCTCAAAGGCAATAAATTGAATAAATTTAACGAAGCATTAAAATCGTTTTCTAACAACTTATTTGAATATGGCCCCAATGAATGCAAACCCGTTTCTGGCCTTACACAATACATGTTAGCAAAAGGTGTGACTGATGATGACTCTACTAGCTCCCACTTGCGCAATAATGGTAAAAAATTATTTGGCATTATTTGTGAAGAGCTAAGTCGGACGAGCTTCAAGGAAGTCAGTCACGCACCAGCACTTCGAGCATAAAAACAAACATACATGCCGCCGTGCTGGAACTTGTTGTAATGCAGGGACAGATCTCGACTTGTCCCTGCATGCGCCATCCGCTTATGCGCTTTTATAGAATTATTATTGGCAAGAATTGAAAAAATTAGTTTGCGGTGTTCAACTACCTGCAAACTCATGGCCATTTTATTCCTACCCAACTATTTTAGTCAAGTATTTTACTTTGTGGTGTAAAAGGTGTCAGGCATGACACCTTTTACACCTTTTGTTCAGTCAAAATGAAATCGCATTTCACATCCCACTCTTCTGAGTCAATGTGATCGACTTCTTGGGATGAAAAAGCTAAGCCACAAAGAATGGGGTTTCTAGTTTCAGATCCCGCGGTCAAGCCGCGGGATGACGGCGAAATAAAAGAAAACGTTCTGTCATAATACCCTGCACCTGTTCCTAAACGATTACCTTGTTTATCAAAAGCAACTAATGGCATGATCACCAAATCTAATTGTGACGGCATATCACAATGCCCTTCGACACACTCAGGCTCGGGAATACCAAATTGATTTTTTATTAATTTGGAATCTTTTGTATATTCGCCAAAATGTAAAAATCCTTTTTTTTCAACCGATAAAATGGGCAAGTAACATTTTTTATTTTCTCGCCAAATTGCTTCGATAATATATTGTGTTGATATTTCAGAATTAACATTGAGATAACATGCAATATGTTCACTTTGTGTGAAAAGCTTTGATTTAATTAAAATATCCGCAGCATCTTGAGCGGATTTATCACGTGTTACAGAATCTATTTGGTTTCTTGTGGCACGAGTTGATTGTCGGAGTTGTTGGCGATTATTCATTTTAGTGACAGGTAGTTTAGCCATGAACCCTACGGCTCAAGGGGAAATCGTATGCATCGTTTCAGGCTTCCTAATTTAATAGGCTTGCACAACGACGAAACAGAGACAACTTCCATTCAATATAGTGTTGGAACATGAATCAACTACCCGTCACTAAAACAAACATCGAGGGACAGGCTCCAGATTTTATATACCTACAATCTAGAGCCCGTCCCTCTAAGCACCATCATCAAACGCTAATTGTTCGCTTTGCGTTAGCGCTTGTTCAATTCTGCGTTGCATATCGACAATGCGTTTTGCCATGCTGTCGATGTCTTTATTTTCTTGATGCTCTGAATTTAATAATTGATAAGCAATATTTAACGCGGTAATAATCGCAATACGTTCTATGCCAATGACTTTTCCGCTATCACGAATTTGTCGCATTTCTTTATCAACATAAGCTGCTGCATTGCGTAATTCTGACACGCGCTCAATTGGGCACTTTACTGAATATGATTTACCTAAAATCTCAACGCTGATATTGTCATCATTTATACCCATGTTCCCTCTCTATCGCCTTTAAGCGTTTCAATGTTTTTTTGATCGTCGATATGGAAAGCTTTAATTTTTCCTTTAATGCATCACATTCATCGAGCAAATTTGATTGCTTGTTGCGCAATTTCGAATTGTCACCTTTTTGTCGATCAAATTCGCGCAAAAGCGAATCGATCTGGCGTTCAAATTGTTCTACAACTTTTTCGTTCATTAGTTACTCTCGCACGATCATCAATATCTTTAGTATATCAAAATTAATTAGAGTTTAAACATATTATTATCGTAATGGTGATAAGTGCCAAGACTGAACCATATCATTACCCATAAGCCGTTTCAGAGAAACATGGGGTTCTTTACGGAGAACGAGAAACGGGGAGCTCCGAAGGAGCGACATAGGTTAGCCCAGGCCGCGAGGCCTGGGAATAATTGAT
>SDBS01006856.1_pt1 | contig 11074 bp, 9 predicted proteins | sample 2277091 | NCBI WGS metagenome assembly SDBS01 (sample SAMN10404972, study PRJNA504765) | marine sediment metagenome | isolation source: marine sediment core GS10_PC15, 163 cmbsf | place: Arctic Ocean: Southern Knipovich Ridge | collected 2010 | reverse complement strand
CGGTTATTTCACGAACTTATCAATTTAACTCTATTGTAAAAATATCTTATTTTAGAAAGTTAGATAAGAAATCTAAAAAGATATTTGAAAATTATCCTTTTTCTTCCTTAGTAAATTTTCTGCTCGTAAAACTAATTTTTCTATTTTACCTTTAAAATAGTCTACATTAATGTTATTTCTTACGAGATCATTTAGTATGTCTCTTAAGTTGTTAGGCATATTTGCTATGTCAAATTGTGGTGTTCTCCTTATCCAATCGTCATCTTCTTTAGTGTACGCTACAGTAATCTCTTTGTCACAATCTCCGCAAATAACTTTATGAGAAGTATTATCAGCCCAAAATCGGAATTCGAGAAAAATTTTATGGTTTTTATGCTTTTTTAAGAAAGAATCAACCCTGCTTTTACTTTTGGGAGTCGCATCCTTTTTCACGTACTCTGTTAATTTGCGACCATCTGACTTAAATAGTTCCAAGCGTTTTTTTTCCCCCACATAATAAAACGCGCTCTCAACATCACCTTCAATAAAAACCTTGATTTTCCTCTTACCGTGACCGCCAGTAAGTGGGGCAAAAACCATATCTTTTGAGGATTCGTCCCAGAAATCACTCATGAGTTGCTCGAGCGTTTTATTGTGCTTTTTGTCTATTAGCGCTTCAAATTCTCTTTGGATAAATGTTGTGATATACATGGTCTCATCTCATTTCTTTTACAATTTCTATTTATATTCAATAATCTTGATACACAAGATTTATAAACATTCGTATATATAATATTTTTTGTCATAAATATTCCTATTAGGAATATCAATTTACACGATAGTATTAAAGGTGTATAATGTTATTTTTAGAAGACTTGAAAATACTCAAAAAGCATAGGTTACAGGGGAATTTAACGCAACGAGAACTTGCAAGGCGTGCACAGACAACGCAGTCTACGATCGCCAAGATTGAAGCAAGGAAGTTAGATCCATCAATGAAACTTGCGGAGAGGATTTTAAGCGTGTTAAACGATATACCAAGCAGTCGAGTAAGCGTTGAAAATGTAATGGAGCCAAATGTCGTTTCGTTTTCACCCTCAACGCCACTTAAAAAGGCAATTGAAGTCATGCGTGAGAATTCATTTTCTCAAGTTCCTATCATGCAAGGCTCCCAGATTTTAGGAACTGTAACTGAATCCTCAATAATTTCAAGATCAATGGGCAAGGACATATCCACATTAACAGTGAACAATGTCATGGTTGATGCATTACCTATACTGCCGCCGAGTAGCAGCAACGAAGAAATTTATACTCTACTCAAATATCATCCTGCCATTCTGGTCGTATCGAAAGGGATGCTATTAGGTATCATTACAAAAGCAGACATTATGCATTATTTATTAGAAAAGAAGGTTATCTAACCCAAGCATTTTTAATATTAAAATTCACGATATAATTGCATTAATATACAGTTCTAACCGTTTTATGAATACTCATTTTTAAGCAATATCTCTATTATCTCGGATTGCCTTTTATTTAATTCATCTTTATATTATTGCAATTCTGCAACAATCATGTGATTCGTTTCGGTAATCCGAAAGTCCATAGTGATAAAAATCATCAACAAGACAAAAATAAACCTGATTTATAATCTTTTGCTAAAACATTATATATTAATTTTTAAAATACTAAGAGTAAAAAGTTCGATGGGATATTTTGATGCTTGAAGAGATGCTTTTAGTTTGTGATCATAGCTATTGCAGATTATAATCCCTCTTACAGGAGATTGCTCTGAGAGATTATTATCAACCCAATAAAGATATCTTTGGATTTGACCTATCACTTCATCCGAAGCTCTCCCTTTTTTAATTTCTATAATTACATAATTATCATTTTTATCCTTACATAGAATATCGATTATGCCCACTTCACTTGTATCATATTGATTGTTTATAAACTGTAATCCATCTTCTACTTCATGTAAGTTAGAGATTACATATTTTTCAATATCTTTTTCTAAAAATCCATTATTCTTTATTTTAAGTTCTGAGACAGTATAATTTTGTTTGATTCCTTCCCAATCGAGAGGAAGTAATTTGAGCTTCAGATTCTTTTTAATTTTCTTTTTTTCTTTCTCAATCATATTCTCTACTCCCTTTTCACTCCATTCCTTAAAACCTTTGGTAAACTTACGTTTTATATAGGCTTTTTTTCCTAAAGAGATGTATTTATCGACGATTTTTTTTGGATATCTTATTCCCGACATCTCAACTATCTCACCGTCATCATCTAGTAATATTTTTTCTAATGCCTGGAAGAATAACTTTAAGATAAAGGAAGGTGTAGTATAATTATACCCTGATGGTGAAATTAAGCACATGGGTGTAAGGGAAAAACACAAATGCCAGATTCCTAATTTTACTAAAATATGCGAAAGTTCGTTATGCCATAATTTTCTCTTTCCGACTTTCAAGTAGGAAAACTCATTGGTAATAGAAAGTGTCTCACACATTTTTTTTAGGTTAAAAATAAGCATAAATTCTTCATCATAATGATCCTTGTATGATTGATTCCCATAGAAATTTCTATTGCATACACAAGTGAGCCCTAAGACGAGATTTTTCCAAGCATAGTGATAAGGTAAATATTTCCGATTCGTATAACCAAATTCTTCGTGTTCTTCCACCCCAAGATACATTAATGCGGTTATTGTTTTAATTATAGCTTTTTCTTGAGCAGTTGAATTTGAAAGTGTGCTTACAATAACATTTTTATAATTCTTAGAACTAAGTTGGGAAAAAATATATTTCATCTCTTGGATTGTGCTTGAATAGTAATATCCATGCCTGGTATCTTGATTAAATTTGGGTTCAAGAATCTTTTCTAGAATATCATTTAAAAAGTCTTGAGTTCTTTTAATATAATTTATTGCCTCATCAGTAGAAACATCATATTTTTTTTGAAGAAAAAAAATACTTATGTGGCTCATATAATCCCAAAACATTCCTTTTCTTTTTTCTCGGTCAAATTGAATTTCTGTAAAGAGATAAAAAGGATTCGGAAGAGACCAAAGAAATAGTAATATCAGATCTAAAGACAATATTTCATTATTGTTAACTAAACTAGAAATATAGGTTTTTATCTTTTTTTCTTCATTCTTCTCTAAATAATTTATTGAATACACTTAAATTAATAAAAATCCACATTTTTAAGTTTAATTTTATAAGGTATTTAAAGATCAAATATTTATTTAAGGATCTAGAGTAATACTCTAGACCTTTCACGAAAAATTCTGTAAATTGAATCTTCTATTGAATATCTGGATTTTTTAATTCAAGAAGATTTTTTTAATTAGAAAACCCAAGTACTTTAAAAATTAAAATATACGATATATAATTGCATTAATATACAGTTTAACCGTTTCACGATCAGATCAGAATTATTTTCTTCTTCAAAATGTCATATATAAATTTAATTCTTTTCAGATCATCCTGATTATACTTTAACAGGTCCTGTTTGATCGTCTCTTTTTCTTCTTGATGTTTTGCTCCTAAATATCTCTCGTATTCAAGTTGAGCTAGCATACCTTCTGTTATTTTCAAGTCTGAATGATAATATCCTACAGATTCTGACACTTTTTTAAGCCCGAGGGGCTTGTATCCTGATTTTACAATTGGTAAAAAATATTTCTGCTTTTTTACATTCTGCGTAAAGATTACTTCAGCATACAAATCGAAAAAAGCATTATTAATGTGGGTAAAGGACATATGGTACCTAGAAAAGCATTTACCCAGTTCGGGACCATCCCCACTTTTCGAACCATATGTTATTAATAGAGGATTCTCTCTCTTTACCCATTCACTGAATTCTCTTAAAATCTTCATCTCATCTTCAGGATCATCAAGAAAATGTTGATGAATATTACCATCTCTATCCATCCATCCTAAAAGGAAAGCAGCATATGGTCCAGTTTGTGTTTTTGTTGAGTCATATTCCGCATCAAAAAAGTATATATTCTCATCGTCAATGGTATCAAAAGGAGATGTAATATCTTTGTTAAGTATAGTTTCACCCTTTTCAATTGCCTTAGCATAATTGACTACTAAAGGAAAGGAATATCTTATTTCGGACAATTTATGAGTAACAGGTAATTCTGCTAATTGTTTCCTTCTTTCAATCCCATGTCCTCTTAAAATCTTAACCATCGGTTCTCCGATTAAAGGGACTTGCAGTAATTCCCAATCAAAATTCTTCTTTTTTGGCATTTTAAACATTTTTTTTACTTTAATTGTTAATTAATTTAACATTAATAAGAATATAGAGATTATAGTAGATGAGTATCTTTACTCTTCAGCGATCCGTTTTGTTTTGATAAATATTTGTTTTAATAACCGTTTGTTTTGGTTTCATGACATAATATGAGAGCTTCAAATATTCAATCGCAAGTTTCACTATATTCACACTTTCTACATTTATTCTTGTTATCTGTCAATTGGGCTGCTCGTTCTTTTTTCCAGTATTCAAGTGCCCATATAAATTTTGTTTTTGCAGACTCTTTATCAAATTTGTAGATATGTGCATTAATATTCTTAAATGTATAATGTTCCTCTTTACTATGTAGTTTAAACTTTTCATAAACTCTCCTTGGAATCTCATTTAAATACTTAGAGTCTCTATCAGCATTGATTGGAGCTATAATAATAAGATAATATAGAGAACTTACATCAAATCCGAGTTTTTTAAACAAAAATCCTTCTGCCTGTAATTGCACATGATATGAAATGAACGGTCTTGTATATCTACTAAATTTAAACTCAATTAATATTTTAGGAACTCCATCTATGAATAATACTTGGTCTGGTTGGAACATAAGATAAAGATCTTTATACTTCGCAAGGAATAGAAATTCAGAAATTAAAAAATAAGGGGCGGTAAACATATGTTTCCATCCTTCTTGCCTTTCTATTTTTACAAATTCTTTCGCTAACTCGTCATGTCCCTCTCTTCCAAGGAGCTTTTCTTCGGTCTCGACATCTCCATGAATATATCTTAACTCTACTTTCTTTTCACAATAGTACTGATCCGCAATGTCGCTGATTTTTATATACCCACTGTCGAATCGAAGTAGGTTTTCGTTCTCCTTTATTTCCTCAAAGATTGAAAGTTGTGTATTATATTTAACTTGCCATTCTGGGAGGTTGATAGTATTGGTCATGAAATCTGGGGATTTATGTATTTAATATAAGATATTATAATGTTCTTACTATTTTAAGAAAAACCCTTATCAAAATTATTGTTCATTCTCGATAAATAAGCAAAAAGTAAGTTTTTATTTGATTTTCCGGTTATTTCACGAATTCAATTCGTGTAACTAATTTTTAAAAGCTTTCAAACCATTAATAAAAGTACAATAAATTTGAATTAACTTAATGGTTATTCTGATCATGAATCGATTTTATAAAGTCAACACAGAAGTTATTGATTTTGACGAATTTCTTGAGTTTTGGGAAAGAGTTTATGATAATTTTAATTTAGATATAAGAGATAGCGAGTATTATGATTCAAATATTCAGATGGAGAAGGGAATATTACACATCTTGAATGATAATAATATTAGACAGCTTTTTTATTGGAAGAATGGTAAGAAACTTTCTAAAAGAAAAGAAATTATTGTAGATAAAGTGATTGATAAATTAAAAGATATTAATGACTTTAGACTGAAGAAAAAAGTAGATTGGAATGATTATGAGCAATTTTATACTAATGTAGTCTTAAAATGTACTCAAGGCATAATTTGGGGGCCATTTATCGTTCATATTAGTCATCCTTTATTCTTTCCAATTATTGATCAACATGTAGTTCGAGCCTATTATTTTATATCAGAAGGAAAAAAAATCAATAACATCCCTAATAGTAAAAAAATCTCCCAAGTCTATAAAGAATATACTGAATTTTTTAAATCTTTAAAAAGTAAGACAAAAAAATCTAGTAGAATAATAGATAAAGCTTTATGGGCTTTCGGCAAATACTTAAAAGGTTTTAGATTTTTATTTGAGTGATTAAAAATCATAGAGATAAAAACTGAACTCTGGAATAACTTGACGGCTTCACGATGATTGATTTTAAATTTTCAAACTCCTAATTCTTCTTTATATAGGGTTTTAAAAGTATCAATTGCTTTTTCAAGTGGCACTATAGTTTCTTGAACTAATTTTTTCATTTCATGAATTACAAGTTTCAGTTCTTCATCATCATCAAATCCTTCTTCAATTATTATTTTCTTAAATTTTCCTTTAAGTTTTTCCTTCTTGTATATATAAGAATCGATTTTAATATTCTCAAACTTTTCATCGAGAATATCTGTAAATGATTTCCTTAAGTTAAATCCCCCAGTCAATTTTTTCTTTTCTTCTACATGAAATTCAGTACTTATAAATATTCCATTATTATCCCAAGAACAAATTTCGTAGTGAATGAATGGATAATATTGACTGTAAAATCTATTAAAATCTTTCAGCCATTGCTTTTTATATAAAAAACAACTTGTTTTTGTTTGATATATTTGCCAATCATCTTTAAAGATTTTAGATAATTCATCTTTAATGAACTCCATAAGAATTGGGATATTTGAGATAATCCGATCAATTGCTTCTTTATGCCTTTTATATAATTCTTTACATAATTTTGGTATTTCTCCTTCATTCAATATATTAACCTCAATATTTTGTATAAACTGATTTATCAGAAACTGAATCTCATCATTAATATTCTCCTTGTTAAATTCTACTGTTTGGAATAGTAGTTCTCTTAAATCTTGATAAGTCAAAATCCCAAATTCTTTTGATTTAGGGTCATCACCATAAGGAGTTAAAAAAACATATAAAATTTTTTTAAAATCTGGATATTTTTGTTTTGATAAATTTGCATAGTTTTCAGTTTGTTCTTTACTTTCGGAGGATTTAATCTTATTTTCTATTAAACATAGAAAGTTATCCTTCTCAATTTTTATTGTGATATCTGCTCTTTTTGTTCTGAAAGTTTCCTCCGTTTTTATAATTGCGTCATTTAAATCCAAACTATCAATATCCATAACCTTAATCTTGGCGGTTTCAGGATTGGATTTAACAGAATTTATTAAAAAATACTTTAAGAAATAATCACCAAGACCATGGTTCTCAGAAGGATTAAGAAGCCAAGCTAAAAATGCAGAAAAAGATGTTTCTGAGAATTTTATTTTAAAAATTTCTAATATATTGAAAATCTTAAGTTTGGACTCTAATTTGGCTAGTTTCTGGTCAGACACAAAATCCTCTAAAGAATCAATTATTTGTTTATTTTCAGTAATAGATGAGATCAACCTTTCTCTAATTTTAATTAAAGTTTTTCTGTATTATTAATAATCATTAATGTGCTATTTAAATCTTCCAAAAAAATGCCGATACCATTCTCTTTTAGCTTCTTAATTTGTGGCATTCTTATTTATCCATAAAAAATACATCGTGCGAACAGTAAAAACATTTTATGTTTGATATATCATTCGCTAACCTACAGTTATCGCAGATCTTAATTCTAGTACAAATATCTTCATTCAGTATCAAAAATTTAAAATCAAATTCTTCTCTCTTGGAAATTATATTTAAATTATTTTTCGGTTGTTTTCCAATTAAAATTCCCGCATATTTCTTCGTATCCTTATAAATATTATTAAGATCTTCTATATATCCCTTCAATTGAAGGTAATGAGTAAATTGGAGGGGTTCTACTTTTAATTCAATAACAACAATTTCATCTTCTAATATAATTACAATATCGGCGTAACCAGAAGGTAGGGGATACTGAGGATTAACTGATTTGTTTAAAAACCTTCGTTCGATTAAATAAGGATGTGTTTGGTATAAATATTGAATTTCTGATTCAGAAATCTTTCCCTCATCTATTATATGCAGTTTGATTACCTTCCCAAGTGAGCTATGGCTTTATCTTCAGAGATTCTATCCATTATGATACCTAATATTTTTTCTCTTTTGCGTAGTCTTCTCTCATTTGGTAAAAGGATTGAATATGCAGCCTTTTTGAGACTTGTAGAATCAGGATATTTGTCTAGATCATTCAACTCATCTTCCAACTCATTTAAGGTTAAGCCAATCCATCTTGATGTTTGATCTTCGATTTTTCTCTTTTTCGGTGTAGTTCTTGGTTGAACTTTTTGTTCCCCTATTTCCGATTTTCCTAAAAGACTTAGTAACTCCTTTCTTTGAATACTTTTGGAACTGACATACTGCGCTAGTCCATTCTCAATGTCAACTCTTCTTTTCCCCTTAACCGTATATTTAAGTTTCTTAAGTCCAAAATCTTTCAAATTTTGAATAATCCTAAAATTGCTTTTGCTTCTGAAGAAGTCTAAAATTTCATAATCTATTTTTACACAAACCACTAATTTATCTTCCATTTGGTCCAAAAGATCGTAGACTTGATTCAAATCATAATTAGCAATGTTTTTCTGTAATTTATTTCTGATTTCATCAAGTTTGGTATGAATTCGATTTTCCATAAAATCTTCCTCTAAGAAAATTTAAGATATTCTTTCTAAAATTTCCTGACATACTTCTATAAATTCTAATGTTGAATCAGAACGAGGTTTATCTATACATACTGGTAGGTGATTCCCCGATGCCTTCTTCACATCAACCAAACTCCTTACCAAAGTTTTGAATAAAACGGCATCTTCATTTACTATTTTTTGGGTTTTAAAATATTCTAGAAGACGCTCTATTCTCCTAATTCCTTGTTTGTGGATATTTATCCTTTTATCATAGAGATTTATTAAAATCCCTGCTAATTTCACAGTTTCGTTTCTTTCTTCTTCTTTGATGTCGATGGTCTTATTCAAACAATTTACTAATAGTGGTACTCCACTGATAGATAAAAAATCAGGGATAACCGGGATTATATAATAATCAGAAGCATATAAGGCGTTATGTGTCGTAGTGTAAATATTTGGGGGACAGTCAATTAATATCAGATCATATTTAGGTTTAATTTGTTGAATATGCCTGTTTAATATTGCATATCTCGATCTAACATAATTAACAATTTGCTGTTCTAATTGCATCAAATGATGTGTAGATGGTAATAGATCTAAATGAGCTAAAGGTCGGCTCTCTCTACCTTGTACAACCTTCCTTACAACTGATTTTATTACAGCAGAGTCAAAATCAAACAATTTTTCATTCTCTTGTTCTTTGATGGCATCTAAGAAGATTTGATATATTGTTTCCCGAACGATTTCAACATTTCTTTCGTCAAAGCTAAATTTATCCTGATATCTATTAACTCCCATTAAGAGTGTTGAGATATTTGCCTGAGGATCTGCATCAATTACAAGAACTTTTCGGTTTTCTCTAGCAAATTCACCCGCAATATTAGCACAACAAGTAGTTTTTCCTACCCCTCCTTTTAAATTGATAAAACTTATGACAGTGCCCATCTTTTAGCCCTTTATATTTTAAGTTTAAACTAAATGATATTTAATGATTTGAGTATCTTAGTTTGATTACTCTAGTGTTAAATATGTATTTAAGTATATATGATATTTTAAGTGTTAAAGATTGAAGATGCAATTTTAGACTTCAGTATTATATTCTCAACAAAAATAAAATTTTAGAAATTGATTTTTAAAAATTCATCTGGGTAATTCAGAGCAGTGAAGAACAATGGGCTTCCCGAAAAGGATAGAGGTGAAATCGGCCCAATAGTCATAAAAGGATACTCTCTCTTACCCAAACCACTTTGAGGATCTCTAAAATTTTGATATAGTTTTATTGCTTCGGTAGCTCCACCAATGATTTCCCATAAAGCTTGACGTTCAATTCCCCATGCTAATCCGAATCCAAAAACAAAGATTCTAATTTGATTTAAAATCTCTCTATGAAGACTTGAAAGCGTTTGACTGATAAACATCCAACCTAAGCCATATTTTCTAGTAGTTCTTATAGCATCTATGAAAATCGATTTTATTAATTCAATTTCGTCATCATCAGATTTTTCTCTTGGTGCTAATCTATGAGCTTCATCAATAACCATTAAGGAATTTAAATTTCCACCTTCTCTAAATTTCTCTTCTGCTTGGTCATTGAGTTTACTTAATATCTGTTGAATAGCGATGAGTCGGATGTTATCATTCCAAATAATATCTTGCGGCTTTTTTCTAGACGATAAATCAATTATTACGAATGCTCCTTTTGTCGAGATTTTTTTGAACAATTCTGAAATTTTTGTACTTCCGTTTCTATACCTAAATAAATTAGCAATTCCTGCCCAGATTGAATACATTTCATTTGGATCAAGGCTTTCCCAACTACTTTTTACTCGATCTCTTGGATTTTTCGTTCCAATTGTTTTTTTTAAAAATTTCTCTGTTGGAATCTCCTTCCAAATTCTATCAAACGATTCTCTTTTATAATAATTCCAATAAGTTATTGGTCCATCCAAAGTATTTGTTGCTTGTAAAATCGAAATGAATTCGTTAACAAATCTAACCTTGTGATCATTATACCAAACAGAGAGCTCCTCAAAGAAGTTAGTAGCACTTAACAGTTTTCTAAAGAGCGTTTTAGTATAATCAAAAGTAATGTTTTGTAAAGTAAAGATATCAATATCGCGTTTTAGATCTTTTTTTATGATGGATATTAATTCTGAATTTGAACTAAATTCGGTTGAAAATTCCCCTTGTGGATCCAGAATATAAACTGACATATTCCTATGGCGAAGATATCCGGTAATCATCATCTTTGCTAATACAGATTTCCCTGATCCGGTTTTTCCAAAAATCCCTATATGGTATGCTTCACCTACACCAAATTTAGCTTGACCGAAATGTTTTAACCACATAGGCAGGTTGATATTCGTTCCATAAGTTTTTCCTAAGCAAAATAATTCCTCTTTATAGTCTGCCAGTAAAGCATTCATAATCCCCTCATCAAACATTCTGATAGGGGTTCCGGTTGAAGGAACAGTCCCAAACATGCTTGGTTCAATAGTATTATTATTGTTTGCAAATACAGAACTTACAACCATTTTTGCTGTATGGATATCT